>Ga0181601_10004900_pt1 | contig 11164 bp, 8 predicted proteins | sample 041ome_8_FD_133020 | JGI IMG/M metagenome (GOLD analysis project Ga0181601, IMG submission 133020) | Coastal salt marsh microbial communities from the Groves Creek Marsh, Skidaway Island, Georgia - 041407BS metaG (megahit assembly) | ecosystem: Environmental > Aquatic > Marine > Intertidal zone... | reverse complement strand
CCTCCAATCTGTTAATTATACCAAAAAATAACACCTGATGTCAAGGATTATTTTTCCAATGTGAAATCATTAGACGTCACTTTCCTCATACGTTACAATAGCATCTATAGAAGAATCCACGGTGCTTAGAACTGTTATGTAATCGTTTGCAGACATTGATAAAGTATTAGAATTACTAATACTTATATGTGCCTGTCCTGGACTTAATTGTCCATTTTTTATGAAATATATTGTAGTATTATCAGAAGCATTATAATATCCTATATGAAATACTATATCACTTTCTGTTATATTTGAAATACTTAATCTTGAAACTACAGAAATTTTATCTGTAGGGCAAGTATATAATTTTGTTTCTGTTGTACCAATTTCTGAAAAAACTGATGTTGTCATATTATCCTCCTTCTAAATCGAATATTAAAAAAGCGTAAGCGATTCCTTCTCCGCCTACATAGCTTCTGCCTGTTTCACTAAGAGGAAAACTACTTCCGGATTTAGATATAAATAGTTCTCCGATCATATTATTCCTAATTATAAGAGTAGAGGAATTTACTGTATAACTTACTCCTGCTCTTGCTAATCGTTGTTGTGTTGTGAAAGTACCACCACTACCAAAAAATCTAGTTGAATCTGTATTAAAATCAGCTGTTGCTTGATACATTTTTGTAGCAACTCCTGATGATAAATCACTTTGTAGACACCATTGCACAATTACAAAAGGAACAAATCCTAAGTTGTGTGTTATTGTTGCAAATGTATCACTAGTATCAAGATCAGTAGCAGTTGCTAAGTTATTTCCTGGTACGCCTAGTAATCCTTGTCCATGATACTTTAAGTCAAGCGCACCTACGCCAACTCTTGAGTCGAACATTAAATTTGTAGAAGAAGTAAGTACATTACTTGCACTTACTACATCTGCTGCAGTTTTTGAAACATAAAGTCCATAATCTTCATTTGCTGGTTTTCCTAAAAGTATTCTTTTTGCCATTATATATGTCCTCTTATAACTAAATAAGTAATTGTTGTAGACGCTGGTGTCTGTGCTGTAGTTCCTGTTGTAAATATTTGAGTAGCAGAATATACATCTGTCATAGCAGGATAGTAATTGGGGACTAAAAATGTTGCTTGTGTTCCTGTTATATTCGATACTTGTACAAATTGTTCTCCTAAAATAATTATTGCGGGATTAGGTATATCTTCTGCAGAAAAAGTTCTTGTTTGAGATGTTCCACGACTTAAAGTAATTGTCTCTTTAAAAATAGCTTGACCATACCCTTTTGCTGTACTATCAAATATTAATTGATCAGCATTTGCGGTATCTACATCTACTCCTGGTTTTGATACGAACAGCCCATAGTTTGATCCTTTTTTACCTAATAATACTCTTTTACTCATCTTACTAAGTATCCTTCTGCAAATATATTATCAGAAGTTTCTATATAACTTCCTAATAGAGTTGTATTTATAATTTCTATTGTATCAATACTCACTACTTTTGAATGGTCAGTAACCAATAAATCAGTTGGTAATACTTTATCTGCTGTTTCCCACATAAAATTATCTCTCCATATATAAACTTCAACCTCTCCAGAAACTTTTAAGTTATTAATTTTGTAATATTTTGATTCAGTTTGATCTTCGGTAATTGCTGTAATTTCACCTGTGTAATCCTCAAGAGTTTCTGTGTTAAATGAGTGCAACTCTGTATCTGCTATTACATTTTTTACTAAGCATCTCATTCTATACGGAGTTGAAAGATATGCATTTTTATCTATGAGCTTCATTTAATTCCTCCTGTTCTATAAAGTTATCTAAAGCAGTTTGCAAAGCTGTAGCAGTACTTGTTTCATTTAAAGTTCCATCTTCATTATATATCGCAGGTACTTCTATTGTTATAGAGTCTTGTATTTTTCTTGCAAAAGGTACACCACTGTTATTGAATAATATCATGAGAATTGTAAAAATCTATTTCCAGTACTAGTAGTTACATCCGTGCCCATATCCCAGTTTGATGCACTAGTACCTTGAGTTATTTGACTATAACTGAGAGAGGTTCTTGTAAAAGTTCCTAATAAAGTGCCTGCTGTACTAGTTCCGTCATATACTTTTAAAGTAGTCCATCCACTATTTGCAGGAGAACTAGTATAAATTGTTAATGTAGTATTTGTATTTGAACTTTCTGTATCAAAAAATGCAAAATTGGTAGCATTAGAATTTATTGACGCTACCGTGTTTGTTGAATTTGAAAAACTTCCATATCCGCCGCCTGTAAAAGGATGTATTCCCTCTTGAACAAAAGAAGCAACAGGACTATAAGCTCCTTGAGTAATATTTACTTCCCATATTGCAGTAACTCCGGCAGCTTGATTTACTGTAAAACTTTCAGATACATCTGGACCTCCATTTGTTGAAGAAATCGTATATGTAACAGTAGCACTTCTTGCACTGCCTGTATTTGCAGAAATTTGAAGTCTCATTGTTCCTGTTGTATTATTTGCGATTGTTGCTGTAATCCAACTTACACTTTCTGTAACAGAAAAACTTTTACCTGTATATGTTCCAGCAGCAGCACCATTTAAACTACTTGTAACACTATAAGTATTATCATGACTTCCATTTGTAAAATTAAAATCTGCTATTGCTTGTACTGTGTGAAGTGGCGGTATAAATAAACTCGCAGAAACTTCACTACTAATATCATTATCAGGACTTACAGCTCTAAAAAAATAAGTGACGCCAGAGTTTCTATTTTGACTGAAATCTGAATAGTAGGTACTGGTTGCATTTGCCCATGATCCGCCAGATCCTACTTTTATTTGTAAAGTATCTCCACCTACTACAATTGCTGATGCTCTAACTGTTTGGCTTGAAGAACTTGTATTTGTTTGTAAAGTTGCAGTAGGAAAAGTTGGAGTAGTTGCTTGAGCTTGTGCTCTTGTTGTTATTGACCAAACATCACTTGTTCCCCCTACTGTTACAGTAGTGCTTACACTTGTACTATAACTACCACTTGTTGTTAGTCTTACTCGAAGAGTTTGTCCATTCGATATAGAACCTGAAGTTACGTAACTACCTCCATTTATACTGAACTGTGCTCCGTTTGTTGCAGAAACAGAAACAGCTTGATTTATTCCTGAAATTGTTACAGTATTTGAATAAGTAAGAGTGTTTAGATTAAGATTACTTTGATCTGTAAAATTAAAAGCATCTGGAGTTGTATCAGCAGGCTCTCCTTCTGTTGTAATCGAATAAGTATCCGCAGTACTACCCACAGTAAGAATTACAGTTACAGTAGTGCTATAACTTCCACTTGCTGTTCCTCGTACTGCAAAAGTATCTCCATTTTGAGCTGTTCCTGAGGATGAAGTATAACTTCCACCATTTTTACTATATTGCTTATTTCCTGCAGTTCCACTTAAAGATACGGTTGCTGTGTCTCCTGTACCCATACCTGAGATAGTAATTGTGTTTGAGGTATTTGTACTGTTTCTACTTACATTTGCTACATCTGTGAAAGTAAAACCATTTGGTGAAGTATCTACTGCAGGAGAAACAAAGGAAGTACTTCCTGAAACAATCGAGCTTTGAGAAGCCCAGTAGTATCGAGTACTGTTTCTTGGTTGTGTGTAAGTTGTTGTTGTTGTAAATCCACTTGTTGGTGTTACATTTGTTGAAGTTTGAGCAAAAGTAATTGTACCAGAATTTCCTGAACCGCTTGAAGAAGAAACTACTACAGTATCATTTGTATTATTTCTTGAACTAAGTGTTACTGTTGGGTCTGCTGGAGCACTTACTCCTCCTGATCCTCCTGATCCACCTCCTCCTGTTGTTGAAGGGGTTAACTCTGAGTTTCCAAAAAGTGCGGCGTTATTAGTCATTTTTCCATATTGACATGGAATTCTTAACATCAATATTTCTACATCTCCATCACTAGAACCTCTTGATCTATATTCAATATAAGGATAATTTCCATTTACTGAACCAGTAGGATCTTCAACTTCTGTAATATCAAAAAGAGTTGGGCGTACTAGATTTAAAGTTGAACCGGATCCACCTAATGAAAGTTCAAATAATCCTCCGCCAGCACTTGTAGGTAATCCTCCAGCTACAGTTGCTTCAAGAGTATGTTGAATTCCGGCAAAACTAAGATTTGTTGTTTCTTGAAATTCTGTAAAGTTTGATTTTACTCCTTTTTCAATTATTTGATAGGCAGGTATATATGCTGTTCCACTTGAATCTGCAGTTGTTGCTAATGCTACTCCAGATGATGACATAGTACCAGAAATAGTAGTATCAGAAACAATAATTCCTGATCTGTAAGTATCTAAAGAATTAAATAAAAGATCTTTGGTATTTGGACTATCATCAATAACATCTACTCCAGATTTTGATATCTGAAGGACATAGTCTGAGCCTTTTTTACCTAGTACAACTCTTTTTGCCATTATGAATCATCCGCAATTATTATTTGACCGCCATTTGCTGCTGTTATCTCTACATAGTTTGTACTTTGTGCTGAAGTTGAACCTAAAAATAAACTTCCAGCATCTAAACGAGTAACGTTTGTAAATTGTGTGGATAATCTTGTATCTTCATTAACTACATTAGATAAACCAACATCAGTTTTTGTGGTGCCTGCTCTTATGTTAGCAATTGTTTCTGTTGCTGAATCTGATAATCCACTAACATCAGAAGCAAGTATATTTAACCCTGCTGCTGTAATACTAACTGCTCCAGTTTGGTTATTAACAGACTGTACTGGAGCTCCTGCTGAAGTTATAAAGTTTGCATCATTATCTAAACTTGTAATACTTAAAGAACCTGTTCCACTTAATTTAATTTTATCTGCAGTAATTGTTCCTGTATCAATATTTCCACCATCAATAGTAGTAATAGCAGTTCCCCCAACTTCTGAGAAAGTTCCATTACTAAATGTAACTACTCCATCAAAATTTGTAAATTGAACAACATTACTATAAGTTACAGATATTGTACTTGAATTTGCTGAAGCCTCTGTTCCAAAATAACGAACAGTCCAGTAAGTATTTGTTGAAGTTGCATCTGTAGTATTTGGTGAATTTTTCCAAACATTTGTTGTACCACTATCATTTATGCCTGTTCCTGTAACTACACCCGTTGTAAAAGTATAAGTATTTCCTGAAGGGGCACTCGGTGCAGTAGATCCTGTACTCTCATAGTATAGATATCCTTGAATTGTTCTTAATCCATCATCCCCATCTACTCCAATACTACCCGATTTAAGTATTCCAATTGGTATTTGTCTTGTAAATGTTTCTCCACTTTCAGTAACAGTTACTTTTAATAGTTTTGGTGTAGTACTTACACTTGCTGAACTAGCATCAACAGTAGCACTTGACCCAGATAAACTTGTTGCACCAGTCGTAAAAGTTATATCTGATTGAGAACTACCGTCTGCTTCTACTAATGAAAAAGTAGGAGTTGCTGTTAAATTTAATAGAGTTGCTGTAACAGTAACGTCTTGTGCTGCTCCTGAAGGATCTAGAACCCCATCAGAATCAAAGAAAAAGTTTATTGCTCCATGACTAAGCTGTACATCTGGAGAAAGTATTTTTGAAGTACCTGTTACTCCTCCTGTAGCGCTTGTTGGATGATAAGCAGATGTTAATAGTTTTTTACTTTTTAATTGATTTGTTAATCGTCGTACTCTTACCCAATAAAACTTAGTTCCTGCACCAGCAGTTGTATATGTAAAATTAGTTACATTTCCAAGTTCAACATGTAATAAAGTAGCATTTTCTCTATTATTATCATCTGATACCCAGATTTCAACATCATCACTTTGATCTACGAAGTCTGCTGGGTTAGTCCATGTTAGTATTACACTTCCTGGTCTAGTTGTAGTTGCGGAGAGTCCTGTAGGTGCACTCGGTGCAGACAAAGGCTGAGCTTGAGTTGCTGCTTCTTGTCTTAATTCATTTGCTCTAACAGCAGAAATGACATACATACTATCATCATATTCAGTTGCTTTTACGCTTACTGAACAATCAGGATTAAAGTTTAAATTATTAATTCTAAAAAGTTTACTTGAAAATCCAAAAGGCTCATAATTTAAAGAAATAACTTGTCCAGCTTTTAATAATAATCCTTTTGGACCAAGTTTAAAACTTATTTCTCTACTAAAACGAGTCTGAATTAATTCTTTCTCTGTGCCTATTCTTGCATTATAATAGTTTGTTATACCTGTATAATTAAAATTTCCTGTTTTTACAACTTTTCTGTCAGCTTCCAAGAAACTGCTATTGAAAAAGGATACACTTCGTGAAGACCAATTATTTTGTGGGTCTGTAATACTTGCTTTAATTGTATTTTTTGCATTACGAGCTGAATTATCTGTTAGTGAAATGCTTCCAATTATATCTGTATTATCAATATACTCTGGATTTACATTCCAATCATAAGTTACTGAATTAAATGTATTACTTGCTGTTGGTGCTGTTGCCTGAGTTTCTATATCAAGTACGTATTTTCCGCTTTCATATGATAACATTCCATTCATATGAGATAAAAATACATTCATATTTTCAAAAATTGATTTTGATGTATCTATAATAAAGTTTGTCTGATGTCGAGTTACAAAACATTGTTTGTGATGTTCCCATCCCATATATCTCCAATACTTTACAAAATCTGAATCATATAAAGAATAAGTAGGAGCAATAGCTGCTGGACCTCCAGAAACATCAATTGTAAGAGTGGCTGCACCTGATCCAGATTCTCTCGTAAGATCAAAGCTAGATATTTTATTAACTACAGAATTTATAGTTACAGAAGAAGGACTAATATAAGTTGCTCCCCCTATTGTCCCACTTGTATGAGTTGGTTTAGTTGATAGATATCCTGCACCTGATTTTTGATATAAATTTCCTTCATCAGTTATAATATATTCATCATCTGCATAAGCTATATGATTACCGTATAGTCTTATAAATTTACCTGATAAATTATCAAAAGTTACACTATTTGATGTAAAAGTTTTTACTCTACCAGAGCCTAAATGATTTCCACTACCATCTGTTATTTTATAGTAATCCCCTATTGTTAGATTTGTTTCTCTTGTACCTAAAGTAAGAGTTCCTCGTACTTCACAAAGTTTTGCTGATGATATAAAAGAGGCTAAATCAATATCATTATTCACATCTAGATTTTTACCATATCTAGGATCTTTCATATAATCTAGTAATTGTAAAGCTGTATTTGTAACGGCTCTTTTATCCCCTTGTGTACCAGAAATATCAAATTTTATAATTCCTGCATCATAGTCTGTTTCTGTTAAAGTTTTAAAAGGACTTTCTATTTCTATTCTTTTTTCGCCCGCAACATAACTGGTAATTCTTCTACTTTCTCCAGTATGATTTAATGTAATTGTGGCTCCTGTAAAGTCAGCATTATTATCAAATCCATCAAAAGGCGCACCTGATCCTCCCATGAAGAAATTTCTACTTTTATATACATCTATATTAAGAACATTTGTAACGCTTCCAATTGCTACATTATTATTTTTAGTAGAATCATAAATTACATTTTTTAAGGTAAGAGTATCTCCATCCCAAGTTCCAACAGCTTGACCATCTTTTAAATTAGTAAGTGCAGTACAATCATTTGTAAAAAAACTATAAAGTGCTTTTCCTGGTTGATTTGCTAGTTCATCTGTGTATCCAGCTTTTAGTAAAATTGCATCATTTGATGAAAAAGTAAATTGTATTTCATTATCACCATTTACGCTAACTGCGGTTGGAGATTTGGCATAAACAGCAAAATTTTGATTTGTAATATTCCTATGATTAAAAGTTCTCATGTGCCAATAGTTTGATGCACCAGTTTGTTTTAATCTTAGATATGTTTTTGCGGGCAATCCATTAACAGCATCTAAATCTGGAGTTTGATCTAATAAAAATCTATAGTGTGTGCTTCCATCATTTGTTGTTAATAAATATTTATGTAATATTCTGAAACTAGTATCTGAAGCATTTCCTTCTACATTTGTAGTAGACCACGAACTTCCATCTGTACTTCTTTCGACTGTAACAGTGTCTCCTTCTTTAAAATTTGCTTCATCATCACTTCCGCCCAGTACATCATCTGGAACATAAGAATTATCAAAGTTATAACATTCTAGAACACGTCCTCTTACAACATATTCTAATTCAGGAATTTCAGTTGAATCTGCAGAAATAACAAAACTATTTACCATGTATGCAGTATCTAACAATCTATGATTTGGGCTCCAATAAGGAACACTAGAATCATAGTAATCATTTTGTCGTTTAAATCCTGTTCCTTCTGCTTGAGTTACAAGCATATTAGATGCTAATTGTGAATTTGATCCTTTGAAGAATGTAAAGGACATATTATGTGGATGTGAAATACTTCCATGCTCTCCGTGAGATAAACCAAGTGCATCTGCAGAACTTGCAGTTATACTAGGAACATTGTCTTGAGTTACATTTGCATAAAAATAAGCTGCATTCTTTAATAGATTAGTATATATGACTTTCAGTTCGTTTGGATCTGTATCTTCTTCTACAGCTTCTAATAAGTATTGTGATAAAGGAGAACTAGGGTTATAAAAGTTTGTTAAATCAGTTGCTGCTGCTGTTTCTGCAGTTCCTCCTATAGTGTCTCCTCTATCTGCTCTGCCGTAGCACTGTAATTGACTATTATCTTTATCTGCGCCACTAATAGAGTCTCGTACTGCTGCATCTGCTGCATCAGTACAGATTAAAGGAATTCCATCGATATATAAATTATAAAGTCCATGTATTTCACCTTCGGAAATTGCGTCTGCTACATAAACAATTTTTGAATCATTTGCATCTGTATCTGCAAATATCGGTATACCTGCAAGTCTTTGTACACCATAAACTACAGGTAGAAACTTTCCTTGTAAACCAACAGTAAGATCAACTTCATTTTCTATTTCTTTTTGTTCTGTCGTTATTACAGTTTTTCTACCTCCAAATGCCCCAGCGATTCCACCTCTTTTCTTTGTACTTACTTTTTGTACTGTTTCGTAAGTTTTATAATTTGCAATTGCACTAAGTGTTGTTTCTGAATGTATAAAACCTAAGTCATCTGCATATTCTGGTTTTATTGTTAAATTAGGTTGTGGTTTTCCATTTCCATCTAATGCTCTGTGAGTATCGTCAGTTGTTAATCTTCCTCCGACTTGAGACCAGTCTCCCCAATGGCTTGTAAGATTCCATTTTACATTACTTGCATTTGGTCCTTCATCAATAGAACAACCTGCAATAATGCCTTTAAATATAAGAATACTAGAATTTCCTTGTATGTTTCCAGTTTCTGGATCTATGAAAACTTTATGAATAAATACTTCTCGATTGAGAAAAGCGGGATTTGCAAGTGTTAAAGTTGCTTTATCAGCAAGAACTCCTTTAAGTTCTTCTGATTCTAATGATATTGTTACTGATACACTTGTGTCTGTAGGATAAGTTGTTATGTCGTCTGAATCATCTCCTGTAGTAGTAAATGCCATTGTACGATTATTATTACTAAATCCAGTAATAATATAAATTACAGAAGTTACTCCAGTAGAAAATGTTCCACTGTTTTTTGTTATTTTTACTTTGTCTCCTTCACGAAAACCAAAGTCTATTAAATCTGTAGAATCAGCATCATCATGAAAAGTAGAGTCGACTGTAAAAGCTGCGCTGCCAAAGTCTCCTGTTATAGATACTGAAGTTCCAAGATGATCTCCTGAAAGTGTAAGACCCATGTTTGTTGCTCTTGGTGCAGTTGTTTCTGAATAGGAACCAATAGATTTTACTCTGTTTGCTCTATATACTTGAGAGCCATTAGAAGCTCCATCTTGATCTGTACTACCATCATTAAAACTTATATCACGACTTGCGTCTGTAAAATACGCATAACGATTTGCATTTGTACGAAAGTCTGGACTTTCAGGGTCTTTTGCAAAAGGGCGTTCGAATTTTATAAGATGAGCATACTCAAACTCAGAGTTACTTACTAAAATTTCTTCTATTGAAGAATTTATACTACGTTTAGTCATTAGGGTTGAGCCTCCTCTAAATTAAGGCTAAAAGTATACAAGTTATTTGTTCCGAGCGAGTACTCTTGTACATCACCTCGTTGTACTACACGAAACATTGGATTTGAATAAGTAAGTGTTGATCCATCTGTTACATCTTTTTCAACTGGGGGTACAACATAAAGTCTACGTTCATCACTAGTATTTAAAGCAGTATCAGTAGATAACTTATTCTGTGAGTCTGCTACTCTTACAACTTTATATATTTTGAGATGATTTGAATTTGAAGAATCTGAGAAATTAAACATGTCACCAGGACGTAATCCACCAGTGACACTGTCCATTCCATCTATTAAAAAATTTGAATCCCCACTAGTTATACTTCCTTGAACTGAAATTGTTCCACTTGTTGTAGTTCTTGGATCAGCATTTTGAGGCAGTACAACAAAAAATGGTTTAAGTCGTCCTCTTTTTTCAAGCAAAAAATTGTAAATTGGTTCAAACTGTTCGCGAGTCATAGGGTTATATGTAATACCTATACTCCAGTGATGACCAACTATTGATCTTGTAGTTACACGACCACTGTTTGTTCTTGAAAAAGACACAGGTTGGTTTGCTGTAAATTTTACAGAAGCAAATCCTGGACCTGCAGTATAACTTGAGGCGTGTCCTTCTCCTGCTTCACTAATTGTCCAATTTGGATCTGGTAATCGATTTGTAAATGCACTAAAAGCCATTATCCGCCTGTACCTCCATAAACTGTAGGATCAACTGATTCTAAGAATCCTTCTCCATTATCGTTTGCTGCTTGTCTTATCATTGCTATAATATTTCCTTGTTGTTCGTTGAGCATATTTTGTACACTTGCTCCATCTACTGCACTAATATTGAAGTTTACATTTGTAGTTCCACTTCCAAGTGCATAGTTTGGAGTTATATCGATTGGTGCTGCAGGAGTTATAACTTCTGGTCCTCTTTCTCCGACTGTTATTCCATCTGCACCATCAGCATATCCTTTTCTTCCCATTGCGGCACCTGGAGTAAAGTTATTTGCGTTTGTTCCGACTCCTCGTCCACCACGTAAGTAGGCAAGTTCTCCTCCTGAGGCTTTTTGTG
>Ga0181601_10004899_pt1 | contig 11164 bp, 6 predicted proteins | sample 041ome_8_FD_133020 | JGI IMG/M metagenome (GOLD analysis project Ga0181601, IMG submission 133020) | Coastal salt marsh microbial communities from the Groves Creek Marsh, Skidaway Island, Georgia - 041407BS metaG (megahit assembly) | ecosystem: Environmental > Aquatic > Marine > Intertidal zone... | reverse complement strand
TTCTAAAGCGACGTTTTCTGTAACCTCGTTTTCGGTTTCGTTTTCGCGCGTTTCATCCGGCGAAAACGAAAACGAACGACGCGAACGCGGCACGAACGCGCGAACACCCGCGCACGTCCCGTACAGCAACCCACCACCGTGTTGTCGATTGAGCGGAATCACCGTGTGGACCGGTCTGGCGTCCGAGCCCCGCCACTGTGGCGGCGGCGCCACCCGCGCCAGAGCGTCGCGCGTCATTCGCAAATCGTACATGAGCGCTTCGCCGTTGGCGCCGCCAACCACGCACAGGTTCGGGTCGAGACACGGGTCGCCGCGTTCGCGAACCGCGTTCGTGACTCGGGGCGCGACTCGGAACTCACCCCCCGGCAACGTCACGAACGAGGTCTCGGACGAGGTCTCGGTGGCCCAACCGCCCCACGCGCACGACCAAGCCGCGTGCGGCAGATCGATCCGCGCCGCGACGTGGTCGCGGTCGAGGTCCACCACGAGCAGTTTCTTCCCCAGCGTCGCCGCGAGCGCCAGAGCGCGCCCGTGGGTCGCGCCACCGGGCGTGTTATGCGCGCCACCGGTCCCCAGCGAGGAGGTCCCCCCGTTCGTCAAACGCACGTCCCGGACGTGCCCCACACCCGCAGGCAGCGCGACGCGGACGCGCGCGGAGGAGCCGGGCGACCGCAGGGAGATCTTGGTCAAAAAGTCGCCGCGAAAGCCGCCGCCGCCAGGAAAGTTTTCGCCGACGGCGGCGACGACGCCGTTGACGTCAAACGCGCGCGCGCCGAATACGCTCGCCGTCGCGCGTTTCGTGAACCGACCGTTACGCAAACGCTCGGAACGCGCCGCGTGTAATACCGCGATTTGTTGTGTTCGATCGTCGTTGTCGTCACGGTCGTCGGGCTCGAGCAAATCGCGAAGGCGCGAGGGGTTTTTTTTCGAAACGTCCGTTTCGCGCCGACGCTCTCGGCGTAAGATGTCGTAAGATGTCGTCGTCGTCCGCCCCGCGGTCTTCTTGAACAGAGGCGCGACACCATCGCCATCGTCGCCATCGTCATCGTCCGTCGTGCTGTGTGTTGTTTTCCGTTTCAAAAGAACACCGATCCGCCGCTCGGCGCGCGCGAGCGCCTCGGCGTCGGCGCGCGCGGAATCCTCCAGCGCTTTCGCGCGCGCTTCGCTCGCGACCAGATCCTTTTCCAGTTTCAGTAACCGCCGCGAGACACGCGTCGCGGTGGTCTCCGCGTCTACTCGTTTCGCGCGTTGTTCCAAAACCACTTTTTTTATCGAATCGAGCTCGTCCGTGTCCACGAACGCGTGGAAGCTCGGCACGAAGAGCTTGCGAACGTCCCGCGTCGCCGCTCGCGCGTTGCACTGCGGACACTTACCGCCGTTTTTCTTCTTCTTGCGCTCGAGCCACTGAGAGATGCAGGCGTGCCCGAAGACGTGCCCGCACGCCAGAGACGCCACCTGGTGCGGGCCCGAAATCGCGCAGGGCTCTAGGCACACAGCGCACGCCACGGCATCGTCGGGGGGAGGCTGCCTGTGCGAACCCCGCGCGCACGAAGCGCACTTCACGTCGCCGTCGCCAGAGCCGTCTTTTTTAGACGGCACCGTCGCTGGGCTCCCGCTCGGGCGCGACGCCGCCGCGTCCAGGCACACCGCGCGCGCGGACGCGCGTCTGCCCGCGGGACCCGCCTGCGTGCCTGACGCGAGCCTGTCGAACGCGTTCGGGACGGACGCGTCGTCGGCTGGAATCGAGCTCGGAACATCGTCTCGCCCGTCAGTCTCAACCTCCAGATCCGCACCCTCGGCGACGTCGTGGCCTTCACCTTCCGTCGGCGCATCCGAGGGCGCCTCGGCTGCGTCCGGCGCCGCGACCGTACCCGCGCGCCCTTCCCGCCCGAGCACGACATCGCCCTCGGCGGCGTCGTCCTCGGCGACCACCATGCCTCGAGGTCTACCGGTCACCGCACCGCGCCCGCCTCGCGCGCGCCTCGGTCTGATGACGATGAAGGATGAAGGATTTCAAAACGCCGGCCAAGGCGAGAAGACAGCTGCTGTGTCTCGTCTCCGTGATATGGATGACCGAGAGGTGTCTCGAGCTGTGGATATCGATAAAAACTCGCGCTTCGCGCTACGCGTACGCGTCTCCCCGACATTCACAGCGCGTACGCGCTCATGACCAGCTTCGCGAGACTCGCCTTCTCCGCGGTGCTGTAGCACTCCGCCAGCCTCTGGATGCTTTCCTTCACCGTCAGCTCCCGAAACGCCAGCTTGTCCAGCAGACACAGCGCCAGCTCCTCCGCGATCTGCGCTTCGGTCCTCGGCCCGTCGAAGGCGTCGCGGTTCGGCCCGCGGCGCGTGTCGATGATCGCCTTGACCTCGTCCACGCTTTTGCCCCCCCACCCCGAGCGCTCGAGGCACCGCGCCAGGTCGTCGCCGTTCCCCAGCGTGCACCACTCGCAGTCCGTCAGCGCGAACCGCGCGCAGTCCCGCGCCTCCTCCGCGCGGCCGAGGTCGTCGTACACGCCGGAAAGGTACCAGTGCGGACGCCCCCACGCGCTGAACGTGGACTTGTACAGGTCGCACGTCACGAACGCGGACATCTCGTCCTGCTTCTCGAGGTGTTTCTGCGCCAGCGCCTCCATCTCGGCCGGGAACTTACCCGCGCGCAGAGTCAAGTACACGGGCAGGTCCTTCCCGAGCGTCGCGAACGCGCCCGCCTCGTACAGGCTGGCGCCAACCGCGCCGGCGGCGCTCGCCACCGGGCGAGCGGCGTCATCCGCGTTCGCGACGGCGTCGTCTTCCAACAGCACCGCCTCCTCCTGCACCATCGCCTTGTGCACGTACTCCGCGCACGTCCGCGCGAGCAGGGAGAGGTGCACGCCGTCCGACACCGCCACGACCTCGAGCGTGACCCCATCCTCCTGGCTCACCTTCAGGCACACCGTGTCGCTTTCCCGCGTCGCGAGGGGGATGCACAGCGGGTGCAGGCCGTCCCGCGCCGAGGGCGCGACCGGCGTGCCGCCCTGCGCCCGCAGCACGGCGACCAGCGCGCCGAGCTCCGCGGGGGGGGCGATGGCCGCCACCGAGCGCAGGTACTCGGCGTGCGCCAGGCCGGTGGTCAGGTCCTCGGCGTCATCCGAGGAGGCGCGCGGGACGAAGCGTCCGGCGCGGCGGCGGTTCGCGGGAGCCGAGACGCGCGCTCGCGATCGCGCGCAGACGCGGCGCGTCGCTTCGCGGCCGAGCGCGCTCCTGGACGCGGGGGCGGCGAGCGCGGAGAGCCGAGCGGGTGCGAGCGCGGACGACATCGCGCGCGATCGGGTGTGTGCGCCTTGGAGCGCGCGCGCCGGGGACGTCCATCGCGGCATCTCGCGGACTCCTATCCACCTTTCGTCGAGTTTCCGATCGCGCTGATCGCGAACTGCAGACTCGTCGCCGCCAGACAGCACACTGTCCGGCCAGTCTGCCACCCTGATGTGGACATTCTCGGAAAGAAACGGCGAAACGGAACGGACCTGCAAACGCCAAACTGCAACGCGCGAATTTTCGCGCGACAATAAGTCTAGGTCAACAATAAAGTGTCATTTTGGTATGCGAGCTAGTCTCCATAAACAGTAAAAAATCGAATTAAAGTGCGTATCGGATAGAGCGCCTCAGCGCCAGTGCTGAGGTGGAACTCGTCGTTGAGAGAAAGCGCCGAAATAAACGTTTAGTGTCGTGCGCGGACCGCGTCCGCATTGCCGCGCGCGCGTGCACGGCGACGCGAGGGAATCGCGCAGGCTCCGCGAGGGTATCCGGCGCGCGCTCGGGAAACGCGAACCGGGCTCAGCTCGGTCGTCGCGATGGCGAACGGGGCGATGGCGTCGTCGTTTTCCACCGCCTCGCGCGAGCCATGCGTCGGGTTCGGCGTTTTCGCCGAACGCGCAACCCGCGTGACGGCGAGGCGCGCGCGCGCGCCGCTCGCCGCGCTGGGCGGTCTCGGCGGCGCGTCCGTTCGGCGTGAAGCCTCCTCCGCGGCGTGGAGGAAAGGTGGACTGCGCTCGAAAGCGCGACGGACGGTCGACCGCCGTGCCGTGGTCGTTCCCCGCGCGCGCGCGGGGGACACCTCGGGGAGCAAGTGGTTTCGGGGTCTCGGCACGGGCTCGCGAAACGACGAGGATCCGATACCGGGGGCGCTTCACCAGACCCGCGGGCTTCACGAGCGCCTGGCGGACCTCGCGGGCGGGAGCTCGAAACCGACCGCGGGTGCGGACGTGGTGAAGAGCGACGAGTCCGACTGGGAACACTGGCAGGAGGTGATCGACAAGGCGGACGCCGAGGACCAGATCTTGACCGCGCTCGAGGTGCGTCCATCATCATCAATCGTGTCGTTCAGCGGAACGAGTCGATCGTGATTGTTTTTTCCCTCGCGCGTCCGCGTCTCGGCCGCTCTTTTCGGTCGGCTCGCTGACCTTCATCCAACCCCTCCCTTCCCGTTCCATCCGTCGACGACGCTCGTTTCCTCGCAGGGTCAGCTCACGGACGCGGTCGCGCGCGAGGATTTCACGGAGGCGGCTTCGCTGAAGCGCACGATCAAACACATGAGACAAAACTGCCCCGTGTGCACCGTCGAGCGCGGCTACCGCGCGGCGGTGCGGGAGGAGGATTACGCCGCCGCCGCGTCGTTCCGCGACCAGGGCGCGGGTTTGGTGGGATGGTGGTGCGGGCGGGGCGAGACGGAGGACGAGCCGGGCGGGCAGTACGGCGTGATGATGCAGATCACCCCCGAGCACGGCCGGTACGTGGGGAGGAGCTACAGCGCGCGCGACCTCGCCGCGATGCAGGAGCGCGCTCGGCGCGATCGATCGAGTTCGCGAAGGAAGGACCGTTCTGTGGTCGCTTCGGAAGTGAGCCACGTGGACGACGACGACGACCACGTGGGCGTGAATGTCTTCGAGTTGTGGCTCGAGAAGGATTCCGATACGGGCGAGATGCGTCGGCGCGCCGTGCGCGTCGACCACTTCCCGGCGGGGGCGCTGGACGGGGCCGATGACGATTCCTTCGCGAGCGTCGACGACGACGCCGATCCGTCGCGCGACGGAACGGCGTCGTCGGCGTCTGGGAACGGGTTCGCCGCCGCGCTGGGCGGGTTTCCCCTTTCCGGCCCGATCGAACCCGGAACCGAATTCGGAGACGACGGTGACGACGGTGACGTCTCCTCGCGAACGCGTGACGCGTTCGCCGGGTGGCGCGTCTCGAACGGCGCGGTGCGCGTCTCGCGCGCGCGCGAGACGAGCGCCGACGCGCCATCCGTCTCGGGATCGAACCCGAACCCGTTCCCGTTCGACGTGGACGGCGTATCCATGGAGGAGCTGCTGTCGTACGAGCGCCAGGGGTTCATGGCGGAGTTCAAGAACACGCCCGGGTTCGCCGAGACCTGGGCGCGGCTCAAGGCGGAGCACGCCGCGTCCGAGAGCGAGACGGATACCCGGAACCCGCGCGAGACGGAGATCGAGAGGCTCTCCGAGAGGCTCGCCGCGGCGCCTTCGGAAGGCGACCCCGACGTGTTCGAGGCGTTCGGGGGGAAGGGCGCGCGCCGCCCCGGAGCGAGCCGACGCGAGCCGCACGACGAGTACTTTTTCGAGAAGTACGTGATCAACGAGACGGACGGCGACGCGGGCATCGTCGACTTGGACGACCTCGAGGCGTTTGACGACGACGACGACGCGTTCGACCTGGAGAACGCGCTGAGCGACGACGACGACGACGACGACGACGGGTTCGTCGTCGATCTGGACGCCGCGGCGGCGGCGCTGCTGGACGGCGGCCGCGGAAGAATCGACCGCGCGGCGAAGGGGCTGCCCGCGGCGATGGTGGCGGACATCCAGCGCGCCATCGAGGCGCGGGGGATGGGACGCGCGGTTTTCCCCGACGACGGCGACGACGACGAGGATGACCCCTGGGCGGTGGAGGAGGTGCGCATCCCGGTGGAGATGGCCGCGGACGGCCACCACGCGTTCCGCGTCTGGTCGGACGACGACGACGACGACGACGACGACGACGACGACGCGCGCGCTTCCGCGCCTCCGGTTCCGGGTTCGATCCCGGCGCTCGAGCGCACGCTTCGCGAGGCGAGCGCGACGGAGGCGGATATCGAAACCGCCGTGCTCCGCGGTTTGTCCGACGCCAAAGCCCGCGTCGCCGAGGAGCTTCGGCGCGCCGCGAACGACGCCGCCGAGGCGCGGGACGCGCCTAAAACCCCCCCGGGGGAGAAGGGCGAGACGGAGACTGTGGCGGTGAACTTCGACACGCCGGGAAGGATCGAACCCGGAACCGGAAGTGTCGGAGGCGCGTCGTCCGACGAAAGCGACGCGTCGAAGACGAGCGCGGAGGAGAAGCGCGCCGCGTTCGACGCGCCGAACGCGCCCTCGACGCTCGGGGGGGACGCGGCGGCGATGCGCTTGGGCGCGACGGGCTCGGCGGCGTCCGTGTTCGGCGCCGGCGAAAAAGCGAAGGAGAGCACGAAGAGCAAGGGTGAGCGTTTCTTCGAGCGCCTCGTTTCCTCCAGCGCAGATAACGACGGGACGGACGCGACAGAGAACTCTCTGGATGCGGAGGATTCATCCGCGAACGACGCGGATGGGACGGATGCCGGGACGTCCGAAGCCGCGAACGGAACGTCGCGAAGAAAGGACGTCGTCCCTCCGCGCGGGTTCATCTCGCCCGCGAGCTTCGAGAGTCGATCGAGCGACGGGAGCGACGTCGACGACGCGTCGCGTCGGCTGGAGGAGGAGGCGGCGAGTGCCCTCATGGAGGCGCTCGGCGGCGACGCCGACGCGTTGCCCCTCCCCGGCCGGACGCGCTTCTCGCGAGTCCCCGAGTCGGTCGCTTCGCGGTCCTCGAGCGACCCGTTCGACCGGCTGTACCTCGGCGCGTTCGGCCCGCACGGCCCGGAAGTTTTGCGGTTGGTGCGCGGGCGGTGGGGGGACGAGCGCGGCGCGGAGAACAACTGCGTCACCGCGGTGAAGCTCACGGGCGACGCCAACGTCCCCGCGGGTGCGGCTTCTTTCCGCGCGCGCGTCGGGCCGGGGGATGCGCTGGACTCGTCCTTCTCCTACCCCGAGGAGCTCGGCGTGGTGACGCGGTTCAAGGGCCAGGGGCGGGTGGCGAAGCCGGGCTTCGCCGAGCGCAACTGGGTGGACGGGGAGCTACTCTTGCTGGACGGACGGGGGGGGCAGCTCACCGGCGGTGCTGAGCTGGGGTTCGTGTGGGCGGTGCCCGGCGAGCGACGGCTGCTGATTTTGTTCTCCTCGCTCGAGCTTCCGGAGACGACGTCCGGGTCGATGGTTCTGGATTGAACGCGATCAGATCATCGACGGCTTCGTTTCTTTTCGCCGCGAGACGTACGGGTGTGTTTTTTTTTCGCTCTAGAGGTTTTATCACGATACGCTTTCGAAGAGTAGGGTTGCTTCGTCGTCGACGTCGCGCGCCGCCGGTTTCCGCGCGCGTACCGGCGAGGGTTTAGTTTCATTCGCGCAGAAAGCGCGTCGAATCGTCCGTCGTCTCGGATCACTTGGCGTCGGGGTTGGCGGCGAGGTACTCCACCGCCTCCGCCACGGAGGTGATTTTGTCCGCCTCCGCGTCCGGAATCTCCACCGCGAACTCCTCCTCCATGGCCATCACCACCTCGACCGTGTCCAGCGAGTCCAGACCGAGATCGGCGCCGAACGACGCGTTCGGGCCCACCTTCGCGGGATCGACTTTGTTGAAGTTCTTCACCACGGACACCACGCGATCGGTCACCTCGGACTTGTCCAGGTACCCGGCGCCGTACGCGCGCCAGGCCGCGGGGAGCGCGAGCGCGGGAAGCGCGAGCTGTGTGCGCGTGAAGCGAACGCGATCGCGTCGTGACGTAGAGCGCACGCGGAGAGAGAAGAGGTGAGCGACGACGCGTGGAACGACCGTCGTGCGTCGACGTGGGCGACGACGGGACGACGTGCGGGGGCGTGCGCGATCGATCCGCGGCTCTCGGGACGGCGCGCGGGACGGCGGGCTCGCGGAAGGCGCTCGGGCGGCGCGGCGCGCTCGGGCGTGCGAGCCCGAGCGCGGGACGCGCGTCCCGCGAATCTCCCTCCGTCTCCGCGACAGGCGAGGGACCCTCGCCCTGTCGATGACCCGATTTCGCGCGCGCGAGAGAAAAACCAACCGCCTCTGCGCGGATGTCACGTTTCGCCGCGCGGGCCAGCCGGGAATCACGCACCTGCGACACGGGGAGCGCGGCGCGGTTGAGAACCGCGGTGCGCACGGCGTTAGCGCCGGTCTGCATGATACGCTGCATTGTTGTTATCGTGGTCGGTGCGACGCCGAGTGCGAGCGGGTCGGGATCCGGCGCGCGTCGCAGGCGCGGGTTTTCGACGCGAAACGAGAAAGCCCGTCGAGCGTGGGGCACACGTTCTGACTGAATGCCCATACGGAATCGCTCGCGCGCCGATCACGCGCGTCGCGACGATCGATCACAAGCTCTCTTGAGCGTTTCTTAGATCCTTCATGACCGGGAGCACTTCCCAGCCGCGCGCGCGGTGCCTCGCGGGGATGACCGTCGCGCGACGGCGACCCGTGGGGGAGCGCGCGCGTCCCTCGACGTCCATCGCGGTCTCGCTCGGAAACGCTCGCGTGGTCGCGTCGACGCTCGCGCTGTTCGCGCTCGTCGCGTCCGCGTCGGCCGATGCCTCCGACGGCGCGCGCCCCGCGGCTCGCGCTCCCGCTCGCCTGGTCGCCGTCCCCGACCTGCACGGCGACTTGGCGCACGCGCGCCGGTCGTTCCAGCTCGCGGGCATCTCCGAGGACGGCGAGCGCTGGTCCGCGGGCGCGAACACGCGTTTCGTGCAGACCGGCGACGTCGTCGATCGGGGCGAGCGCTCCATCGAGATCGTACAGATCATCGCGAACATGCAGCGCGAAGCGGCGACGCGCGTTAATTCGTCAGTCACGGCGTTGCTCGGGAACCACGAGCTCTTGACCCTGCAAGGCGATTACCGATACGTCGCGCGCGAGGAGCTTCTGCGTTTAGGAAAAGCGTCGCTGGAATCGAAAAACCTGGGCGGACAAGAGATGGGCACCGGGTACGGTTTGCGCGCGTACTGGGCCGCCGGGCAGATGGCGTGGCGAAGCGCGTTTTCCCCCGACGCCGAGGTCGGGGCGCAGATTCGGTCCAACCGACCGCTCCTGACCGTCCAAGGCGAGGGCTCGTGCGCGACGCTCTTCTCGCACGCGGGCGTTCGCAGAGCGCACCTCGCGAAGCACGGCGACTCGATCGAGGCGTTGAACGCGTTCGCCCGCGACGCGATCGCGGCGGTTTCCGACGGCGAACGCGGGATTAACACAAACGCTCCGCCCCCCGTTCTCGGGTCGCTGGACGTCTTCGACGTCGAGTCGCCGGTGTGGACCCGGTTCTGGAGCAAAGACTGGAGCAAAACGCCTGGTTTGGAGTCCGCGGCGTGCGCCGAGCTGGACTCGATCCTGGCGTTGGTCGGCGCGAAACGCATGGTCGTCGGGCACACCGTGCAGCCGGGCGGTATGACCACGCGTTGCGCCGGGCGCCTCCACCTGATCGACGTCGGCGTGAGTGACGCGTACATCGGGCGGGGTGCGGCGTGGTCGTGCGAGGAAGGGACGACGCGGGCGCACTACGACGGGAAGACCGTGATCCTGGAGGGGGCGTCATCAAAAGCCGACCGAACGCGTTCCGATGAGAGCGCGTTCGGTCCGTCGGCGGATGACGCGTTAGAAAAATTAGAAAAAAAACACGTCGACGACGCGTCGTCGTCGCGACACCGAGGTTGGTTCGGACGTTCGAGAACGTTTTCGAAAACCGGCGCGGACGCGGGGAAGACGGATTTGTAAGCGCGTTTCGATCGAAACGCACACACGTCGTCGCGTTTCTCTGCGTGACGCGTCGTGTCGTGATGGCGTTTCGATCCGAAAACACGTGTAGGATAGCTACGAATGTAGTAGAGAAATGCGTCATACCTCATACGTACAGTAACTTCGAAACATGTTTTCGGCTTTTATGGTCCGATGGATGACGTCAAGTGACACCATTCGCGTCCACGCGGGCATGGCGTCGACGGCGGTCACGGTCGCGGTCGCGTCCGGCGGGAACTGCAAGCGCTCGACGCGGCGACGCGCGGGGTCGCGCGGGGTCGCGTTTCGAGCCGCGCGGAACGACTCGGGAGCGGCTCCCTCGTCCGCGGACGACGACGATGAGATCGCCTCCGCGTCGTTCTCCAAGTACGACGAGACGTCGGGCGCCGTGAAGACCTTGGTCTCGGGGTTAACGGACATCGTCAACGCGTTCGGGGTGGGTCTGGACGCGAACGAAGCTGAGTCTGGTATGACGCGCAAACAGCGCAGAGACGCGCGCGCGTTCCCCTCGGTCGCGAGAGACCCCGCTCGGCTTGCGCTCGATATCTCGAAGGAGTTCACCGAGGCGAAGTATCTCTGGACCGGGAAAATCAACCCCGAGATGTACGACCTGTTCGCGACGTTCTGCGACCCGACGCTGGCGTTCGTCGGGCTGGACACGTTCGAGCGCAACTTAAAAAACCTGCAGCCCGTCCTGAGGCGCGCGGTGCGGGACAGCGACATAGAGCTCTACGCGTGCGCGCTGTCGGAGGATGAACCGAACCAAGTGCGCGCCTCGTGGCGCATGACCGGCAACCTGAACGCGCCGTGGCGGCCGCGCATCGACCTGAGAGGACGCACGACGTTCACGTTCAAGGACTACGGGAACGACCGGGGGTGCCTCATCGTGGCGTACAAGGAGGAGTGGGAGCTGAGCGCGGGGGAAGCGGTCGCGCAGCTCCTGCGACCGTTCCGGTGGTGATTGAGATTTATTTATTTTTTCGACGGGGCTAAAAAAATCGCGAAAAAGTCTACGCGGCGACGCCGCTCTCGTTCTCTTTCTTCGGACCGAAAAAGTCGGTGACCTGTCCCGAGACCCCCGTGTTCCCGCCCGCGCCCCAGTGCTCGAACTCGTACGACGCGCCCGCGGGCGCGTCGTGCACGGCGCCGGAGGGGTCGGGGACCAACCCCGTGCCGCGATAAAACGACTCGAAAAACGACGCGTCGTCTCTGTCGAGCGGCGCGAAAAAATCCTGCGGCGGGGTCCTCGCATCGGCGACGGCGCCGGCGA
>Ga0181601_10004896_pt1 | contig 11166 bp, 8 predicted proteins | sample 041ome_8_FD_133020 | JGI IMG/M metagenome (GOLD analysis project Ga0181601, IMG submission 133020) | Coastal salt marsh microbial communities from the Groves Creek Marsh, Skidaway Island, Georgia - 041407BS metaG (megahit assembly) | ecosystem: Environmental > Aquatic > Marine > Intertidal zone... | reverse complement strand
TCATGCCACGCAGCAGTCTCACGAGCGGCTGCACACGCCGCATCCGCAGGCTGAGCTCTTCGACCAGCTGCAGCGACTTGCCGCGGCGACGGCGGAAGCGTCGACGGGCGAGGGCGGCATCCTCCTTGGAGGTCTTGTTGCTGATCAGCATGCGAAAGTCGGCCTGACTCTCCTGCATGAGCCGATCGAGCGTGGCCAGGTTGTGCGGCATCCGCGACTGGATCTGCTCCTTGGTCAGTCGCTCGGTAAGCGAGACCTTGATCGTGCGGTCGAAGGGTAGCTTCCCATCGTGCACCTTGTGGAGCGTTTCCACCGTTGTCTGCAGCGAGTACGCACAGCCGAGAATCGCGCGACGAAAGCGTTTCCGGGTGACCTCGATCCGCTTCGCCAACGAGATCTCTTCATCTCGCGATAGCAGCGGAATCTCAGCCATCTGCGAAAGATACATGCGGATCGGATCATTGCCCGCATTGGACGGAGGCGTGGTGATCGCCTCGTCACGCTTCGACCGTGCCTTCGGCTTCAGCTTGCGGCTTGCGGCAGCGGGTGCCGGCACCTCCACCTCCGCAACGTCGCTCACCTCCGCGAGCAGCGACTCCTGGTCAGTCGCCACGTCTGTTGGAGCAGTGTCGACCAGATCGATGCCCCGCTCCTCGAGCGCTACCAAGAGCGAATCAATCTTTTCCGGGTCTACGGCCTCGTCGGGGAGGTACGTATTGACCTGGTCGTACGTGAGGTACCCCTGGGACGTGCCGGTCGCGATCAACGCCTGCAGGTCATCATCGCTGCAAGTTGTTGAATGGTCGTGACTCATCGGCGTGTTCTCCTTCGCCATCATACCGTCACCCGCAGCCTGAACACCCCAAGGGGCATCCATGCCATGGGCCGGGCATCCTTCACCCCTCCTTGGGATCGGACATGCCCTGAGCAAGGCGTCGCTGGGCAACGATCTGCTCGAGTAATGCTGCCTCGGCGTCTGCATCGAGGCTTTGTGTTTTCAAAATGCGGCTGGTTCGCTCGGTCTCGCGGTGAGCCTGGCGACGTCGCAGTGTTTCTTGCAAATGCTGGAGCCGATCGGGCGGCGTCAGCCCCTTGCGGGCTGCGGCCTGCTCGTCGACGTCCACCAACAGACTCTGAATCTCAGGATCAGGCAAGAGATCAAAAAGTCCAGCAAGTTCTACGCTGCCAAACTCATCAAACAACTGCCGGGCCGCCTGGAGCACCGTCTTACCGAACTGCGAACTGAGATCTTCAGCAGGCACTTCGCGAACAACGAGCCCTGCGCCTTCCGGCACGCTGACGAGCACCTCGAGCACTTCCTGGTCCCACGGAGGTAGCGGCTCTCGCTTGGTGGGCAGACGACTCGGCTCACCAGCGTCGTCATCACTGCGGCGAGCTGCTCCCTTGGATAGGTCACGGATACGGGCTCGCAACACACCGCGATCGAGGCCGAACCGCCGCACCAGCCGAGCCACGACCTGATCCTCACGCAGACGAAACTGCGAGAGGTCGCCACCATGCCGAGCCACGGCGGCCGACGCCCTGGCCACCGCCATCAGCACGCTCTCCACGGCCGTCAGGCAGACACTGTCGGCGGCATCTGGTGGCAGCTGCTCAACCGCTTCATCCAGTCGATAGTCGAGCGGATCGATGGCGGCATCCACGATCGCCCGAAACGCATCGGCCCCCTCGTCGGTGAGCAGATCACAGGGATCCATACCCGCAGGGAGCCGAGCTATCCGCAGGTCGATCGGCTCTGCCAAAAGCAGATCGAGCACCTCGTTCGCCCGCCGGCGTCCGGCTGCATCGCCATCGAGAACAACCACCACCCGATCGGCGTAGCGTCGCAGGAGCCGAGCGTGACGCGGTCCGAGAGCGGTGCCGAGCACCGCCACCGTTTCACCCACGCCGGCCTGCCAGGCCGCGAGGCAGTCGGTGTAGCCCTCGACCACAATCGCACGTTTGGTCGATGCGATCGTCTGACGTGCCACGTCGAGACCATAGAGTGTATTGCTTTTGGCAAACAGCGGCGTTTCCGGCGAGTTGATGTATTTCGCGGGAGGATCACGACGGGCGTCGTTGACCGCCGAGGGCAGCACGCGACCGCCGAAGGCGATACACCGGCCCATCACATCCCGAATCGGGAAGATCACCCGTCCACGAAAGCGGTCGTAGTGCCCCCGGCCGTCGGACCGCTCCACCGCCAGCCCCGCCCGCAGCAGGTCCTGGGGGCCAATCCCAACTTTGGCCGCCTGGCCAATCAGCCAGTCCCACCGTTCGGGGGCGAAGCCTAGCCCTGCAGCCGTGCTCGTCTCCCCGGTGAGGTGCCGGTCGGTGAGATAGCGACGTGCGTCAGCCGCTTCTTCCGATGACTCCAGGCAGCGACGGAAGCAGTCGGCTGCAAACGACATCGTGCGGAGCATTGCAGCACGCTCCGACGTCTGGCCACCACCACGACGTGCACCGAGTTCGATTCCCGCCCGCGTTGCCAGCTGCTCGAGGGCCTCGGGAAACTCCAGTCGCTCCATCCGCATCAGGAAACTGAAGACATCACCACCGACATTGCAAACCCAGCAGCGAAACGTCTGGCGTTCGGCATTCACCTGCAGACTTGGCCGCGAGTCTTCATGCCACGGGCAGAGCCCGACGAGGTTGCGGCCCTGTCGGCGGAGCGCGACATAGCTGCCGACGAGATCGGCAATATCGGTCGCCTCGCGGACCTGTTCTTTCTGGTCGTCACGCAGACCGCTTCCACCGCCATTGCCACGCCCAGATGAGGCGGAGCCGGCAAAGCCACCACGCAGCGGCTGGCCGCCGCGAGCGTTGAACGATGGTGCCTGATCGGCGGAAGACATGGAGCCTCGATCACCTGCATGCGATCACACGAGTCACGAGGCCCCACGCTGTGGCCCCTCTTGCGTGGCGTGGAAATCTATGACTGATGCGAAAACGGGTCAATCGCAGGATTACGAGAGCAGTCCAACCGGCCTACACCGGCACCCGCAAGCCACCTAGACGCCGCATCTTCCCAGAAAAACGATCCAACAGCCACAGAAAACCTCTGTTGACAGCCGCACCATCCGCGGTGTCGCGGAGGGCCTGACAACCACTGCCCCGGCAGCGCTTGAGCACACAACAGAAGGCAGGCGGCAACCATTGAACGCAACGGCACGACTGCCCGATCCCAAGCCAGCCGCAACGCCAAGTTAGCCCCAATCCCAAGCCAGCGATGGCCAGCCCAGCACCGGCGTTTCAGTTTGCCAGCAGGCGATCGACGCTCTCGAGCAGCCGGTCCATGGCGAAAGGCTTGCGGATGTAGTCATCGACGCCAAGCATCTCGGCATAGGCCTTGTGCCGGCTGCCTTCGTTGGCGGTGATCATAATCACCCGAACGGGCACCGGTCGACTGCGCCGCAGTTTCTCCAACACAAGAAAGCCGCTCCGCTTCGGCATCATCATGTCGAGGACGACGAGGTCAGGGTCTTCCGACTCGGCCATTGCCAACCCCTGATTGCCATCACGCGCTACGAGAATCTCATAGCCCCGCGACTCGAGCACCGTCCGCATCGACTCCACAATTTCCGCGTCGTCATCCACCAGCAGCACCCGCTTCACGCCGGACGAGGAAACAGCGGCCGTCGCAACGTCTGCCGCTGGGGCACCGCTCTCGGCAGGCTGACCAGCACGTGCTGTCTCAGCACTGGCCGTCGCAGCCTTTGCCGACGTCTTTTTGCCAGCCGAGCGTTTGGTTGCCGTGGAACGCTTCGCAGTGGGCATGATGTCCTCTCGAGTCCTGATGGCGGTCCGCCGCCGTCGATATCAACAGTCCTTCAGACTAGCAGATGGCCGGGACTCGCAAGAGCCAGCCGGGCAGGGAATGCTCGGCCGACGGGCCGCCAGCGTAGCGACCACGAGGCCGATAGTCGCACCGAAAACCGCATCGCTGGGATAATGAGCCGAGGCCACAAGCCGCTGGCAGCAGGCCAACACCGCGAGCACTCCAAACAGCCAGCGACCGCGAGGATAGAGCAGTGCGAGGGTGCAGCCGAGTCCGGCAGCCACTGCAGAGTGACCGGAGGGAAAGCTGTGGAGATCGGAGCCGCCGATCCCCTCTGGAGACGCAAATGTGCCCAGCGTCGACTGCACGGCCGAGAAGTCGAGGGCTCGCGGGCGGACACGGTCGACCATCGCTTTGATCAGGTCGGTCACCAACCCACCGCCGTAGCTGCCAATCACCACCCAGGAAAGACAGCGTCGCCCTCCCGGCCCCTGCAGCCTCTCATCGAGAAGCCAGGCTGCCAACAGGATCGTTGCCGCACCGGCTCCGTGAGCGAACGCCTCAGAGAGGTGCACCGCCTTGCCCAGATCGCCGGGAAGTCGCGACGAGCGAAACCATGCCGCCACAGCCAGATCAAACGGAGCCACCGCAAGCCCCAGCATCGCCAGCACAAGGGCTCCCCGCAGCAGCGGCCACGACACGCCACTGACCTCCCAGAGGCTGCAGAGGCGAGTGGCAGAGTCGAGCTCCATCAGGCCAGAGGGAACAATCGCCTCGCCAGCAGTTTCGCCGTCCTCGAGGTCGCTGCCCTCGGGATCACTGCCGGGGAGATTGCTGCCGGGGAAATTGCTGTCGTTAGGAGAATCTGAGTGCGTCATCAGCGGGAGAACTAGCATGCCGGAGGCCTTCCCGCCAAGCCCGGCGTCCGCTAGGCCCACAGCGAACGGTCCAGCAGTCGGTAGTTAATCGCTTCACTCAGCTCGGCGGGCCCGATCGGTGCGTCGGCGGCGGCAGCATCATTGCTGCGGAGATCGGCGATCGTGCGGGCCACTCGCAGGATTCTGTCGTGGGCTCGGGCGGAAAGACCAAGATCGCTGACAGCGGCCCGCAGCAGCTCGCTGGCAGCAGCGGTGAGCTGACAGAACTGCCGGATCTGCCTGGCGTTCATCCGGGCGTTGCACCGCACGGGCAGGCTGCGGTCGAGCCCCCGTACCGGCACCGCTGAAGCACACGCCTGCGACGACGCGGAGACATCGGTCGGCCCTTCGACACCAAAGCGAACCGCCTGCCGCGCTCGTGCGGCGAGCACTGCCTCCCGCATCGTGCCGCTCGACGTGCCGGAACGACTTGCGGCCAGATCCTGATACGACACCGCTGGCACCTCCAACTGAATGTCAATGCGATCGAGCAGCGGGCCCGATATCTTCCCCATGTACTTGTCGATTTGCGGAGCCGAACACAGGCACTCCCGCCTTGGATCTCCCCGATAGCCGCAGGGGCATGGATTGAAGGCGGCCACGAGCATGAAATCGGCCGGAAATCGGCTGCTCGACTGAGCCCGACAGATGGTGACAGCCCCTTCCTCCAGCGGCTGCCGCAAGACTTCGAGCGTTCGCCGGTTGAACTCCGGCAGCTCGTCAAGAAACAAGACGCCGTTGTGCGCGAGACTGATCTCACCCGGCATCGGCATTGACCGCCCACCGACCAGGCCTGGCTCACTCACGGTGTGGTGCGGGGCTCGAAACGGCCGCGTGGCGAGCAGCGGCTGCCCAGGAGAGAGCAGCCCAACCGCGCTGTAGATCCGCGTTGTCTCCACCGACTCACTCGGCGAAAGTGGCGGCAGAATTGTGGGCAGCCGACGAGCAAGCATTGTCTTGCCGCCACCTGGCGGTCCAACCATAGCGACGTTGTGGCCCCCAGCCGCCGCCACGAGCAGCGCTCGCTTTGCCGCCTCCTGTCCACGGACGTCGGCGAAATCGACGTCATAGTGGGCGAAGCGGTCAAACCACTCATCGAGTCGAGGCGGAGCAGGGGAGAGCGGCAGGTCTCCAGAGAAAAACCCGACCGCCTCTTCCAGGTTTGCCACGGGAATCACTTCCACGCCCTCGACGACGGCCGCCTCGACCGCGCTGGCCGCTGGCACCACCACGCCCCGCAGCTGCTGCCGACGGGCCGCAGCGATGGCCATCGACAACGCGCCTCGGGCCGGGCGAGTCGAGCCCTCCAATGACAGTTCCCCCACGACCGCGTAGTCCTCAAAGCGGGTGGCTTCGAACTGCCCACTCCCCGCCAGAATGCCAAGCGTGATCGGCAGGTCGAAGGTGGCCGCCTGCTTGGGAAGCTCGGCCGGTGCGAGATTCACCACAACCCGATCCTGCGGCCGCTTGAAGCCTGAGTTGATCATCGCCCGAGCAACGCGATGGGTGCTCTCCCGGATCGCCGCATCTGGCAGCCCCACCAGCACCGTTGCCGGCAAGGCCCCTTGCGACACGTCCACCTCGACATCAACGGGTACTGCCTCAATCCCAAGCATCGAGAACGTCTGCAGTTTGGCGAGCATCGAGCATCCTCCTGAGCGTGAACAACGCGGCCGATTCCCTGCGACGAAATGGGCTACAGTGCCACCAGCTGGATTACCGCCAGTTGGCTACATTGCCGGCAGTTGTTGGCACCGCGGTTTTGTCACCCATCGCCGCCCACAGACGTGAGTGTACGCATGTTCACATTCTTCGCAACACATCGGTTTCTGCCTCCCCACTTCAGCCTCGCGGTCCCCATGCTCGCGGTGCTCACACTCACCACCAGTTCAACCTTCGCCGCTGATGCTGCTTCCCCCGGAGACACCCCGATGCCTGCATCCCACCCGACGTCTGACGACGACCCACACGTCTGGCTCGAAGAGGTTCTCGGCGAGAATGCACTTGGCTGGGTCCGCGACCGCAACGACCAGACCCGCGAAGCGCTCACCGACTCAGAGCCTTTCACCCAACTTGAGCAGGCGTTGCAGACAATCCTCGATGATGACCAGCGGATTCCAGCTGTCGTGCAGCGGGGAGACTACCTCTACAACTTCTGGCGGGATCAGGAGCATCCCCGTGGGCTCTGGCGACGCACAACGCGTGAGGAGTACCGTCGCGGCACTCCGAGCTGGGAAGTGCTGTTGGATGTCGATGCCCTCGGCCAGCAAGAAGACGAGAACTGGGTCTGGGCGGGCAGCCAGGTGCTGCGACCAAGCTACGAGCGAGCGGTGGTGATGCTCTCACGTGGCGGAGCTGACGCTCGTGTGGTTCGCGAGTTTGATCTCACCACCAAAACGTTCGTGGAGGACGGTTTCGAGGTGCCTGAGTCAAAGGGCTCTGTCAGCTGGATCGATGCCGACCATCTGTTCGTTGCCTCTGACTTCGGCCCGGGCTCGATGACCGATTCAGGCTACCCCCGAACCGTCCGACTCTGGACACGCGGCACGCCGCTCTCAGAAGCGACCGTGGTGTTTGAAGGCCGCGACGACGACCTGTCGGTCTCCGCCTTCCATGACGACTCGCCCGGCTACGAGCGGGACTACGTTCGTCGAGCCCGCTCGTTCTATGTCGATGAGCTGTTTGTCCGCGAGGGCGATGGCAGTCTGCGGAAGATCGACGTTCCAGACTCCGCCTCGAAGGGAATCTTTCGCGGCCTGCTGGCGATCGAACTCCGCGATCCCTGGACGCATGGCGACCGTACCTACGTTCCCGGCACACTCCTGCTGGCCGACCTGGAGTCGTTCCTCACGCCCGCTGACGGCAGCAGCGTGTCTGCAGACCGCCGCCCCGTTGCCGTTGCCTTCGAACCCGATGACCATCAAGCTCTCGCGGCGTCCACCTTCACCAAGAACGCCTTGGCGGTGACGATCCTGGCCGACGTGAAGAATCGCGTGCAGGTGATCGACCTCACGGGCTGCGAGCAGGGCTCCGCGGCGGAGCGAATCGGGCGGATCCGAGACCGCTGCACAGCTCCCACCATCCTCACTGCCGGCCCCGAGATCGGTACCGTCAGCCTGCAGGCGGTCGACGCGGACAAAACCGACGAGGTGTTTGTCACCACGACGGGATTCCTCGAGCCAACCACACTTTCACTCGGCTCACTCGCCGCGCCGCAGGCGGCCACCGAAGAGCTCAAGCGGCTGCCGAGCTTCTTCAATACCGACGGCCTGACCGTGCAGCAGCACTTCGCGACCAGTGATGATGGCACGCGTGTGCCTTACTTCTTGATTGGTCCAGCCAACCGGCTCGCAGAAAGTGAGGAAGCCACCAGCAGCCCCACTGTGCTCTATGCATACGGCGGCTTTGAGATCTCCCTCGTGCCTCGGTACGACCCGCTCGTGGGCAAGGCCTGGCTCGAGAAGGGTGGCGTGTATGCGATCGCCAACATTCGTGGCGGCGGTGAATACGGGCCGAGGTGGCATCAGGCCGCCCTCCAGGCCAACCGACTGCGGGCCTACGAAGACTGCGCTGCGGTGGCTCGCGACCTCTGCGAACGGGGCATCACCACACCACAGCAGCTGGCGGTGAAGGGGGGCTCCAACGGAGGCCTGATGGTGGGCAACATGCTCACCAAGTATCCCGAACTGTTTGCAGCCACCGTCTGCCAGGTGCCGCTGCTGGACATGAAGCGGTATAGCCAGCTCTTGGCTGGTGCATCGTGGATGCAGGAATACGGCAACCCAGAAAAGCCCGAGGAGTGGGCGTTCCTGAAAACCTTCTCCCCCTACCACAACGTGAAGCCGCAGGCGCCAAACGCGGAGAGTTACCCAGAAACGCTGCTGCTCACCTCAACACGCGACGACCGTGTCCATCCTGGCCATGCCCGCAAGATGATGGCCCTCCTCGAATCGTACGGCCATCCCGCCCTCTACTACGAAAACATCGAGGGCGGGCATGGCGGAGCGGCCACCAATAAGCAACAGGCGTTTATGCAGTCGCTGGCCTGGACCTTCCTGGCTTCACGCCTCGGCCTGCACTGATGCCACTGGCTCTGCGAGATGGAACTCCCGACCAGAGGCCTACCCGTGAGACGACCATCCATCAGCACCGTGACCGGCAACCGTCTCTCCGCACGAGCAGCGGAGCGGTCAGTGGTCTGGATGTTGGTCGTCGAGCGCCCGCTTAATCGCGATCCGCGCTTCCCGCCACCGCGTTTTGATCGTGCGGGTTGAGCAGCCCACGACCGAGGCTGCCGTCTCTTGGCTTGCGCCCATGTACCAGACCAGGTCAAACACTTCTCGAGCTTCGGCGGGGAGTTGCTCAACGGCTTTGTGGAAGGCGGACCAGCGATCGAGGGGCTCCTGCTCCTGCGAGGCGTGGTCCACCGCATGCAGTGCACGACCTGAGTCGTCTTCACCTATCACGTTCGTGCCATGGTTGGCTTCGTAGGCACCCTGACTGGTGTAGCGACGGGCGAGGTCGATCAGTTCACGGTGCATCTGCGTGCCCGCAAGGGCCAAGAGCCCACGCACCGACTCCGGCTGGGTGTCGGCGAGGGCACGATGCAGCCGCATGGCTGCTGCCTGAAAGACGTCATCCGTGTCGTTCCAACGACGAACCCTCGGGTAGCGAGAGAGCATCCGACGGGCTAGCAGATAGAGCCGCTCACTGAGCAACTCGAACACGCGATCACGGGCCTCGAGGTTCCCCGAGGCGATCTCATCGAGGCAGACAGCTATTTCGTCGGCCAGCACTCCTGAATCGACAAGCGGGCGGCGGACGCTGCCGCTGCCGCTGCCGTCTGTACCGCTCTCGATGCTGGTGTTCGTGTTCTGCATGCCTGAAGTTTTCGCATCGTCAGCTGAACTAAGGCAACTCGCTACATCAACAAAAAATAATTGCCCCTCCACGACCGTTTTCTCGCCTACAGGAAGGTGGGGTTGTTCTTGCAGGAACGCCTCGCACAAACCTGGCAAGGCAGGTCGCAATAACAGACCGAACAGGGGCACCCAGATCATGAGCACAAGCCTCCACGCCACTCGGCTGAGTTCCGTTGAACTCAGTGGAGATACGCTCACTACGTTTGGACGCGATGCCTTTGGATGCGATGCTTCTGGACGTGATGCTTCTGGACGTGATGCCGCCGCTGAGTTGCGTCCGGGCATGCAGTCTCGCCAGTTGCAGGCTGAGAAGCAGTCGTCTGACGCTGGTCAGTATGCCACCGTGCTCGGAGTTCCCCAGGTTGAGCGGGACGCTAGTCGCATTATTATGGCCGCGCAGCTGCGGCTGCGGCTACTTCGGCAGTCGCCTCAGACTCGCCACGTTCGCTTTCGTGTGGCCGAGGTGACCCACGCCCGTGACGTCTTGCTTCGCCGCGCGGTCGAGTTCAGCCAAACGCCAGCAGCCCGCCGGTCGCAGGGCTGAGCTGAGCTCTGCGGTGGTTTGGGTCAGCAGCGGACTGGACACACAGCATGCCGCTGCGGGACACTCATCGTTGGATCGGTTCCTCAGGATGGATCCGTTGCCAAACTCTGGAGGGGGTCCCATGCTCGACGGCACCAAACTGATGATGCACCGGCCGCTGACAACGCACCGCTGCCGACGCTTCCGGAATGCGGGCTCTGCGGCCTGGCTGAGTGTTGCCGTGATCGCAGCCGCCATGAGTGTGGGCGGTGTCTCGCTCACCGGCAGTCTCTCCGTGAGTCGTGCAGACGAGCCTGCCACAAAAGACGACAGCCTCGCCAAACTCGAGATCGACTCCACCGACGCGTGGCAGCCTCTGTTTGATGGCGCCACTCTGGGTGGCTGGGAATCCACGCCCTTCGGCGGCGAAGGTGGTGTGGCCGTGGAGAAGGAGACCATCCGTATCGAGCGAGGGTCCGAACTCAGCGGTATTACCTGGCAGAAAGACTTTCCCACCGAGGGCTACGCAATCACCCTCGAAGCCAGCCGTGTCGACGGCTACGACTTCTTCTGCGGGCTCACCTTTCCCGTCGGCAGCGAGCCCTGCAGCTTCATCGTGGGTGGCTGGGGAGGTGGCGTGGTCGGCCTCTCAAGCATCGATGGGGCTGATGCCGCCCACAACGACACCACCGAATGGAAAGAGTTCAAGACCGGTACCTGGTATCGCATCACCGTCGAAGTCTCCAAGGAGTCGATCCGCTGCTGGATTAACGACGAACAGCTCGTTGATCAGCCGCGGAAAGGGCATGAGTTCTCCATCAGGCCGGAAGTGTTTCTCTCCAAGCCACTGGGAATCTCCTGCTACAGCACCGTCGCTGCCTTGCGTGACATCCGCTACCGCAGACTCCCTGCCGATGACACCAAATAGCAAAACCGCGTTACGCTGCTGAGGCCTTCTATGAGCGACAAGCAGCGGCAACGAATGGCGGTGGAAGCCGCACGCCTTGTCAGTAAGGGGCGTGACAT
>Ga0181601_10004891_pt1 | contig 11171 bp, 20 predicted proteins | sample 041ome_8_FD_133020 | JGI IMG/M metagenome (GOLD analysis project Ga0181601, IMG submission 133020) | Coastal salt marsh microbial communities from the Groves Creek Marsh, Skidaway Island, Georgia - 041407BS metaG (megahit assembly) | ecosystem: Environmental > Aquatic > Marine > Intertidal zone... | reverse complement strand
TTCTTAGAGTTCTTTAGTATAAAGGTTCCTAATGGACCTCTTACTAGTAAGCTACAAAAGATTCAACCAGGAGACTTTGTAAGTGTTAGTAACAAAGCTACAGGTACATTAGTAATTGATAATTTAACTAAAGGTAGAGATTTATGGTTACTAGCTACAGGAACAGGAATTGCCCCTTTCATTAGTATGTTATGTGATGATAAAACTTATGATAGGTTTAAAAATATACACGTTGTATGGTCTGTCAGAGAAAAAGAAGAATTAAATGCATTTCATGATTGGTTAGGTGCGATTAACATTGACTACATTCCAATTGTGACTAGAGATGATAGATGGACCGGTATAGACGTAAGGATGACATCTTTAATTGAAAAGGGCATTCTTATGGGAGATGCAATCCCAGTAAATGATAAAGTAATGGTTTGCGGTAATATGGATTTCAACAAGGAAATAAAGACCATTCTTGAAAAAAACGGATGGGAGGAAGGATCTAACAGAGAAAAAGGTTCTTTTGTTTTGGAAAAGGCCTTTGTAGGATAAAATAAAAGGTCAAATAAAGAGATTTATTAGACGTACACGATATTTATATTAAAATTAGTATACTAAATTGACACTCATATAATGAAAGGAACATTATTTTCAGCTGACTTTGTTCAAGACTCCGACGGGAATCTTAAACTTTTAGAATTTAATACCGACACAGGATTTTATTCAAGTGCTCTTACGCATTTTGATTACTCTGGTCTTCATAACATCATATCTTCAAGTAACATTGTAGACTTTCATGTTATTAGCAAAGGATTTCAAGATAAATTTGTAACACAACTTTCTCAAAGTTTAGCAACTCAAGGAGTTATCTCAACATTCACAAACACGGCTGAGGAAGATTACGCTCTATACCCTACTGTGGTTACAGATGCTGCAGACAAATTTATTCTTCGTCTTGCATATGATGAATCAACAGTCTTTGACTCAACTTACTGTAAAGACAATAGTGAAATTTTTAAATTATTTCACGACAATTCTAATTCTGGTTCTGTTGCAGAAATTTACCACTCTTCTTCTGATGGTATTTACGATAGTTTAAGAAGAGAAGCAAACAGTGCGACTGCTCCAGACCTTGTATTGAAAAGAACACAAAGTTCAGATTCAAAAGTTGGATTTATAAAAGTAGAAGGTACAGGTTCTGCTGCTGAAAATATTAGCAATTTTATAACTTCAGTAGGAAGTGACCACTTTGTTACAAACTACTACGATTCATCAGAAAGTTCACAAAGTAGTTACCGTTCTTACAATATAGTTCACGGCTCTGAATTTGATTTAATAAACTTGGCAAATTTGAAAATTCCTGCCATTTTTGAAAAACCTACTTCATTAACCGTATCAGGAAGTAGAGTTGATGATAAACACTTTTATGAATTATCAACTAACTACCCATTTTTCCAACCAAAAGATGGATACGGTGGAATATTTGAAGACGAATACATATCAGATGTCAACGGTAATCCTGTATTAGTTTCCAGTGCATCAATTGGTACTAGCTACCAGTCGTATTTTGTTTCTGGTTCTCCAGATTCTGATTTAGTATCGGTATTTAGCGATTGGACATTTGATGGGTCATCAGTACCTTCTGGTTCTTATGTTACATCATCGGTACTAACTAACTCTGTGAGAAGCACGTTAAATAAAAAATTAGTAAGTAATTTAGTAGTGTCTGGTGGTGCATCTATAAGATTAACAGGTAACCAACACCTTTTAGTATACGATTCTACTGAAGACCACCTTACATATAAAGAAGCATATCAAATTGACGAGGTAACTGATAGCTTCCTTAAATTAGATGGAACATTGGTTGGAGTTGATTCCAATACCATAGAAATATTAGAAGATGAACACTATGCTTATCTTTTAGATATGGAGGAAGTTGATACATACATTGTTAATGAATCAGGTATAAACATTAAAGTAGTAGCTCACAACGCATGTTTTCCAGCTGGTACAAAAATCACTCTTGTAGGTGGAGGACATAAGAATATCGAGGATATTGAACCTGGATTTGAAGTAGTTTCATACGATGTTACTAAAGGAGAATTTACTACTGCAAGAGTTGAAGAACTTAAATCATCTTTACAGGATGGTTTATTAGAAATTAAAACAGAAACTGGAGAGGAAATTAAGGCTACATTAGGACATAAAATGTACACCGTACAAGGTTGGAGAGATGCTAAAGATCTTCGAGTAGGAGACTACCTTTTAAATTCTTTAGGACATTCTACTGCAATTGTTAGTATTGATAAACATGAAGGAGAGTTTAAGGTTTACCACCTCATGAATGTAGGTTCAGATCATTCTTACTTTGCTAATGACTTATTAGTACATAACTATAGTATGGCTGGTTATTGTTTTGTTGATGGTACAGAGGTTACCTTAGCAAGTGGTGATGTTAAAAACATTGAAGATATTAAGCAAGGTGATGAAGTACTTACCCTTAATGAAACAACCGGAGAACAAGAAAGTAAAGTAGTTTACGGTATTCTGACTCCAAAACATAATGATTTAGTAACATACACCTTGGAAGACGGAACAGTAATTACATCTACTTATGACCACCCTTATTATGTAGACGGATTAGAATTAAAATCATTCAACCCAGTCAAAACAAATTCTCTATATAATATTGGTAGAGAAGTTGGTAAGATAGAAAAAGGTGACGTTCTTATAAAAGCAGATGGTTCAAAATCAGCTATTGTTGAAATAGATGCTGAATTAAAAGAAAACAATGTTCAGACTACTATTATTAGAGTCGTTGACAATTTTAACTTTTACGCTAACGGAATTTTAGTACACAATAAATAATAACTATGGCAACAGTATATAAATCAACATCTTATAAAACAGTAAATACTAGAACTCTACAAACTGCAGATGCAGCAAAATCTAGTGCTATATCTACTACTCTAACTAATTTTTTTAATTACTTTAAGACTAAACACCTTTCGTAAACTCTTCATTAAATGTTATTGTCAAAAGTAGAATGTGAGTATATTCTATCTTTTTGGGACGAAAGTGAAAGTATTGCTAGTACCAAGTATTTAGAAGAAAAGATAGACGAATTTAATACCATTAGGTTTAGAACTAAGGTAAAAGGTAGGTATTTAGATACTGCTAATTCACTATTGCGAGAGTTTTTAAGTGATAAACTATCTACAATTGGTATAATAAACCTCCCTGAATATGTTAAAATAGCAAGATATTCGGAGGGTGATTATTTTGAACCTCATCATGATTTTAACTTTTACGGAAAGGGTGCAATGTATAAAACCCTAGTAATTCAATTATCTGATGAAAATGATTACGATGGAGGAACCCTGTATGTCAATGATGTTCCCCAAACTAGAACACAAGGTGACTACTCACTATTTCTAAGTAAGGAGATACATGAGGTTAAGCTGATTACTAAAGGAACTAGATATAGTTTAACTTACTTTCTATCGGAAGGTAATTTCGTTCCGCAAAAATCATTTATATGAGAGTTTTACTAGTATGTGTTCCTCGTACAGGATCTAACTCTTTTCTAAAAGCATTATCAAAAGCATTAAACATACATCACATAAGCATTCCAGACAGTTTTAACTTAAGTAAAAACAAAGCACTTATTGATTCTACTGTTAGAAAAGAAAGCATAATATTTAGAATTAGCCCCATTCACAATGTAGGTTATAATTTAGATAAGTTTTGTTTATTATTTGATAAAGTTATACTTCTATCTAGACTTAATGATGAAGAGCACTACAAAAGTTTAATTAACCTGTACTATAAAGAAAATATTTTAGGGTTTGGCACTAATGGAGTGTATAATTTTAATGATATTCCCACCCCTATTGTAACCCAGATAGAACAGGTTTTTAACTATGAAGAAATAGTAGTTCAAAAAAAACAAATAGAGAATTTAGGTTTAATTCTTAACCAAAAAGTACTATACTATGAAGAGATATTTTACTCAGATGTTGGGTTAAAATACTTACAGTCTACTTTTGATACATTTGATTCGGAAAAATACAAACTTTACCTTAACCAAACAACCAAACTTAGTATTACTAGAGATAAATCTTTTATATGAAACGGCTCCAGGAACAAAAGCTAACATTTGAAGGTAGTGAGGCTATTTACGATGAATATGGAGATCCAATAATGATGGATTGGGGAACTGAGTGGATGGAAGAATCTGCTAAAATAATCTGCTCCAAAGGTGGAAGTATTTTAAACATCGGACATGGATTAGGCATTTTAGATTCGTTTATTCAAACATACCCTATCTCACAACACACAATTTGTGAACCACACCCAGACATCCTGAAAAAAATGATTATTGACGGTTGGGTTTATAGGCCAAACGTAACTGTTCTTCCTGGAAGATGGCAAGATATTTTAACGATTGATAATGTAGGTCCTTTTGATGCTATATATTTTGATGCCTATTACATTTTAGATAACGCAACTGCTGTAGGTGAAGGATTTATAGAAGAATTTATACCCTTACTTCCTAAACTACTTAAGAAAGGTGGTATATTTTCTTTTTGGCCTGGACCTATTTTTGAATCTCCAAGAGCAGCATTCATTCAATTTAGAAATAATTTAGTCGGAGCTTTACAACCTACATTTCAAATTGAAAAAAAACACTTTGAGTTTAGTGACACCGTCTTAAATAAAAAAAGATTTAAGCTATATAATTATAAAACTTTCACTATTCCGATTATTACATATAGAGATGTTCCTCTAGAAAAACCCATGTTTTAGTTGTTTCCCGTTGTAATTATGACTATATTTAGAGATATAAATTATTAAACAAAAGGTTATGACTAAATTATTTTACATTCTTAAATCTAAAATTCCAACTTCTTTTTACGACTTTATCATCGACGGACAAAACATCCGCATCGGTGACTTAGTCTACACAAGACTTGAAAAACGTCCTCCTAACCGTCGTCCAATCAGACGTCTAAAAAGTCTTAATTCTGACGAATTAATTACCATCTATGGCTAATACCTTAGATATTGACTATAAAAACCTCCTCTCTGACGTTATAGAGATGGGGGTTAATAAAAATGATAGAACAGGTACAGGCACTCGTTCGATCTTTGGAGCTACAATCAGACACAAGATGTCAGATGGGTTTCCTATCTTGACTACTAAGAAGGTAGCCTTTAATACAATGGTTACTGAACTTAAATGGTTTCTAAGAGGAGATACTAACATAAAGTATCTTTTAGATAACAATTGTCATATATGGGATGGGGATGCTTATAAACAATATGAAAGGTTATGCACTTATGATGGTCATGAACCAAGACATACAAAGGAAGAGCTTATGGATCTTATCCAAAATGATCCTCAGTTCTCTCATTATGGTAACTTAGGACCTATCTACGGTAAACAATGAAGAGATATTAACGGTACAGACCAGTTAGAAGACCTTATTGTAGGTCTTATTAAGGACCCTAACGGTAGAAGACATTTGGTAGATTCCTGGAATCCAGAACAGCTTCATCTTATGACTCTTCCTCCTTGTCACTATTCTTTTCAATGTTATGTAGCAGATGGTAAGCTCTCTCTCATGTGGAATCAAAGAAGTGCTGACCTATTCTTAGGTGTACCATTTAACATTAGCAGTTACGGTCTACTACTGTTATTACTATGTGCAGAGACTAATTATGAACCTGGAGACCTTATAGGTAACTTCGGTGATTTACATCTCTATAGTAATCATCTAGATCAAGCAATGGAACAGACTTGTAGAGAAGGATATGATCTTCCGGAAATAGATTTGGTATGTTATGATATCTATCGAGGAGATTTTGATGCTAAGTTAGTTAGTTATAAATCACATCCTTCTATTAAGGCTCCTCTTAGTAATTAATTCTATTTATTTAAAAGTCTAAATGCACACCACAAATAGATGGTCTGATGTTTTTGAGAATAAAACTAATGGACAAATTGGTAAGTTTCAAGTACATGTTGAAGCATCTACTAGATGTAATTCAAGATGTGTGCTTTGCCCGAGGTTTGTAGATTTTACTCCTACAACCAATCCTAATTTAGTTTTAGATGAAATAAAATTAGATAAATTTGTTAAGTGGTTTCCTCCTGAAACCTTGAAGTTTGCTCATCAATTTCATTTTTGTGGTAATTATGGTGATCCTATTTCATGTGTGGATCTTGATAAAGTTATTGAGTATTTAGCAGTTAATAACGTACCTAACATTGTTGTTAGAACAAATGGAGGAGTTAGAAATACTAGTTTTTGGACCAATATGGCCAAGCACCTTAATTCTCCTAATAGGTACGTAGTATTTAGTGTTGACGGATTAGAAGATACCAACCACTTATACAGAAGAGAGGTAAGATGGAAAAACGTTGTTAAAAATATACAAACTTTTAATTCTAACGGTGGATATAGTAAGCAAGATTTTTTGGTATTCAAACATAATGAACATCAATTAGAACAAGTTGAAAAATTTGCTTCTGAAATAGGTATAAAAGAAATTTCATTTAAACAAGCTTTCGGTTTTGATAATGAGTTAGGTAAATTCTATAACCCAGTACCTGCTTTAGATTTACAAGGTAATTTGACCCATTGGTTAGAAAAACCAGATTATCACAAAAGAAAGGATTTCACAGATAGATCTGTAGACAAGGATCGAATCTTAAGACAGGCTCAAAAAACGGTAAAGTTATTTAACAGTGACTATGAAAAGTACGAATCTCACATTGAAAATAGTGTTCCTCCTTTTATTAACAATTTAGAAGAGAACACAATACAATGTAGAGCAATAGATTTTCCTGGCACATCTAATTATAGAGAGTTTTATTTAAACCCAGAGGGTACAGTATCACCATGTTGTTTTATGGGATTTTTACCTCATTCAAAATTTCCTACAGAGGATAAACAAACTAGAGAGAATTTAAAACCGTACTCTGATTTGGACCTCAACCAAAATGATCTAAGATCAATTTTCAAAGTATTAGATAATAAAATAGCAGATAAGTGGAATAAGAAACATTCTGAAGGTAGAAGTTACACTTGTTCAAAAGTTTGTGGTCAACGAGATACTAGTATTAGATCATTGAAAGAACATACAGTAAAAAGTTTGTAGTCTTATTATTTTTTACTATATTGTAATATAAAAATAAAGGTTATGTTAGTTAAAGATTACATCGAGAATGGATTTAAGTATGTAGGACTTCTTTCTAAGTCATCTACTAGTTCCAAAAAGCACAAAACAGACATTAAATGGACTGATGATTTTCACCCAGAAGGTAGGATGGGTGTGTATATCATTGCAGTTGATGATGAGGTTCTTAAAATAGGGGAAACTCAAAACATGCGTGATAGATTTAGTTGTTATGAAAGTCATACTGGTCAGACAAATGTAATGGTAAGAGAGAGTATGGAATGGGAGAATGTTTACCCTATTCTTTTTTTAGAGTGTCCTTCCTTCGAGGTTACTTTTGGAGGAGTAAAAGTACCTACGGGAATCAACTACAGAATTCTAGAGAAAAAACTCATAGAGCAATACGTAGGTAGTACCGGTTCCCTTCCTAAATGGAACAAAGGAATACAGTAAAAAGTTTGTTACTCTGAGGAATTATGCCTATATTTAGATATGTTTAAGTTAAAAGGTTATATTAAGTCCGAGGTAGAGAATTTAGCTAAATCTAATATGATTTCTCTTACGGCAGATAGAATTGAAGCTATAGTAGATTCTATACTATTTGATTGGAATGAGATTGGCGATCCTTATGCCGATTTAGAAGCTTTAATTACTTGGAATTTAGATCAAAATTTATCTCATGCGTAATAATAAGAAAAGATATTTAGTGACTATGGATATGTATGTCTATGCTGAGAATGATTATATGGCTCGTAAAAGAGCTCATAAGATGGCTGAGTCTATAGATAAGTACGATCGTAGACCTGTTGTAACTGAGATAGGTGAGCAGCCTTTTGCTTCGATGAATTATCGAAAGCTAGAGGATATTAGTAAACCTATAGGTAAACTTAAAGATGAATCATTACCATTCTAATGAAGTGTTGTAAATGTTCTGAGGAAATAAACCCTCTTAGGTTAAAAGCTTTACCAAATACTAAGACTTGTGTAAAGTGTTCAACGACCAGTGCTTGGTATGTTAGAAATATTATTTCTGGAAAGACCGAATATGCTGAGACTGAGATAATAAAAGATAGCTCTGCTGCTTCTACTATTAGAAAGATGGATCAGAGATTAGGTTGGGGTAGTAATTTATATAAAGGATAGATATGGCAGATATTACAATGTGTTCCGGAGACGGATGTAGTGCTAAAGAGAGTTGTTATAGATTTAAAGCTCCAGTTAATGAGTTTAGACAATCTTACTTTATGGAGGTACCTGGTAAAGATGAATCGTGTAACCACTATTGGAATAGATGAAAGAAAAAGAACTAATAGCTTTAGGTTTTAAAAGAGAAGATGTTAATGAAGACGGCTACTCTTTTTATTATTTTACTTATGACTTTGGTAGAGGATTTAGTCTAATTTCTAATTCTAGTGATGAACTAGTAGACGGTAAATGGTTTGTAGAAATATTTGAAGAAGAAAACATAAGATTTACCAATAGTTCAGATGTAATGGCTTTGATAGATTTAATTAAAAGAAACAAAATTAAGTAATATGGCACTTTGGAATGTAAATGATAACATAATATACTCTGATGGAGCTTTATCTATTAAAAACCCTCCTTCTGGACTCTTTACAAAGAGGCATTATTATAAAGTGCCTTATTCTAATGTAGGTAAAGGAGGATTTATTGAAAGAGATGGTAAGAAGTTTCATACTCCTTCTTGGACAGAAGTACACCCAATGGCTTCTTTTGAAGATATTATAGTTGAAAAGAAACCTTTTGACGAATTGTTTGTTGAACCAGAAAAGTGGGAGTTTAAAAGTGCTTCTTCTGATAAACTATATACTGTTAAAAGAAATAGAAGTGGTAAGCTCAGCTGTGACTGCTGGGGTTATATAGCTCATAAAAAATGTAAACATATTAAAGAAGTTGAAAACTATGTATGATACATATTACGGAGACTATTGGAAAATTTATCTAGATAGATTAACCGATAGAGATTCAAAACAGCATATCGCTCTTAAACCAGGTTACACTAAGTTTAAAGATGCTGAAGATAGAGTGAAATTTAATCATGAGGCTTACTTAAAAGGTGTCGAAAAGGATAGTTTTCTCAACCATCATGATGTGAAATGTATTTGGTCTATTACAGTAGATAGTTTGTGGAAGAGAGACTATCTAGAAAGCTTTATGCTTAATTGGTTTGGAGAGCAAAAGAAATTAGGGTACTGGACATCTGGAGCTAGTGAAGTAAGAGAATATGATCAGATTAAAGTAAATAAGTGGTTAAGTAAACCTAAAGAAAGAATACAAACCTGGTTAGAAGAAGAATATCGTGCAAACATTTTTACCTTATAGAAACTTTAAAAAATCTCTTGAAAGCTTAGACGATAAACGTTTAGGTAAACAAAGAGTAGAAACTTATCAGATTCTAAACAATCTGTTAGGACGTCCAAAGAAGGACGGTACTCCATATAAAGGCTGGACTAATCATCCTTGCTGTGTAATGTGGAGAGGTTATGAAGATGCTCTTAAGTTATATCTTAACGAGAGTATTAACGTATGGATTGCCAGAGGTAAAAATAACACTATGAAGTATGAAGAGATAGATGTGTTTAGATTAAAAATGCCTTGGTGGTTAGGCTTTGAAGACTTACATGCTTCTCATAGATCTAACTTACTTAGAAAAGATTACGAATACTACAGCAAGCATGGTTGGACAGACAACCCAGATAATCCATATGTTTGGCATGATAAAGAAAATAGATGGTATAAACAAATGGTAGGCATTCCTAAAAAGATTTATTATGATCAAGAGAGAGTACACTCCAATAACTGTGGCTTACAAAAAGAAGCACGGTAACAAGGTTTACGTTAAAGAGTTTTTAAACGAACGATGCCCAGATACTTTAATCACTAAGGCTTCTAATAAATTACCTAAAGACTGTGAGATTCTAGACATTGGTGTTGGTAAAAGTTTTTTTGCAGCATATACAAAAAAGTACTGTAAATAGTTGTTACTTTGAGTAAAAAGATCTATATTAAGGTATAGTAAAACAATAAAGGTTATGACACGAGTAGAAATTTTAAACATTAGATTAGGTCAGTTGAGCGATAGTTTAGAGACTATTGAAAATCGTAGAAAAGCTTTATGGTACAGACGTAAACAAGAGCTTTCCAGAGTTCTTGATAAATACTTTTATGTATCAGATGATAAGTACTATGTAGAAACGGATGATACTAGAGCTTACTTATGTGAAAGAGCAAAAGGTAGACATTGGGAACTAATCACTTTTTCAATAAAAGAGAAATGGAGTAGAGAAGAAGATAAAGACAGAGGTGAAAGCGTAACTATAAGTAGCAATGGTTTTAGATATGAAACTCTTTCTCAAGATATCTTAGATAAAACTCAAGCTAGATTTGAATTTATGCAATGTGCTGTTGATCATCAAGATGATATTCTAGCTGAATGGAATTCTGTGAGTGATAAATATGATAAGTTGATTGAGACTTTTTACCCAAAGGAAAGAGAGTTAAGAAAAGCTTATGATAGTCAAGCTAATGATATTAGAGAGTTAGAAGAAGAAGCTATGATAGCTAAATTAACTTCTGATGGTGTTGAATTTACTAAAGATAAAAGAGGTAACTTACCTGAGTTAAAAGTTAAATGGGACTGGACTCTTAGAAATGTAGCCGGTCTTAAAGTTACCCGAACTTCCTCTTCTGGTAAATCAGCTGATATAGTAATTACTCAGAAGTTTAGAAACTGGAACTCAGACGGTGTTGAAGTCACAGAGCAAGTTGTTGAGAAAGTAAGAATGGATAAGGTCAAAAGTTTACTTCGAAACAACGAAGAATTAATTAAGTAATGGGAGTAAACGTTTTTGCAGCATACAGGAAAGCACATAGAGTTATAGACTCTTGTCAGAACATAGTACATTTAAATACAGCTAGAAGGTACTGTAATTTATTTTTTGAGTCACAAAGTATACCTTTAAGAAAGAATAAATACA
>Ga0181601_10004880_pt1 | contig 11177 bp, 9 predicted proteins | sample 041ome_8_FD_133020 | JGI IMG/M metagenome (GOLD analysis project Ga0181601, IMG submission 133020) | Coastal salt marsh microbial communities from the Groves Creek Marsh, Skidaway Island, Georgia - 041407BS metaG (megahit assembly) | ecosystem: Environmental > Aquatic > Marine > Intertidal zone... | reverse complement strand
TTATTTACTTTCTAACATATCCGACTATCAACAAGCAGTTGATAAGTTAGCAATACTGTATAGAGAGCCTCCAATGAAAGGAGCTGGTGAAGATGAACCAGCCTCAGGAGAAGATATAGCATCAGCCGATACAGGAGGTGGAGGAGACTTTCCCGGAGGTGAAGGTGGAGCTGAAGGAGGTGAAGATTTCGGAGATGATCTCGGAGGAGAAGAAGGTGGTGATGAAGGTGGAGCTGATCTAGAAGGAGAACCAATAGATTTCGAAGACGGAGAACAAGGATAATATGAACGTAGTAGATAAACTATATACCGAATGGGCATGGAGATCTAAAACAGGTGTTCCTAGTATTAATAACCCAGATGATAGAACTATATTAGATTCTTTACTTTTAGAATATGGAGTTGTATTTGAAGATGAAGAAGGTAATGAAATAGAAGGAGACACAGCTACTGAGCTAACTAAAAAAGAGGTAAACATGTTAATTAATGCTATCAAAAGCATTAAAGACGACTATGTCAAATACCTTACAGTGTTTTCTTATTTCGATAATAACTCGTTAGGTACTATTTCGGAAGTTCTTCTTACTAAACTACTGAACAAAGCAGGCATTTCTGCTACTCATACAGGAGCAAGTGGAGCTTTAGCTGATCTATACATTAATGGTAAACCTGTTAGTTTAAAAACTACTTCCGGAGAAAAAGCAATAGGATTAGGTAATGACGAAGTAAAAAGCACTCCTATCACGTCAAAACAAGTACTACAGGCACTAAAAAAAGTTGACCTAAACACAATAAAAAGTGTTTACGATTTAGAAGATAAATTAGATAAACAAGACTATAAATTTCTGATAGATAGAATCAATGTTATTGCTGAGAAATTAGCTGGTCCCCAGAACGAGGAATTTTTTGTTTGGGTTGAAAAGAGCTACTCTAAAGGTATTTTAAATAAAATGATTATACATGTACATAAGTATGATCTTAGTAAGGTTAAAAAAGAAATGATGTCTTATATCCCTTATCACACAGATAAAGCATGGGGATTAAAAGACCAAAGTGGTAAAGTAATGGTTCAAGCAGATGCTTCAGGTAAGCTACACAGTATTCAACCGGCATTTGTTCGTAAATCAACTAATGAAACAGCAATACCTATCGAACTAATAACCGATGTAGATGGACTAGACAAAGCTTCCGTTTCAAGTAATATTACAGATTCACTTTTAGGAACTTTAGATAAAATCTACAACAGTGTTTTTAGTAAAGAATAGTTATGGCACAAGACATAAAGAAAATAATCGCACAAGAGTATATCAAGTGCGCCAAAGATCCGGCATACTTCATGAAGAAGTACTGTCACATACAACACCCAACCAGAGGACGTATCTTATTCAACCTTTATCCATTTCAGGAAAAGGTACTTCATTTATTTAGAGATAACCAATACTTAATCACACTAAAGTCTAGACAGCTTGGTATTTCAACACTTGCTGCAGCTTATAGTTTATGGTTAATGTTATTCCATAAAGATAAAAACATACTAGCTTTAGCAACTACTCAAGCAACCGCTCGTAACCTTGTAACTAAAGTTATCTTTATGTACGATGAGTTACCTAAATGGTTAAAGCTGCCATCCGTTGAAAAAAACAAATTATCTTTAAGATTAAAAAACGGATCAAAAGTACAAGCTAAATCATCATCACCTGATGCTGCAAGATCTGAAGCGGTATCATTACTATTGATGGATGAGGCTGCCTTTATAGAGAATGTTGATGAAACATTTACTGCAGCACAGCAAACATTAGCTACCGGTGGACAGTGTATGGCATTATCTACTCCTAACGGTATTGGTAACTGGTTTCATCAAACATGGGAAAAAGCAGAATCTGGAGAAAATTCATTTCTACCTATCAGACTACCTTGGACAGTACACCCTGAAAGAAATCAAAAATGGAGAGATCAACAAGATGCTGATTTAGGACCTCGAATGGCAGGTCAGGAATGTGATTGTGACTTTTTAGCTTCTGGTGATACAGTGTTTGAACCAGATGATATGGCATACTTTGAACAGACGTATGAAAAAGACCCTGTAGAAAGAAGAGGTGTTGACGGTAACCTGTGGATATGGGAAGGAGTTGATTATATGAAATCATACATGGTAGTGGCCGACGTTGCACGAGGTGACTCAACTGATTATTCAGCAGCCCATGTATTCGATATAGAAGGATGCGTACAGGTAGCAGAGTATAGAGGAAAGCTTTCTCCAAAGGATTTCGGCAATTTCTTGACAGGACTAGCATCAGAATATAATGAAGCACTTCTTGTAGTTGAAAATGCTAATATTGGATGGGCTACAATAGAGCAGGTAATGGAAAGAGAATATCGTAACCTTTATTATAGTTCTACCAGTAACCAAGAAACTGTCGAGACGTACATGCACAAATATGAACGTGACAAACTAGTTCCAGGTTTTACAATGTCAATGAGAACTAGACCATTGGTTATTGCTAAAATGATTGAATACATTAGAGAAAAATCAGTAACTATTCAGTCTAAAAGACTTATGCAAGAAATGAGGGTTTTTGTATGGAAGAACGGTAAAGCACAAGCCCAGGTTAGATATAACGATGACCTTATAATGTCTTGTGCGACTGCTCTATATGTAAGAGATACAGCACTTAAGTTACGACAACAAGGAATGGATTTAGCTAGAGCACAATTATCATCTTTTAGTAACCTAAATGCTCAGAACAAAGCTATCATGACAAATGTTGGTACCCAAAGAGAAAATCCTTATATTAATAAGACAGCATACGGTGACGAGGACATCAGATGGTTGTTAAAATAGATCTATTTATAATTAAAATCAAACCGTAATGGCGGATACTTCAATTTTTGGTAGGTTAAGACGTCTTTTTGCTTCTGATGTAGTCATTAGAAACGTAGGAGGAGATGAGCTTAAAGTAGCTGATACTAATCAGATACAAACTACCGGTAGGTATAAAACAAATTCTCTGATAGACAGATTCAGTAGACTTTATATCTATAATAATAAAAATATTTTTAATCTAAACCTTAACTACCAAACGTTAAGGATACAGCTATATTCTGATTATGAAGCAATGGACACAGATCCTATTATAGCTTCTGCATTAGATATAATAGCAGACGAAGCTACGGTTAAAAACGATCAGAATGAGATACTATCGGTAAAATCATCTGATGAAAATATACAAAGAGTTCTATATAATTTATTTTACGATGTTTTAAATATCGAATTTAACTTATGGTCTTGGACAAGGAACATGTGTAAATACGGTGACTTTTTCTTAAAGCTAGAAATAGCAGAGAAGTTTGGAGTTTACAATGTTCTACCTTATACGGTATACCATATGGTTAGAGAAGAAGGAATGGACCCTGACAATCCACAGGCAGTTAATTTTAAGTTAGACCCTGATGGATTAGCTTCTTCTCAACACCCTAATTATTTACCGAAAAGAAAAGCTGAACAAAGAGTTGTTGAGTTTGATAATTACGAGATTGCACACTTTAGATTAATCTCTGATACTAACTACCTACCTTATGGACGTTCTTATTTAGAGCCTGCTAGAAAGATCTTCAAGCAAGTTACTTTAATGGAAGATGCTATGTTAATTCATAGAATCATGAGAGCTCCAGAGAAGAGAATGTTCTATATCAATGTAGGAAATGTTCCACCAAATGAGGTAGAACAATTCATGCAAAAGACCATTAATCAAATGAAAAAGACTCCTTATGTAGGAGAAGATGGTCAATATAACTTACGTTTTAACCTTCAGAATATGATGGAGGATTTCTACCTTCCAGTTCGTGGAGGAGATACTTCTACTCGTATTGAAACAACAAAAGGTTTAGAGTATGATGGAGTAACTGACGTAAGGTATTTACAAGAAAAAATGTTTGCTGCATTAAAGATACCAAAGGCATATTTTGGGTATGAAGGAGATTTATCTGGAAAAGCAACACTTGCAGCAGAAGATATTCGTTTTGCTAGAACAGTAGAACGTATTCAAAAAATTATGGAATCAGAGCTAACTAAAATAGCTCTAGTACATTTATACACGCAAGGGTTTACAGGAGAGTCTTTAACTAACTTTGAAATTAAGTTAACCACACCTTCTATCATATTTGAACAAGAAAAGATTGCTTTACTTAAGGAAAAAGTAGATCTTGCAAATCAGATGAAGGATACCAAGTTGTTTGCTTCAGATTACATTTATGAAAATATATTTGACTTATCTGAAGATACATACATGGAAATGAGAGAGCTTGTTAGAGAAGATAGTAAGAGATTCTTTAGATTGGCTCAAATTGAGAATGAAGGAAACGATCCTGCTAAGTCTGGTCAAACGTACGGTACACCACATGATCTAGCATCTATGTACGGTAGAAGATCAGTAAGCACACCTAAAGGAGGTTCACCAGAAGAACTACCACAAGGTTATTCTGAAGTAGAACCTAAATGGGGAGAACCAGGACCAGAAGGAGGAAGACCAGTTGAAAAAGCATCTGTATACGGTACCAATCAAGATCCTATAGGAGGACGTGACCCCTTAGGAGTACACGGTATGCACGGTGGATATCCTTCAGATAATGAGACTGTTATGGAAAACCTAACAACTCAAGCAGTCTTTCATAAAAATAAAGAATCACTAAAAAGTATTGTATTTAAAAAAGAACCTACATCAGAACCAGATCTTCTTAAGGAAGAGAACATTAAAGATTTAGGTAACTAATACATATTTATTATAGTAAACGTGTATAATGAAAATAAAACACTCCAAATTTCGTAATACAGGTCTTATTTTTTAACTATTAGTAAAGCAAATTGCTGCTGATACACTCAATGGTGGAGATTCTGCAGCTGTTCAAATACTAAAAAAGTTCTATTCTAATAAGTCTACTCTTGCTAAAGAGTATAGACTATATGAATTTATAGTAAAAAATAAGAATGTATCACAATCAAAAGCTGAAGCGATAGTTTCTACTATTACTGAAGTATCTAGAAAATTAGATCAGAAAACACTTAAAGCTCAAAAATACGAACTTATATCGGCTATTAAAGAAAGCTATGATGTTAATGAGTTTTTTGGTATGCAGGTAAGAGACTACAAACCTCTTGCTGCACTTTATTGTTTATTAGAGGCACAAAATAATGATAATCTTATTAACCCTCAAATACTAATAGACAATAAGACTACAATATTAGAGCATTTAACCTCAGCTCCACAAAACGAGGAGGAAGTAAAAGATACCTTAATTGAAGAATATTCTAAATATGATAAGGATTTAAAACTTTTGACGTTTAAGATTCTATTGGAGAAGTTTAACGATAAGTATAAAAACCTACTTCCTGAGCAAAAAAATATTTTAAAAGAGTTTATTACTTCAGTAAATTCACAATCACGTTTACGTACTTTAGTCAATGAAGAGATGAATAAAATTGCATCAGCAGTTAGAAATTTATCAGCTAAAGTTAAAAACGAAGTAGTAAAAATTAAGCTAGATGAAGTCGCTAAGTCAATTAAACCTTTATCAAATAAAGATAAAATTACAGACAATCATTTAGTAAATCTTATGCAGTATTACGATCTAGTAAATGAGTTAAAATCTCTGTAATGAAAAAATCAGAGCTTGTATCATTAGTTAGAGAAGTAATGCAAGAGCTTGATGAAGCTAACGTTACAAATGTAGGTGGAGCATCAATGACACCAGGAGAAGGACCGGTTTACGGTACTCCAAACGCATTTGGGAAAGGCAAAAGAGCAAAAAAGACATTAACAAAACTTGGCTGGAAGCAGCAAGAAAGACCAAAAAGGCCATCACATACTAAAGCATTTGATTACTTATAATATGAGACAAGTAACAGCAACAGAAAAATACAGAGCCGTAAACGAAGGTAAAATGGCTAAAAAAGAGTTTGTCCGACAAATGAGACAATCCTTTCCTCAATTAGTATCTCAATATAATGGGTTTGATGACACAGTTCAAATTCTAAAAAATAGAGGTATGTTATTTGAAGAAATTAAACCTGCCTTCTCAGAAGCTAAAGTTTACGACGATAGACCAGCTTTAACATATTCATTAGACGCTCTTGATAGAGGTATTAGAGCAGAACTTGCAGTATTAGGAATTGATGCAGCAGATGCTTTTAACATTAAAGCTGACGATTATTTAAAAGCTGAAAAGAAAGCAAAAGACAATCTTGAAAAAGATGCTAACCACTACCTTAACTTAATGGCCGGTGAATCAAGTAAAGTTGATAAACACGACAAAGAAAAAGAAGTTAAGAGAGGAGCAGCCGATAAAGATACTTTTAACGATATGAAAAAAGCTACGTTAAAAGAAAGTATAAACGAAGACGAAGAAGAAGATGCTAAAAATGATCAAGATTCTTATGATCATGACTATCCTCATCAAGATGAAGCAATGTCCGAAGACGCTAAAAAGAATCTATTAGGAAAAGTAGTAGGAGCTTTAAGAACTAAATACCCAGATATTACAGCCGGTATTTTAAAAGACTTTATTAGAACTCATTATCAAGATTTATTAGACGGAGCTGATATAGAAGATGAGTTTGCAGAATATATTTCAGTAAACTACGAAGGTCCTTCTGATATGGGAGAGGCAGAAAAAGCAGCTAAGGATTACGATAAAGATGGAGAAGTAGAATCACCAGAAGATGAGTACAAAGGATCGAAAGACAGAGCTATTAAAGCAGCCATGGGCAAGCAGAACCAACTTAAAGAAGCTATCAAAACAATCATCAAAAAAACGCTTACCGAAGAGGTAGTAAATGAAGCTGCTACAAAAAGATTAGCAGATTGGGGTGAAGGCTATGAAAGCTTTGAAGGTGTTAAATCTGTTGTAAACGACTTGGAAAATGTTGTAACAGAGGTAGAAGCTTTTTATGATAAGGTAGGAGATAAGATTGCTAAAATCTTTGAGAGAACAGCAGAGTTTAAAAATGAAGAAGGTCTTAAAATTGGAGCATTTATTGCACCATCATTAGAAACAGCATTTTTTCAAGATATGAGACCTGTAACTAAAAAAGGATTTCTAAACAAAATAGATTTACCTAAAGTTAAAACAATTTCACAAGCCGACGTTCAAACAGCAAGGGAAAGAGGAGAGATCGACGAAACACCTGAAGGTCCAAAAGAAACTATTTTTACACCAAACTTCTAAGATATGGCACAATTATTAGTAAACGTTACGCCATTTAGACCTACTATCACAGAATCCAAATCTAAACCTGGAGTCTTTGAAGTTGAGGGTATTATGCAGAGAGCATCTGCACAAAACCAAAACGGTAGAGTTTACAAAAAAGAAATTTTAGAACGTGAAACTAAAAGATATATAGAAGAGTTTGTTAATAACGGAAATGCTTTTGGTGAACTAGATCACCCAGATAAACCCATTGTAGAACTTAAAAATGCTTCTCATATCGTAAAAGAGTTATGGTGGCAAGGAGATGATTTAATGGGTAAGGTGGAACTACTAAATACACCTGCAGGTAATATTGTAAAAGAAATTATAAAAGCAGGACATACTATCGGTATTTCATCTAGAGGTACAGGTTCGGTTCAACAAACAAACGAAGGTACTTTAGAAGTACAACCAGATTTTGAATTAGTATGTTGGGATTTCGTATCTAATCCTTCAACTCACGGAGCATTTATGAACCCAGTATCACTTAACGAAAATAAAGGTAAAACGTTTAAGTATCAAAATCTAGATTCCATTATTAACGACATTTTAAGATCATAAAACATATTTATAATAAACAGAAAAAACACCATCATGAGTAAATATACAAACTTTGATTTAAGAAAATTTTTAGCTGAAGGTAAAAATGCTGAAAATGTAAATGAATCAGCACCAGGATTCGAACATGACTGTGCAGCACACGTAGTACACGAAACACACGGTTACGGAGTATGTATCGAAGGAAGACACACATTAGTAGAAAACACAGAAGGAAAACACGAAGTAACACATTACGATGTATTCTTTAAAAGTGGAAATACTATCGAAAACGTACCAGTTAATGAATTAAAAGTTTTAACTTCTGAATCTCATTCTCATGGCAAGAGAAAGAAAAATGAAGAAACTTTAGAAGAAGGTCCATTAGACGGTTTAATGAACGTACTAGGAAAAGTTTTTGATAAAGTCACAGGAATTGACAAGTTTAATGAGTGTTCAAACAATGATTGGCAAGGGGAAGAATGTCAAAAACTAAAAATGGACATTGGATATGCCGCCGGTGTTAAATCTGGGTTTGAAAAAAGTTCTGGAACTAATAACGTTGCAGAGGAAACCACAGAGTTGACCAAAGAAGAAGCATTCAAAAACGAAATTAAAGATATATTAGATTAATAAGTAATCTAACACCACTACACTTTAACCCGGCTTTTTGTCGGGTTTTTTGTTTTTATATATATTTATATACGAATATATAGACAAGTTCTATATTACTTTTAAAAAAACTTTCCTATTACGATTCTCAATAATCGTAGAAACCACAACAATTTATTTTAAAAATGGCAAACAAAGATTTATTCAAGCAAGCTATTGCTGAAGCAAAATCTGTACGTGAAGCCGCTATTGCAAACGCTAAAGAAGCTTTAGAAGAGACTTTAACTCCTCATCTAAAAGACATGTTAGCTGCTAAACTACAAGAAATGGAAGACAAGTCCGAAGAAGTAGAAGAAGTAGTAAACGAAGTCGAAGAAGATGAAGTAGAAGAAGGAATGGACAAAGACAAAAAAGACGAAGCAATTGAGGAAGATCTAACAGTAGCTCCAGAAGTAGTAGAAGCTGAAGACGAGGAAGAACTAGAGGATGAGTCTGAAGAATCAGATGACGAAGGTGAAGCCGAAATCGAAGTACCCGCTGACGATTTAGAAGGCGAGGAAGAAGAAGCCGTAGAAGGTGACGAAGAAATTGGTAATATAACTGTTGATCAGTTTAAAGACATGATTCGTGACATCGTAGCTCAAGAATTGGGCGGCGGCGGAGAAGAAGAACTTGGTGCAGACATGGATGCAGGAGATATCGAAGGTATGGGCGATGAAGCTCCCCTAGAGGAACCTGCTGATGATATGGAAATACCAGGAGAGGAAGAAGAGGAAATCGATCTTGACGAACTTCTTGCTGAACTAGAGGCTACTGTAGCTGAAGGTGATGAAGAGAAGAAAGATGAAACTGTAGAAGAAGCTGAAGAAGTGGACGAAGATACTGTAGAAGAGGATGTAACTGCAAACTCAACTGCAAATCAAGAATCTGCTGATCATTCTGCTGAAGGTACAAACATCAACAAAACAGTCAATGAAGACGAACTTAAGGAAGCTTTAGATACTATTGAACAACTTAAGAAAGATCTTCACGAAACAAATCTTTTAAATTCAAAACTTTTATACGTTAACAAGATTTTTAAGGCAAATACCTTAACTGAATCACAAAAAGTAAACGTAATTGCTGCTTTCGACAAAGCCGAAACAGTAAAAGAAGTTAAATTAGTATTTGAAACTGTTTCTGAAAATGTAGTTACTACTAAAAAGGAAAACGTTTCAGAAGCTAAAATAAAAGGAATGGCATCTAAAGCAACAGGGACTACTGCCTCTAAACCGGAAGTGATTACTGAAGTATCAGATACTGTTCGAAGAATGCAAAAATTAGCTGGAATAATTAAATAAACAAATAAAAAAATCTAAAATGGAAATTAACAACCTATTAGAAAGCTCAAACACTTACAAAAGCATGCAAGCTGACGCTTCACGTTTAGCTGAGAAATGGCAAGCATCTGGTTTGTTAGAAGGTATCGAAGATAAGCGTGTTTCTGATAACATGGCTATTATCTTGGAAAACCAAGCTAAACAAATCGTAGCTGAAGCTAACTCAACTAACGTTGGAGGAGGATCTTTTTCTGCTGGTGCAGGTGAACAATGGGCTGGAGTAGCTTTACCGTTAGTACGTAAAGTATTCGCTCAAATCGTTGCACAGGACTTTGTGTCTGTACAACCAATGAATCTACCTTCTGGTCTAGTATTTTATCTAGACTTTAAATACGGTACTGCAACAAACGGTAGAGCAGACCAAGATAACATGTACGGTAACGTATCTACAGCAAATGCAAAAATGGCAGTTGACACTGACGTTGCTGGAGGTCTTTACGGTGCTGGACAGTTCGGATATTCTATTAATCAGTCAACTGGAACAGCAGGGGCAGCAGTTGTTGCTGGTGCAACTTCTGCATCAGTAAACTATGAAACAGATGTAAATCTTTCAGGACTTGAAACTGTAACTCTTAACACATCTACCATTACTGGATACGATACACTAGGTGTTAGAGCATTTAGACTAACTTCAGGTTCAGTTTATGCTCAGTATACTAAAGTATCTGGTAACGATATTACATTTGTAACTGACGCTGGTGTTGTAACAAACGGAGCAAACGAACAAATTAAATATCACAAACAACCAGTTGACAACGACAGAGGAGACTTTGAAGCTGATTCAACTGCTGCTGTAGATAGTTCAATCACTATCCCAGAAATCGACGTTAAACTAGCTTCTGAGGCTATCGTTGCTAAGACAAGAAAGTTAAAAGCACAATGGACTCCAGAATTTGCTCAGGATCTTAACGCATATCACTCAATCGATGCAGAAGCTGAATTAACTTCACTATTAAGTGAGTATATTTCAATGGAAATCGATCTTGAGATTTTAGATATGTTGATCTCTGAAGCTGCTACTACTGAAAAGTGGAGTGCTGAGAATAACAAAGTATGGGACGGAAATAACTGGAGTACTGCTACTTCTGATTTCTACAATACACAAGGTCAGTGGTTCCAAACTTTAGGTACTAAAGTACAAAAAGTATCTAACAAGATTCACCAGAAAACATTAAGAGGTGGTGCAAACTTCCTAGTATGTTCTCCAACTGTAGCTACAATCTTAGAATCTATTCCTGGATATGCTGCTGCAACTGACGGTGATCAAATGGAATTCAACATGGGTGTACAGAGAGTAGGTAGCCTAGCTAACCGCTTTAAAGTATACAAAAATCCTTATATGACTGAAAATACAATCTTATTAGGATTTAGAGGTTCTCAGTTCTTAGAAACTGGAGCTGTATATGC
>Ga0181601_10004878_pt1 | contig 11182 bp, 9 predicted proteins | sample 041ome_8_FD_133020 | JGI IMG/M metagenome (GOLD analysis project Ga0181601, IMG submission 133020) | Coastal salt marsh microbial communities from the Groves Creek Marsh, Skidaway Island, Georgia - 041407BS metaG (megahit assembly) | ecosystem: Environmental > Aquatic > Marine > Intertidal zone... | reverse complement strand
TCACTCCCTCAGGACAGGCCAAACTAACGCAACGCCATCGCGCCTTCGCATGACATGCGCTTCAATTCGATGTGATCAAAGCGGGGGTCAGGCGTCGCGGGCACGCAACAGCTTGTAGATAATTGCGTCATCGAGCGCGTTGTACGCGGCATCAATAATATTCGGAGAAATGCCAACCGTGCCCCAGCGATGGCCGGTGTCATCGGAGGATTCAATCATCACACGGGTCACGGCAGCGGTGGCCTGTTGCGGCGTCAGGATACGCACCTTGAAGTCGACCAATCGCATGGCTTCGAGCTCAGGATATTTCGGCAGCAACGCCTTTCGCATGGCGTCATCCAGCGCGTTAACCGGACCGTTGCCCTCCGCCACCTGCATGGTTGCCTGACCGTCAATCTCCATCTTCACCACCGCCTGAGAGATGGTGGTGATGTCGCCACGGGCATTGAACCGGCGTTCCACCTCGGATCGGAAGCTTTCCATCACATAGAACTTCGGCAAATCACCCAGCGCCCGACGGGCCAGCAGCTCAAAGCTCGCTTCGGCACCGTCATAGGTATAGCCCTCAAACTCCCGGTCCTTCACATCCTCGACAAGCCTTGAAATGCGCGGATCCTTGGCATCCACATCGATTCCCGCCTCGGTCAGCCGGGACAGAATATTTGAACGCCCGGCCTGGTCCGACACGACAATATGACGATGATTGCCAACGATTTCCGGGTCGATATGTTCATAGGTGGACGGGTCCTTCTGAACCGCCGAGACATGCAGACCACCCTTATGGGTAAAGGCACCTTCGCCAACATAGGCCGCATGGCGGTCCGGCGCGCGATTGAGCAGCTCATCGAGCAGGCGCGACACACGGGTCAGCTTGGGCAGCTCGCTTTCATCGATCCCGGTCTCGTAAGCACCCTCATATTTCAGCATCAGATTGGGGATCAGAGTGATCAGATTGGCATTGCCGCAGCGCTCTCCCAGACCGTTCAGCGTACCCTGTACATGCCGCACACCCGCTTCGACAGCGGCCAGCGAATTGGCCACAGCGTTGCCGGTGTCGTCATGGGTATGAATGCCCAAGCGATCTCCGGGGATGTGCGCGAGGACCTCAGTGACAATCCGACGTATATCGTGGGGCAGCATCCCACCATTGGTGTCACACAGCACCACCCAGCGCGCGCCGTTGTCGTAGGCCGCCTTCACACAAGCCAGCGCGTAGTCAGGATTGGCCTTGTAACCATCGAAGAAATGCTCGGCGTCGAACAGCACTTCGTCCTTGCGGGTCGCTGCATAGGCAATGCTCTCGCCGATCATGGTGACATTGTCTTCGCGCGGGATGCCCAGGGCCAGATCGACGTGGAAATCCCAGGTCTTGCCAACCATGCAGGCAGAATCCGCCGCGGTCGAAAGGATCGCGTTGATACCCGGATCATTCGCCGCGCTGTGATCGGGACGTCGCGTCATGCCAAACGCCGTGAAGCGCGCGTTCTTGAGGCCCGGAGATGTGCCAAAAAACGCATCATCCACCGGATTGGCACCCGGCCAACCGCCTTCCACGTAATCCACACCCAAATCGTCAAGCGCGCGGGCGATCGCCCGCTTGTCATCCACCGAAAAATCAACGCCCCGGGTCTGGGCCCCGTCGCGCAGGGTGGTGTCGAACAGGTAGATGCGTTCGGCCATGACCCTAATTCTCCCGTCGCCAGGTGGTGCCGCCAGCACCATCTTCCAGAACAATCCCCTGAGCATCCAGTTCATCACGGATTTCGTCGGCGCGCGCGAAGTCCTTGTCCGCCCGAGCGGCATTGCGCTCTTCGATCAGCGCGTCGATAGCTTCGTCGCCATCTCCCTGGAACCAGACATGCGGGTCGTGCTCGAGCAACCCGAGCAGGCTGCCAGCGGCGCGCAACGAAGCAATTGCAACCATCAGACCTGCCGCGTCGCCTTCCTTTTCTGCCGCAAACACAGCATCAGCTGCAGCATGAACACCGGTCAGCGCCAATGGCGTGTTGAGGTCATCACTCAGGCCATCCAGCACCACTGTGGGAATCGCGCCAACATCACCGGCACCATCCGGATCCAGCGCCAGCGCGCGGTAGAAGCGGTTGAGTTCCTGACGGGCTTCACGGACGCCATCCTTGGTGAAATCAAGCGGCTGGCGGTAATGCGTTTTCAGCAGCGCCAGGCGCAGGGCTTCTCCCGGGAACTCCTTGAGGAGATCAGAGACCGTGTAGAAGTTGCCCAGCGACTTGGACATCTTCTCGCCTTCGCTCATCAGATAGCCGTTGTGCACCCAATAACGCGCGAAGGATTCATCGGGATGGGCACAGCGTGACTGGGCGATCTCGTTCTCATGATGCGGGAATACCAGATCAACGCCACCGCCATGGATATCGAAGGACGCACCCAGATGCTCCTTGCTCATGGCCGAACATTCCAGATGCCAGCCCGGGCGACCCTTGCCCCATGGACTGTCCCAGCCCGGCTGATCATCGGTGGATGGCTTCCAGAGTACAAAGTCAGACGGATCCTGCTTGTACGGCGCAACCTCAACCCGTGCACCAGCAATCATTTCATCGCGGTTGCGGCCCGAGAGCTTGCCGTAATCGGGCATTGAGGGAACATTGAACAGCACATGACCTTCAGCGGCATAGGCATTGCCCTTGGCAATCAGATCTTCGATCATCGCGATCATCTGGGGAATATGGTCGGTGGCACGCGGCTCCACATCCGGGGGCAGACAACCAATTTCAGCTGCGGCGACGTGAAAGTTTGCTGCCGTCCGCGCGGTCAGAACATCGATGCCCTCACCGTTCTCCAGCGCCCGATCAATAATCTTGTCGTCCACATCGGTGATGTTGCGCGCATAGGTCACTGCGTCTTTGCCATAGCGGTGCCGCAACAGACGCGCGAGCACATCAAAAACCACCAGCGGTCGGGCATTGCCGATATGGATATCGTCATAGACCGTGGGGCCGCACACATACATGCGCACAGAAGCCGGATTGATCGGCTCAAAGAGCTCCTTGGTGCGCGTATAGGTATTGTGGAGATGCAGGTTCATCGGGGTTCCCGTGGATTGGAGTGCGGATCACGCACGGCGAAACCGCACGCGGACAGTGGCTGTCAGCCGGTAATTCGCGGAATCGCGATGCAACATCGATGGGAACGATGATTTGACATGGCCGCGTGTATAGCGCCGATGGGAAAACAAGGCAATTCAAGGGTTTGGCGGCACAGGAGTGCGACATGCTCTTTGTCACTTCAGCCCAAAGCATTCATCAATCGACAAACGAGGCGCCCCAGCCACCCCATATCGAACACAAAAGCACTAATACACCAAAATTTTCACCATTTTAATCATTTAATTAAATAAGACATATTTTTTATTTATAATTTATGGTCATATTCGTTTATTCTACAATTCTTATATTTATATATTTTATTTAAAAACTTGAATAAGCCATAATATTCACCATATTACATTTAGCATCAAATATTTGATGCACAACAGGAAGGCGCCTCAAATGTCCTTTAAGAGCTTTTCGACCACGCAAAACGGTCCCGCGAACCAAAAACCCGCCGACAAAACTGCAGAAGCAGCGGCCAAGACCGACGCCGTACCCGCCAAGGCGGAACCCGCACAAAAATCATAAGACCCATCCGGTCAGGAGGGGACCCTGTCCCCTCCTGTTTCCGCATCCGATTGAACCGACACGCCCGACGCGGAGTATCCGCGACGCAGGATTGACGCGCAGCGACACCATATTGCTGCGATCGCCTGAAATCGTCTTCAAGGACCAGATATGATTGACGCGCCTCCCAGCCCAAACCCTGTTCAGAAAGACGAACAGGAATGGCCGGACACGGAAGAAGTCTCACAGGAACGCACCTGTCTTCGGTGCAGTGAGAAATTCCCCAGCACATGGGCCGGCGAGCGTGTCTGTGCCCGTTGCAAATCCTCAAGCGCCTGGAAACAAGGCTCCCCCGTCAGTGTCCACGGGAGCGGTGGTGGCCGTCGCTGACAACCGCGTTGGTTATCGTCAGGCCTTACCCCGGAATGCGTTGGTGATCGGATAGCGCCGGTCACGACCAAAGGAACGGCTGGTCAGCTTGACCCCCGGCGGGGCCTGTCGGCGCTTGTATTCCGAAAGCTCCAGCAAACGCCAGATCCGCTGCACCGTGGCCGGATCAAAACCCTTGTCCTCAAGTTCCCGCCCGCCAAGGTCTTCCTCAATCAGGCCGTGGAGGATCGCATCGAGAATTTCGTAAGGCGGGAGTGAATCTTCATCCTTCTGGTCCGGGCGCAGCTCGGCCGAAGGCGGCTTGGTGATCATCCGCAGCGGGATGACCTCACCTGCCGGGCCGTGCACACCTGTAGGGTGGTTCTCATTGCGCCAGTGGCACAGCGCGAAGACATCGGTCTTGTAGACATCCTTGATGACCGAATAGCCGCCGGCCATGTCGCCATAGATGGTGGCGTATCCCACCGACATTTCCGACTTGTTGCCGGTTGTGACCAGCATCGCGCCGGTCTTGTTGCTGAGCGCCATCAGCAGCAATCCGCGCGACCGGCTCTGGATGTTTTCCGCCGTAATGCCTTCGGCAGGTTCGTCGAAGGCTTCGGTCAGCATTTCATCAAAGGCCGACATGGCAGGGCCTATACCAACTGTGTCGTAACGCGCACCAACCAGCTCGATGAGCGCGCGCGCATCTTCCAGACTGTCATCGCTTGTATAGGGAGACGGCATCATCACACAGTGGACACGGTCGGCCCCCAGCGCATCGACGGCCACCACAGCTGTGATCCCGGAATCAATGCCGCCCGACAGACCCAGCACCACGCCGGGAAACCCGTTCTTGTTCACATAGTCACGCAAGCCAAGCACCATTGCCTGATAGATGCGCTCCTTGCCCTCGATCCACTCATTGACCTCACCGGTCACGCAGGACCAGCCGTCGTCACCACGTGCCCATTCGGTCATGGTCAGGTCTTCGACAAACTGCCGGGAGGCTGCGGCCATGTGCCGATCCGCATTCAGGACAAACGATCCGCCATCAAAGACAAGCTCGTCCTGCCCGCCCACCTGGTTCACATAGATCAGCGGCAATTCGTTTTCGGTCACCCGCGCAACCGCGTGGTTCATGCGGACATCGACCTTGTCGCGCTCATAGGGACTGCCATTGATGACCACGAGGATTTCGGCCCCGGATTCCATCAGGGTTTCACAGACATCCGAAGTCCACATGTCTTCACAAACCGCCACACCGAGGCGCACACCCCGGAAGTTCACCGGCCCCGGCAATTCACCGGCATTGAAAACGCGTTTCTCGTCAAAGACGCCGTAATTCGGCAGATCCCACTTAAACCGAAGCGTCTGGACCTTGCCATCATCGAGCACGGCGGCTGCGTTGAACCGCCGGCCTTCGTCGTCAAGCCAGGGCGTTCCAATGATCAGGCCCGGTCCGCCATCTTTGGTGTCTGCAGCCAGTTCCTCGACCGCGGCCATCGCGGCGTGCACGAACGCATTCTTGAGGATCAGGTCTTCGGGCGGATATCCCGTGACGCACAGTTCGGTTCCGACCACCAGCTGGGCGCCCTGAGCCGCAGCTTCAGCACGCGCGGTACGGATCTTGACGAGATTGCCCTCGATATCACCGACAACGGGGTTCAACTGCGCGAGCGAAATTTTGAAAGAATCGGTCATGAAACGGAACGGTTCGGGTTGGGATTGGGCGGACGGTATGCAGCGGTGAACAGGGTGTCAACGCGGTGGATGGGCCTATTTCCGCAACAGAAACTCGCGGCCGACCTTGACGCGCTTGGTGCCGCCATATTCGACGATATCCGACGTCGCATAGGTCTGTTGCCAGTCGCCGGGCAGAAATGACCCGGTGCCAATGGCATCGATGGGCACATCGGCGGCGGCCATGACCTTGCACTTCTCGGGACCAAAGCCGGACGAGGCCACAATACGGGCCTTCTCGAAGCCGCCTTCGTCGAGCCGCTCGCGCAAATGCCAGAGCGCAGCCGCCGAGACACCGCCGCCGATCAGATGACGCAGTTCGGCTTCGGTGCGGTAGCCACGAATGGCATCGGGCGCATGACGTTCAAGCACAGCATAGCTTTGGGTCGGATCAAGGTTCTCGATGTAGCGACCACCCGGCGTGTCGAGACGCAGGGACATCTGTCCGGCCTCGACCATTTCGGGGAACCGGCGGCAGACTTCAAGAGAATCACTCACCTCACGCCCGAAGTAATCGACCAGCACCGTCAGAGCTTCATCGGGATGGGTTTCATGGAACATCTCGGCCGCACGCACTGTCGAACCGGCATAGCCGATCAGGGCATGGGGCATGGTGCCCAGGCCACGCGGCTGGCCGAAGTAATGTGCGGTTGCATCTGTGGCATTGCCGACAAAACCAATGGCTCCGACCTTGCGCCCTGCACGAGCCGAGCCGACAGATGCCGCATAGGCCATCAACTCAGCCATATCCGGGCCAGCGCAGTGGCGCGCATCGAAAGCCATAAAAGCCACATTGGGCAGGTCGACGCACATGGCTGCCGCGTTATAGGCCGCCACGCAGGCCGCGCCGAGTTTCTGCAGGAACAGCGTCTCAAGGTCGACCAGTTCGTGGAACGAGCCGGAAATATACATCAGGGGCTCGCCCGCCCCGACCCAGCGACCTTCATCAAAGCGAAGATCGATCTTGAACTTCGTCCCACGCGCCTCAGCCACATCCTCCAGCCAGTCGAGGGCCAGACGGGCAGCAGAAATAACAGGCCGCCGCATGAACACAGCATAGGTGACCTGCGTATCGCCAAACTTACCAACGATATCGCGCGTCTTGTTGAAATAAGTGTCGGTATAAGCGGTGATCTCGTCCACGCGCGGACGCAATTCCGCACGCACCCGCTCCGCAACAGTTTCGGTCCCGGTTTTCGAACCCTGTGATTCCGTCGTGCTCATCCTGATCTCCCGATCCCTGATGATCGCAGTCTGACCTGTGTTTTACCGCCGGGAAAGCGCAAACAACGCAGACCGATCAACCGACAGACGCGGCCCGGACCTGGTCCGCTGCTGTTTCTTCGCGCTGGCGCTTGAGACGCTCGGCGATCTGGAAGGCGAGCTCAATGGACTGGCTGGCATTCAACCGCGGGTCACAATGGGTGTGATAGCGATCGGCGAGTGCTTCCTCGGTGATCTCCTGGGCGCCACCGATACACTCGGTTACGTCCTGTCCCGTCATCTCGAAATGCACGCCGCCAGCATGTGTACCCTCAGCGCGGTGAACCGCGAAGAAGGTATCAACCTCTGACAGGATCGAATCAAACCCGCGGGTCTTGTAGCCGGTGGATGCCTTGATCGTGTTGCCATGCATCGGGTCACAGGACCAGACGACCTTACGGCCGGCATCCGAAACAGCGCGCACGAGCGGCGGCAGACCTTCGGCAGCTTTCTCAGCCCCCATACGACAGATCAGAGTGATCCGACCCGCTTCGTTCTCCGGGTTCAGGACATCAAGCAAACGCATCAGATCATCGGTGTCGAGCGATGGCCCGCACTTGATGCCCAGAGGGTTTTCAACGCCACTGAGATATTCGACATGGGCCCCATCGGGCTGACGGGTCCGGTCGCCGATCCACAGCATATGGGCCGAGGTATCGTACCACTTGCCGGTCAGGCTGTCCTGACGGGTCAGCGCCTGCTCGTAGACCAGAAGCAAGGCCTCATGACTGGTGTAGAAGTCGGTTTCCCGCATCTGGGGCACGTTTTCGCTGGTCAGGCCACACGCCGCCATGAAACCGAGAGTCTCCTCAATCCGGCTGGCCAGCTCCGCGAATTTGGTGCCCTGGGGGCTCGACTTCACGAAGTCGAGGTTCCAGCGATGTACCTGATGCAGATCGGCAAAGCCGCCCTGTGCGAAAGCACGCAGCAGGTTCAGGGTTGAAGCTGCCTGATGATAGGCATGCAGCATCCGTTCCGGGTTCGGCTCACGCGCTGCGGGCTCAAAGGCCATGTCGTTGATGATGTCGCCACGGTAACTCGGCAGCGACACGCCATCGATCTCCTCCATGGGAGTCGAACGCGGCTTGGCAAACTGACCCGCCATACGACCAACTTTGACCACAGGGCAGGCTGCGCCATAGGTCAGCACAATCGCCATCTGTAGCAACACCTTGAAGGTGTCGCGGATGTTGTCCGCGTGGAATTCGGCAAAGCTCTCGGCGCAATCCCCGCCCTGCAGCAGAAATGCTTCACCTTCGGCCACACGCCCGAGCTGTGCACGCAGGGCCCGCGCCTCGCCTGCAAACACCAGTGGCGGCTGTTTCCCAAGGGTGGCTTCCACTTCGGCGAGCGCGGCTGCATTGCCATATTCGGGCACCTGCAGGATATCGCGGTTCCGCCAGCTGTCGGGCTTCCAGTTCTTCGACATTGTTTCAATCGGATCCGGGTCGAGGCCGCAAAATCCGTCCATATATTTGTTTTACCAGGGTTCGCGCATGCGATGGGCCATGCCTATAAGCACGAAAAGTCGCGATTGCCAGCGAAAATCGCACAAATTCAAGGCGCTAGCAAACCGGTTCGGCCTTTCCACATACCTCATCCTGAGGAGGGCCGACTGGCCCGTCTCGAAGGATGCTTGGAAAATTCTGCAACAGCGGTCACCTCAGCATCCTTCGAGACGCCGCCTCCGGCGGCTCCTCAGGATGAGGCGTGGGTGAGCCTGCCCTATTCCGCTGCCTTCGCCGTCTCTTCAGGCACCGGCTCACGCATGGTGACAAACTCTTCCGCCGATGTCGGATGGATGCCAACGGTGGAATCAAACACCGCCTTGGTGGCACCAGCCTTCAACGCGACCGCAAAACCCTGGGTCATTTCGCCAGCATCAGTGCCGACCATATGGATGCCCACGACCTTGTCGCTCGCCTTGTCGACGATCATTTTCATGAAGGTCTGTTCGTCGCTGCCCGTCAGCGTGTTCTTGAGGGTCCGGAAGGTGCTCTTGAAAATCGACACATCGCCGTATTTCTCCCGCGCCTCATGCTCCATCAGGCCAACCGTACCAATGGGCGGCTGACTGAAGACAGCCGTTGGAATGTACTCATAATCCACTGTGCTGGGCGTATCTCGATACAAGGTCTTCGATACCGCCATACCTTCGGCAAGCGCCACCGGGGTCAGCTGATAGCGATCGATGATGTCGCCAATCGCAAAGATCGAGGGCACCGTCGTGCGGAAATAGTCATCGACGACAACCGCGCCGTTGTCCTTGAGTTCGACGCCGGCCTCTTCGAGGCCAAGCCCATCAACCTTGGGACGCCGCCCAATGGCCGACATCACGGTGTCGGCTTCCTGCGACGTGCCATCAGAGAAATGCACCGTCAGACCGTTGTCGGTTTTCTCGACCTTCTCGAAGGACGCGTTGAGCTTGATCTTGATGCCCTTCTTTTCCATCTCGCCCTGGAGATGCACGCGAATGTCTTCGTCAAAGCCGCGCATGATCAGCGGGCCGCGATAGGACAGGGTCGTGTCGACACCAAGACCGTTGAAAATCCCGGCGAACTCCACCGCGATATAACCGCCACCCTCGATAATGACGCTTTTGGGCAATTCATCGAGAAAGAAAGCTTCGTTGGAGGTGATGACATGTTCACCGCCTTCGTAACGCAGGTCGTTCGGCCAGCTGCCTGCGGCCACGAGGATATTCTCGGCCGTGTAATCCTTGCCCGCAACTTCAACAGTGTGGGCATCAACGACTGTGGCGCGACCATTGACGATCGTGACCCCGGAGCCTTCGAGCAAACGCTCATAGATTCCGTTCAGGCGCGTGATTTCCTTGTTCTTGTTTTCGACCAGCGTGCGCCAGTTGAAGGAATCCGGTTTGACCGTCCAGCCATAGGCAGCGGAATCCGCAAAATCCTCATGGAAGTGCGAGGCGTAAACGAACAACTTCTTGGGAATACAGCCGACATTCACGCATGTCCCGCCCATGGCGCTGTCTTCAGCGACGGCAACGCGTGCCCCGGCATTTGCGGAAAACCGCGCGGCGCGCACACCACCGGAGCCAGCTCCAATGACAAACAGGTCATAATCATATTCAGCCACGGGGCACCTCTTTCAACTATGGTCATTCCGGAACAGCGCGCTCCGTCATATCTGCTAGGGAGTTACTTAGCGTGCGTGCCCGGAAAAGCAAATGTCGGGAACGGAATATGACCTTGCAGAACGCGTCACGATTCACAGGAAACACCGGCCGCTGACCCTCGCATCAAGCGGTCCTGCCCCGCGCCTCGCACGCTTGTCGGCGCACCGTCATAAACGGCATTCTGCAGCGGTATGGGGAGACGGGCCGTTTGATCGACATCATCATCATTTATCTCGCAGCCGGCGTGTTCTCCGGCTTCGTCTCTGGCCTGTTCGGAGTGGGCGGTGCGTTTGCGCTGGCACCCGCGCTGATCATCACGCTGACAATCCAAGGCGTGGGTGACACCCATCTGATGCACCTGACCATTGCGACCTCGCTGGCCACACAGCTTGTCACCGCGATCCTGACAAGCGTGCTGCGTTATCGCGCGGGAGACCTGCGCATCCCGGTCTTGCTCAAAATTGCGCCCTTTGTCGGCTTCGGCGCGATTGTGGGCGCAGCCATCGGCGACATCCTGCCCGGCATCGTTTTGAAGATCCTCTTCATCTCGTTCATCGCAATCTCGATCGTGCGTAGCCTCGTGGTTCGCCCCAGCAAGGCCGACGGTGCCAGCAACGACATTTCAATGCTGGGGGGCGGCCTGTTCTGGTCCCTGAGTGTCGTGTCGGGAATTTCCGGTGGCCTGCTCGGTCCCGGGCCCGCGATTGTGCTCGCACCCCTGCTCCGCAAACTTGGCTTCGCCATGACCGTGGTTTCGGCCAGCTCTGCCGCGCTTGCCGGACTGGTTGGATTGCTGGCGGCGGGCGGATACATCGTCGGCGGGTTCGATGAGGTCGGGCTGCCCGCACATTCACTGGGCTATCTCTACCTGCCCGGATTTATCTGTCTGGCGCTCGGCGCGCTGGTCGGGTCTCCGCTAGGAATTCGTTTTTCGCACCGGGTCGCAGAAGGATTGCAGGTACGCCTGTTTGTCGGATATCTCAGCCTGGTGCTGATCATTATGATCTCTCACAGCCTTTGAGGGTGATTGCTA
>Ga0181601_10004872_pt1 | contig 11187 bp, 22 predicted proteins | sample 041ome_8_FD_133020 | JGI IMG/M metagenome (GOLD analysis project Ga0181601, IMG submission 133020) | Coastal salt marsh microbial communities from the Groves Creek Marsh, Skidaway Island, Georgia - 041407BS metaG (megahit assembly) | ecosystem: Environmental > Aquatic > Marine > Intertidal zone... | reverse complement strand
GTGTGTTACCGTTTCTGTCACTTAAGGGGTGGGTCCGCAACCGCAACCGCAATTAGGGGCGGTTAACAAATACCCTACCACCACCCTACTAGGGGCATTTTCTGTCAGTTGCGATATAAAAAAAAGCCCAACCCTATGGATTGGACTTTGAGTTTAGAGTAAAAAATCTTACGCCTAAAATATTTTACTCGTAACTAATTTCAAACTCTGATAAGAGGTCCACTCTTTCCGCATCGTGTTCACTCATCTTCTCTACATCCCAATTGAAATACATAGATACTGCCTTGTTGTGGTAGTCGTACTCTTGCAATTCTACTACATCTCTATAGTACCAATTAGGGTGACCCTCTAGCGCATCTAATCGCTCTAGTGTGTCAGAATCAACTTCATAGACCTCAACTACTATATTGTGACCTACTTCCTTGTCAAGTCCTAGAAACTCGAATCCGTGTCCCACGAAAGGTATAGAACCTCTTGTAATCATAGGGTACTTTCTCTTGGTTAAGTACGTTCCAATATACTTGACCATTGGGTTGTCTAGCAATCTGTGATTGCCGTGACCTCTCTTTAGTGTTCCATAAACGGCAACAACGTGCCTCTCATTGTGTGAATAATTATCTGCTTTAACCATATAACAAAGATACTAAAACTTTTTACAATTACAAATTATTTTTGAATTTTTTTAAAATAAAAAAAGGGAGTGAACTATTCACTCCCCATATTTTAACCTTCTATAGGCTCTCTTCTGAATCCTAGAATCCTTTGCTTTACAGACTCTATAGTCTGATGGTGACTTATGGTGTTTCCCTCTTGGTCAGTTCCGACAATTATTGCGTTACCTATGCACTGTTGTGCTACTAGGTTGTTCAACACTTCTGCGTTCTGACTATATGGAGGCACTGCGTACTTAAATACTCCTACGTCTAAAATACGCGCAAACTCAAAACCTAATTTAGCCGCTATTTCCTCATCTACATACATTACATCTCTAGGGCGTGAGAATGGTTCTGTCACTCTAGGGAAGTACCCACCGACCTCAATTAGTTCGCAATCGTTACCGATTGCATCATACTTGTGTTGCAAGGTGTTTTCGATTTCGATTTCGTACACCTCTTGACGTTCTACGTCAATTTTGATTGCTTTAATAGTGTTACTCATAGTTCTGTTTGTTTAATTATGTAATAGATATTCACGTTTGATATAATCCGTGAGGCATTGCATCGCTTTATTGAAATCGTAATCCTTAAAAGGATAAAAAACTTCGTAATTTGACCATTGCCCTTGACACGCAAAACTTGTGGCTTGGTATTTCCACGCCACAATAAGTCCGTCTTTGACTTTTTCCAAAGTAGGCGTACAAAGGCGTAGACCTTTCTCATTTGCCTCGTGAATGATTGGTAAAGAAATTTCTGTTTGTTTCATAATGTTCTATTTTTTGATTGATTGTTTTACTAATACTTGATATATGCGCTCAGAAAAAACCTCATCTGATACTGTCACTTTCTTACCCTTTTCGAAAGCCACTTCTTGATTGTAGTGAATATGATACCCACTATTGATTGACATTTTGTAGACCTCGTATAGATTATCTTTCTGAATCATAACAATACAAAGATAGGTCTACTTTTTACAATTGCAAATTATTTTTGAATTTTTTTCTAATTTTATTTTCAATGGGGTAAAAAAATAGGGGCTTTCACCCCTACTTTACTATGAAAAAAATCGCCCTCCCATTAGGCGTACAGTTTATTAAGCATTGCTGAAACCTCTGAAGAGTTCAAGTTGTACTTGTTCTTCATATAGATTTCAATCTGTTGTTGGTTCTTTCCTTGGTCAATTAGGCTCTTTAAATCTTCTGCCGCTCTCTTCTTTTTGGTTGCAGTCAAATAAATAAAGTTACCCGTGTTGTATAAATTTTCAAGCAAGTTCATTGCTTTTTGAATGTTGAATTTACCTCCCGCGTCTGCTTTTGACGTTACTTTACCACTATTGTTTGTAGGTCGTGTAGAAGGCGTATAACCACCACTAAAGTCGCTATCTTGTTTCTTCTTATACATTGTATAGGCTAAATAGCCTCCAATGCCTAGAATAGCCAAAATAGAAATAGTCTTATTGTCCATTATTCAAATATAACAAAATTACCACAATATATAGTAGGCTAGATAACCCGCAGTATTTTTACCTTGCGTTCTCTCGTCTGCGTGTCGCGCTCTATATGCCTTTCTTTTGTCGTTTGCATAACCTTTCGGAAACTTACCTTCTCTTTCTGCCGCTAAGTAACTAGCATAGTCCCAATAACCTTTAGCACCTATTGACGCTATTTTATTTCCGTTCTTGAAAACATCTATTTTTTTGCCTTTGGTTTTGCTTGGAGCAATCTGAACACCTAATCTTCTTGCTTGTGTTCTATGATGGCTTCTTATTACAAACTTTGGAGTTCTCATAATAATTTTAGTTGTGTTGTGTCGTCTTTGCCTAATCGACCTTCAAGCGTGTACCACTTTTTTCTGTCAGTCACAAATCTTTGAATAATGGTTAATTTTTCTCTTTCCATCAAATGTACGAATTTAAGATGTAGCCAACCATTCTTGATAATCAATCTCTCCATTGCTTCGGGGTTGTTCCAACATAGGTGAAGAAGTTCCATTTTGTCGTAATCTATCTTCGGCTTGTGATACTTCCAAGTCTTGTAAGCATTGGACCAAATTTTCGAAGTTCGTTTGGTGGTTTGGGTCGTTGAATTTGTATTCTTTGTCTTCTCCATTTTTATTCATTGCAATTGACAGAATTTCCTTCTGTCTTTTGACGCTTAAATTTACTACTTTTTCGTATTTGTATTTATAGCCATAGTTCTCTAGTGTTCTCTCAATTCGTTGTAGGTCCTTTACGGGTATATCGTTTCGAATGAATATACCATCAACCCAATGAAATAAGTAATAGTCACCGCTAATCTCCCTACACTTGTTTATACACTCTTCTACCTTTTGAATCAGAAAGAAAAAAATCTGTCTATTCTCTCCTAGTTCCAAGTTTGTGTCTGCGCATTCCCCTTCTTTGTAATCGTACACTAAAGCCCTTTTTGCTAACATACCCATTGCGGGTAGTCTTTCGTGTTTTTCAAGGCTTTGTAACATATTGAAAGTCTTTTCTGTAATCAATCCTTGTGCATACATTGTTGTCGCGTATGCGCTTGATATATCTAAGTTTATTACATCTCCAATGTACTCGGTTTCAAGCCCATTCTTAACTGAGAAGTTATTTTTGGAATGTTCTGTTTGTTTAATTCTGTCATATTCGGGGTTTTTCTTAAGGTCATTAACCACCATTCTGTTTGCAATGAAAACCTTATCTCTATATCGGTTCAATATAAAATTTACTTTGCTACCATCGGGCAACTTAAGTGCCGTTGTGTATTTTGAGTGAATGACAGAAAAGTCTGCTTTCTGTTCTTTTAACGTCTGAACCCACGAAATAAACATCTGCGTATTTCGGTAAAAGGTTAGGTTCTTTAGTTTCTTAGGGCGTACCGCCTCTTGGGATTTCGTCTGTTTCATCAATGTCTATCTCTATTGTTCTGTTTGCGGGATTTAATCTAATTCTGTGTCTGAACTCAACATTCTCCAATAAATCACCTCGTTCACTTAGCCAAAACTCTTGCCTTTGAGCCTCCCAATCTCGTAGTTCTGCTAACGCTTCATTACCTTCATACCTTTGACCATCTAAAACAAGTGTAAAAGTATATCCACCGCGCATATAGTTTCTTATGTCTTGATAAGAATCCAACAAGTCACCTTGCCTATCTCTATGCGTTTCAAATATGTTTTGAGCGAAGTTTCTGAAAGTGACCAAGTCTTGCGTATATCGTTGGTCTAATATTCTCATTAACTGCTCCCGATTGAAAAGATTGGTTAGATTTCTTGTTTCGGGTGGAAGTTGATTTGCTCGTAAAAATCTGTCAAATATACCAAAGGGGTTAGGTACAAAACGACCATCAAAACGATATTGATTTCTTGCCCTTTCACTCGCGGAAAATGACCTTTGCTCTCTTGGTGTTAGGTTCGTTCTATCAATCTGCTCGAAGTTTTCTCTTACATATCTTCTCGCTCCACTTCTGTCACTTAATCTTTGACCTCGATTGTTGAAATAATATACGCGACCATCGCGACCTACTGTTCTTCTTATTGGCATACTTAAATGGGCAAAAAAAGGGGTATCGACTAAGATACCCCAAAATGGTTAAACAATTAGAATTAGCCTAGAAGAGTTATGGAATAGATTTTCACATTTCCCTTCTTTTCTGTGTACTTTACTTCTAGTGGTGTACCTACCTCTACGTTTGCACTTTTCAGTTCACTCATTAGGACCGCACCTCCATTGATACGCATCGCTTTGTCGATTAAGAACTTTGCGCAATCAATTACTCTTTTGCCATTAGGCTCTTTTTCGTCGTTCACTTGCATTGTGCCGTAACCAACGAATACACCTCTAAAACTTTCACCTACTTTGTCTAAGGTGATGGTGGTTGGTGATAAGTTGACTACTGTTTTCAACTCGCCAAGTCCCGAAGACTTCTCTAGTAACTCATCAATGTTAGCGATTGATTCAGTTGAAACTAATTCTGTGTTTTCCTCTTGAGGGCTCAAGCCTTCCGCTTGAGTAGCCTCGTTTACTTTGTTTGACATATAAATAAAATTAAAATGGGTTAGTCTTTAAGTGCCTCTAAAATGAATTCTGCAAGTCTTCTTGAGGCGATGTTAGGACCGCAGTTGTTGATTTTGAGATGGACCTTTGCATAGTTCGTGTCTTCAATCTCTTCTTTGATTGTGAGTTTCGCATCATAAAGCGATTCTCCTTTTGTTTTGGCGAACTTTGTGAGCCTATCTAATTGCTCTTTGTACGCCATAAATGTGAATTGGTGTATATCTGTTTTTCGCATATTAATTGAGTTTCGATTTTCTTTCAGTGATTTCCTTATCTATTTCTTTCAGTGTTGCATACAACTCTTCAAGGTGCATAAATGTGAGTGCAACGTGAGCGGGATTTTCAGACATCGCTTGAAATATTGGATTGTCATCTTTTTTAAGGTCGCTAGTCACTTTTAATCTTAACGCTGATAATGCCGCCATAAGTAATGTTATATCCTTTTCGCTAAATTCTACTTCGACTTTCATAGTTCTTTTACTGCTGAATTAAAACTAACGCTTTGCGCCCAACGCATATTTGAAAACCAATTACCTCCTATCTCATATCCTAGGTCGTAATTAAACACATTTAAAGTGCCTTCAGCAGTCAATGTAACTAACTTACCATAACCTATTTCATTACCTATCTCTAAGCCCTCGTGATTGGTTAAATGGTCCATTACATAACCATTTTTTACTAAGTAGTCTGATATGAAGTTTTTTGTGTCACTTGTCTTGTAAAGACGACTAGAGGAATACCCTTTGTAATCTTCGGGCATAGTTCCATTGTGCATAACAGAAACCAATTGAGCATTGCCATCTACGAAGTCATAAGGATGCGTGTTTTCTTCACATATATCACCCACTGTGGCATACCTAAAGTGAATACATAAGTTTTCCACATTTGAATCTGATTTCAATCTGAGATACTCTTCATCGTACCACATCTTTAATCGTGTAACATTGCTTATATCGTTACTCTTCCAAGTATCTACGATATCAACATCTGTTTTTTTGTAAGTCCACATCATACCTAAGCCGTGTGGATTTCTTTCCCACATCTGTAGGAAATTGTCGAATGGGATTTTATCTCCCTTGTTAATTACTAAAATACACATATCTGTTTTCCTTTATTATTGTTTGAACACTACAAAGATAATACTAATTTTATTAAATGCAAATTATTTTGAAATTTTTTCAAAAAGAAAAAGGAGGCGGATGAGCCTCCCTTGTCTAGTTCAATTTGTAATAGTGTGTGTGAATTATTACACTACAAAGATAGGCATAGTTTTTAATTACGCAAATAAAAAATGATTTTTTTTGATTATTTCTTGAATAACCTAATAAGTAGAGCCACAAATATAATGGCTAAGGCTAAATACAAGGCATACATTATGCCTTTTCGCTTTTGCTCTTTTTGGATTTCTTTGCGAATCTCCCGTTCGATAACCTTGGTTGGTCGAACTTCTGTTTTGTTGACTGTTGTTGTGCAGTTTCGCTCTCTATAGATAATTCTGAAGGTATCTCTAATTCGTTCAATTCTAACTCCATTGATGATGAACGTATCAATTTGAGTTTGAATAACAAAAGCCGTGTCCACGACCTGACCACTGTCCACAATAACTTCTGAGTGTTTGATAGAATCGAGAAGATATGGGTACTGCTCAACCAAGCGATTAAAACGATGTATAGGGTTGCAAGAAACAAGCAACCCAAGCAAAACCATAATAGGTATGAAGTAAAATTTTCCATAGTTATTTTTTTCTGTCATTCTTAACGAATTGATTATAATGAAATATAGATGCCCAAGTGAATAAAGATGCGTAACCAACATTCATTAGTATTTCTGTTGTTGGCGGGTAACTCATATAAAGAACATTCCATAAGCCCATAACTGCGGGTAACGCTAGTCCTATTCTCAGTAGCACTTTTTCTGCTTGGTGTAGTCTGTCAATTATTGCAACATCTCTACCGAATATAAATATGTAAAATAATGTAGCATTTACACAAACTAACAAGTTCGCTAACTCATTTATTATCTGAAGTGCTTCCATTTTGTACTTTTTCTTTGAAGAAACGCTTACTAATAGCCTCAACTCCCTTCAATCCTATAAAACCAAGAATAAAAGCAATTCCATTCTCATACTTTGTATTCTCAATATTGGCAACTTCCATAATTACGGGAGTTAAATAATTCGCTGATGCAGTACCCGTAATAATAGCAAACAACGATTGTTTTATGTTCTTAGCCCCTTCTTTTCCAAGAAACAATAGAGAACCTAAAAATCCCGCTACCGATTGCATTATATTTATTCCAATCTCGTCTAAAAATGTTTTCATTACAAGGATAGTTGTTTGTGATACTTTTTTTCAATGTTTTTCTTTAGAGTGTTCATATCTTTAAAGTATGCGGTAACTAACCCGTAAAAACCTAATTGTGGTGAAATATAAAACCCATCTTTTTTATACTCTGACTTACCTTTAGCACTTTTTGGCTCTTCTCCTATTATAATCAAATATGGTCTACCACTGTCATCTTTTAATGCTAAAGTCTTACCTATTCCCTTTATAGGTGTTTCTGTCACTTCTTTCTTTTTGAGAAGTTTCATAGCCGCTAAGGCTAAAAGTCCATAAGTAGCAATCTGCTTGATTGCCTTGTCTGCTTTTTTCTTTCTAGGCATAATTAATATTCGTAAGGTTTGAACAATTCATATTCACTTGGTGAATTCGGGTTCTTTGGTGCGGGTACAACGCTTTCTGTCACTTTTTTGCTTTTTCCAAGAAACTGATAAGCCAAATAAGCCACACCCCCTAATAAAGCCAAGTTAATTAAACCACTAGGACCTTTAGGTATTGCCCCCATTCTTTTTTTCCTTCTTTTTTTTCTGTTGGGAGTTTCTAACTCCACTGCTTCTATTATCTTCATTTTCTTTTTCTTTTATAACCACTCATTCCCTTTTCGGCTCTAGGTGGTGTTTTTCTAATTTTCAAATCTCCCGCCTTAACTAGGGATTCTATGAATTTTCTGTCATTCTCAGTGTTTATAACTGATTTACCCAATACTTCTTTAAATCGTTTTGCGACTGAATCTCTATACTGCTTATTGGACTTTGACCTCTCAGAAAAAGAAAAAGTAGCCAATATCTCTACCGCATTTTTGTATGAAGTAGCCTTGTAATATCTATCTTGAACTTCTATATAAAACATAATTACACGTTTGTTACTTTTCTTCTGTCAGAAAAATCTCTTACCACTTGGTCTGTACCACCACTCAACTCATATACTCTATTTGCCCAAAAAGTACCAATTCTTTTCGGTAATATATTTTCTAGGTTCTTCCAACTATAATTTGATAGTTCTTTTTTCTTAGACGCCTCAATTAAGAAGTGCAAGAAATACACCCACATCAATGTGGTATCTGTTTCGATATTAGATGCGTGTTGCCTAAACTCTAGCGTACCATATTTTAAGTAACAGAAAACATTAACAACGTGATACCTAGCATTATCTCTGTTGTCACTTTGTGTCCAACTACCTCTAGTTCTTCCCGAAATAGCATTGAATATATCATTCATACTATTTGCTCTTTTTACCGCATCAATTTGTCTACTGTTAAATGGTTTCGCCCACCTATTGTTTCTTCTATATGGGTTCAGCATCTTATCAATCAAGCCTTGGAATCCATTGTAGTTAACAATGATGTTTTTAATTGTTTGAACAGAATAATTTCTAACACCAAAATGAACGTGAAGTCCCCCATCTTTATTGACAAGCATACCCGCTTCGTTAACACCCATTAAGCATTTACGCATTTGCGCCAATCCCGATTTTCCTTTCAAAACGGGTGAAACTAATTCTCCCGCTTCTCCCGAACCGCCCGTTCCTTGGGTCACATCGTTAACTAACTTCCAATAATCTCTAGTTGAATGATTATATCCTTCTCTAACTACTTGTACACCCCTTCTCTTGCAATACTCAATAATAACTCTGTCACTTACTCCATAGTATTCTATTTCGATTCCTACAGTACCCGTAAATGGAGTTTCTTTAACTAATGTTCTGCTTTGACTTGCTTCGGGTGGTACTGTGGACCTTGGGTTGTCATCTCTAACTTGAGTGACAGAACTACTCTCTCTGACCATTTCTGCGGTTTCAAGTGACATAGCCCTTCTAAAATCACCAACTGTTGGCATCTCGCTTATCGAACTGTATGCGATACCTCTCATTATAGCCATTCTAACGTCTTGCCAAGTGTTTGTGGGTATGCCTTGTGATGTAGTGCTACCACTTCCTCCTCCCGTTACTAAGTCTATTACCTCTTGTGCAGTTCTTCTTGGACTTAAACGACCATCAAATATGTTTATAGTCATACTTGAAAGTCTTACTTTGGTAAACTCTCTTCTTTGACCTTGTTGGAATAAACTTATCGGTGCTATTTTTTTGGCGATTTTTGGGTCCCAACCTCCCATACAAAAGGCTATAACTCTTAATTGATTTTTAAGTTTTATATACTCTCTAGGTAGTACATTTCCGACGCTAGATGTAACTACTAGACTAAAAGCGTCGTCTAGTAAATTTAAAGGTAATTTAGTTGAATTAGTCGCGCTTGATATTTCTAGAATTTGTCTTAAAGACATTCTAAATGCTGATACAAGTGTTTTAAATTTCCGTTCATCTCCAATTGCATCATTAAAATCTCTTAAATACCTTGTCAAGTCTTGTTGACTTGTACTTGTAGGCGTTGTAGTTGTTGTAGTGGACCTTCTAGGCGTTGTAGTCGTTGTAGTGGACCTTCTAGGTGTTGTAGTTGTTGTAGATGCTCTTCTACGACTTCTAGACCCTCTTAGATTAAGAATTTGTTTCTCTACTTCAAAAGCAGTTGCAGATTCGTCTTCGGTAATTGTTACGGTATAAAATAGAAACTCATTAAGTTTTTGGTAACTCTCAAACGCAGTTCTCGTTACAAATATTCTTGACCTATCGTATAAATTCTGCTTTAATTTAGCCAATGTAGTTTGTCGTCTAACTACTCCCGTATTACCATACTGACCCACTGTGGCTAGTTTAGCAACTAAAGTATTTGTTTTTTTAGCCGCTTTATCATAAGTGAAAGAATTTCCATAAGCATCAAAACCCGCTTTATATACTGCGGGTAAAAACGTACAAAACATAACTTGGTAAAAGTCAGTTATTGTTTCTTCTCCCGCACTTCGACCCGTAGATGCGTTTATCCAAGCAATGAAACTATTCTTCTTTGCGTTATTCCAACCTTCGTATATTTCTAGGTTGTATAATTTACTAAGTATTTTACGTCGTAAATTAAAAAATTCAGAAGGTGATGCTATTAATCCTATTCCTTGACTTTTTCTTCTAGCCATACATCAAAAATAGGCAAAAAATGCAAATTCTGTCACTTAGCCTTCTGAATCCAATATTCCGTAGCGTTCAAATATATCGTATGTTAGCGCATCTGCATTGTTATCCAATCCGCTTTTTTCTCTTAGTTCTTGGTGTAGTGACATTAAATGCTCAAATGATTTATACACTCCTTGTATTTTTCTTTGCATCAATATATACTCTTGAACTGCAATATCTTTTCTTTCAATAGCCCTTGCTAACTCGTTCATTATAGATTGTGGTATCTGTTCCATATTTTCAAACTTATCAAAAATTTCCTTTAAAACGCCTTCGTTCATTCGCGATTGTATCGTAATTCGCGCATACTCCTTCTGTGTTTTCATATTTATATAAAAAATAGTTTCCCTTGTGATATCTGTAACTGAATGTTCCTTTGTATAATATTTCTCCGTCTTCTGACAGAATAGTTCTTTGAGTAATTTTACCAATCTCATTAGAATTGTAAACCTCCCAACCATTTGCAGTTTTCAACGTCTGCTCAAAAATGGGTTCAACTTCCATATTCCCGAAAGTAACCCAACTTCTACGTTCCAATAAAGATGCTTTACTCTCTTCTTTACGACCTAACTTCTCTTCTTCTTTTCTTATCTGTCTTTGGTAGTTTAACATCGCTCTATCTTTTGCTTTTATTGCCGCATCATAGCCCTTCTCATCAAAGATATTCTCATCTGCTACCCAACCTTTATCAATAAATCCAAAAACGTCAAAATTCCGCTCTATAAACCAAGGCGCAGTTTCTTTAGTTACTTTAGGTGGATGACCAAAATCCCGCTTAAAAATGTAATAGTCATAACTATCCATTGACTTTATGTTGTAAAGCATTACGGGCGTTCCCTTTTGCCAATTCTTTTGTTTTGGTTGACAAGGATGGTAGCCTTTCCAACCATAGACTTTAAAAACGAAGTGACCAACTTCGTCGGGTAAAGAAATAGTGTTTAAAATGTTCTGTTCTATCATAATTATTTTTGTTGGTACATTTTTTCGAAGTAATAATTTGCTTTATGCGTTTTATTTTCTTCATATAAAGATAATACGCATTTTCTTGAGTGAGTTTTATACCCATCGCACACGGGACAAATGCCCCATT
>Ga0181601_10004869_pt1 | contig 11192 bp, 8 predicted proteins | sample 041ome_8_FD_133020 | JGI IMG/M metagenome (GOLD analysis project Ga0181601, IMG submission 133020) | Coastal salt marsh microbial communities from the Groves Creek Marsh, Skidaway Island, Georgia - 041407BS metaG (megahit assembly) | ecosystem: Environmental > Aquatic > Marine > Intertidal zone... | reverse complement strand
GGCGCGGTTGACGGGGCTCGAACCCGCGACCCCCGGCGTGACAGGCCGGTACTCTAACCAACTGAGCTACAACCGCGCGTGAAGTGGTGGATATGTGTTTTCACCTGTAGCGTCAATAGAGAAAAGCAAATTTTTAAAGCAAAATTTCGAATGCCTTTGCGTTTACATAACCATAAGAAAATCGGTAAATTTTATTGAAACTGTTATGCAATTGAGTGGCGCGGTTGACGGGGCTCGAACCCGCGACCCCCGGCGTGACAGGCCGGTACTCTAACCAACTGAGCTACAACCGCGCGTACCGCGGGGCATATGGTGTGACACAATAATGGTCAAGCGTGCATTTAGCATTTTTTCATGATTTGGAGAAAATTGTTTTTGTAGCTTTTAAATTTTTGAAAAAATCATTGCTTCCTCAAAAAAACCAGTTTTGCAAATTTTTTTAAAAATATTCAGGTGCCTGGCCTTGCACCCCGCCCCACATAAAGGCATCGTTATTTCAACCGAGTCTGCTTGAAATGTGATGCACTAAGGCACATTTATCTGATCTGACACGGAAACGGCGCGCGTTGCCAAATTTGGGACAGTCGCTGTTTTGCTAAAAAGGAACGAGCATGAAGTCACCATTAAATGCCTCTTACCCTGTTTTGCCACTGCGCGATATTGTGGTTTTCCCACATATGATCGTGCCCCTTTTCGTGGGTCGTGATAAATCTGTCCGCGCCTTAGAAGAGGTGATGCAGGAAGACAAACAAATTTTGTTATCAAGCCAACAGGACCCATCCGAAGATGATCCAACATCGGATCAAATCTATCGTATGGGGGTTTTGGCGAATGTTTTGCAATTGCTAAAATTACCCGACGGCACGGTTAAGGTGCTGGTCGAAGGACAGTCGCGCGTCAAAATCAACGAATTCATCGATAACCCAAATTTCTTTGAAGCAAACGCAGAATATGTCGAAGAAGACACAGGCGATGAGACCACACTAGAGGCATTGTTGCGCACGGTTTCAGAAGAGTTTGAGCGGTATGCTAAAATCAAAAAGAATGTCCCAGAAGAAGCGTTAACCGCAATCGCAAATTCGACTGAACCAGATAAGCTTGCTGATTTGGCAGCAGGACATTTGGGCATCGAAGTGGCCGACAAACAAGATTTGTTGGAAACATTAATTGTCAGCGATCGATTGGAGAAAATCTATGGCCTGATGCAGGGCGAAATGAGCGTTCTGCAGGTTGAGAAAAAGATCAAAACGCGCGTAAAATCCCAGATGGAGCGGACGCAACGCGAATACTACCTGAACGAACAGATGAAGGCGATTCAGAAGGAACTTGGGGATGGCGAAGAAGGCCAAAACGAAGTTGCTGAGTTAGAAGAACGCATAAATGGCATGAAACTGAGCAAAGAGGCATTGGAAAAAGCCAATGCCGAAATCAAAAAGCTGAAAAACATGTCTCCCATGTCTGCCGAGGCCACAGTGGTACGCAATTATCTGGATTGGATGCTGTCCATTCCATGGGGCCTCAAATCCCGCGTGAAAAAGGATTTGGGCCGCGCAGAGCGTATTTTGAACGAGGATCACTATTCCTTGGACAAGGTCAAAGAACGCATTGTCGAATATTTGGCAGTGCAACAGCGTTCGTCGAAACTACGCGGTCCGATCATGTGTTTGGTGGGTCCACCTGGTGTCGGTAAAACATCTTTGGGTAAGTCCGTGGCCAAGGCGACAGGGCGTGAATTCATTCGCATTTCACTTGGTGGGGTGCGCGATGAATCTGAAATTCGCGGACATCGCCGCACCTATATCGGATCTATGCCGGGTAAAATCATCCAAGCGATGAAAAAGGCAAAAACCACAAATCCTCTGATCTTGCTCGATGAAATCGACAAAATGGGACAAGATTTCCGTGGGGACCCTGCCTCGGCAATGCTGGAGGTTTTGGATCCAGAACAAAACAGTACATTTGTCGATCATTACCTTGAAGTGGAATATGATCTTTCAAACGTGATGTTCCTAACAACCTCAAACAGCTATAACATGCCAAGCCCCCTTTTGGACCGGATGGAGATCATTCCATTGGCAGGGTACACTGAAGACGAAAAACGCGAAATAGCGCGGCGCCACCTTATTGATAAAGCTGTGAAAAACCATGGTCTGAAAAAGGGTGAATTTGAGCTGACGGATAGTGCGCTGACTTCAACGATCCAACATTACACGCGCGAGGCGGGTGTACGGAACCTTGAACGTGAGGTGGCCAAAATTGCCCGTAAAGCTGTAACAAAAATCGTCAAAGGCGAAGAGAAAACAGTAACCGTCACAGCCGAAAATCTGGATGATTTCCTAGGCGTGCGCAAATTCCGTTATGGTCTGGCCGAGAAAGAGGACCAAGTGGGCGTTGTGACAGGTCTGGCCTATACATCCGTGGGCGGTGATCTGCTGCATATCGAGGCACTAAAACTTCCTGGTAAAGGGCGCATGAAAACCACAGGTAAACTGGGTGATGTGATGAAAGAATCTATCGACGCAGCAAGCTCTTATGTGCGTTCAATCTCTCCAAAAATTGGGATTAAGCCGCCTCAATTTGATACACTGGACATTCATGTCCACGTGCCCGAAGGCGCAACGCCCAAGGATGGCCCCAGTGCGGGTCTCGCCATGGTGACATCCATAGTGTCGGTCCTAACCGGCATTCCAGTGCGCAAAGATATCGCCATGACCGGCGAAGTGACCCTGCGTGGCAATGCATTGGCCATCGGTGGATTAAAAGAAAAGCTTTTGGCAGCCCTACGTGGTGGGATCAAAATCGTGTTCATTCCAGAAGAGAATGAAAAGGACATTGCGGATCTGCCAGATGCGGTCAAAGACGGGCTGAAAATCATCCCCGTCACCCACGTTTCGGAAGTGTTGGCACAGGCTTTGGTGGAGCAGCCAGAACCTATCGAATGGGATCAAGCTGCCGAGGATGCCGCTGCCGCTGAACGCACCAAAAGTGGCAATAGCAGCGCGCAAATCACCCATTAATAGAAAGGTCCCCAATTTTGGGGCCTTTTTTAATTCCCGCCCTTTTTCGAATCATGCGCTTCATTCTTATCCGGTTAGAAGGATTAGGGGGTTTGTAATGATAACATTTGACTGCAAAGAAAACGCGTTTGAGGCAAAATTCGACCATCATCAGGAAAATGAATTCTGCGCGGAAATGAACGCATTGCGTCAAAACACGGTGCGGAGTATGTCACCATTGCATATCTCGCCCTAGGACAAACACCTACCGCATAGCGGCGTTGTAGTTGCCATAAAAAACCTATTATCTGCTCCGGCGGGATGCGTGCAAAAAATTGGCTGATCGAGCATATCTAGAGGCGCATTAAATACCGCTGATTACCTGTTACGCAAAGGATGCCATCCTGATTATGAAGATCAATCGCCACACCCAAAATTCCAGTCGTAGCTTGGCGAGTTAATTCATTGATTTCAAACGCAGGGTATAGGGTATCACCGTTGTAAACTGGATGCAAAAACCGACTGGATTGATCCACAAACCCAATAAGGGCCCGCCCCATTTCATGGGCCAAGGGCGATGCGCCAATCGCTGCCTGAATAAGGCTCATGTAACCATGTGCCATTAAATCAGGATGGCCCAGCGTTTTTAAATAAATACGATCATAATGGATCGGATGATTGTCACCACTTGCCGCCTGAAACGCTGCGAAAACGCCCTCGCTCATCGTGCGAGAGGGGGCAAAAAACTGCTCCCCCAACTGAAAATCATCAAAATGACGGGTTGGCAACATCCGGTGTTTGACTGGATCAAATAGCAATTTCCCCTCCTTTTTCCACAGCTTAGCAATTGTTTCCCAAAGCGTCGAAGAAAAAGGTAATTTTTCTTGCGAACCCTCTTGCACAGGCGTACCGCTTTAGCTATTACGCCTCGTATTGGGTGATTAGCTCAGTTGGTAGAGCGCTTCGTTTACACCGAAGATGTCAGGAGTTCGAGTCTCTTATCACCCACCATTTACTCCTATTTTGATGAGTAATACTAGGATTTTAGTTACGTTGGCGCTAGATCTTTAACATAGCTAACTCCGAGTATTCTTATGCCAGTCAATCGCCCTGATCCAGATCGCAAACCCCAAAAATCCGAGGCCCGTACAGGTGGGATGGTTGCCACCGCTGTGTTGGTCTTTTTGGCACTTTTCACGCTGGTTTTTGTATTGGGATAAGCCGACGCTCGCCTTTTCACACATCACGCGTTAATGACAGAGTATGACGCACCCAAATTCGCGACTCATCTGGCTTGATCTACTGCGGGCCTTGGCTATTCTAGCAATGGTCGTGTTTCATTTTACTTTCGATCTGATGTATTTCGGCTTTATAAAAGCGGGAACTGTGTTTCAGCCTGAATGGCGCACGTTTGAACGCTCAATCGCAATCTCATTTTTGTTTTTGGCAGGGATGTCGTGGCAACATACACATCGCGGCGGCATCAAATTACTGAAAATTTGGCGGCGCATGGCACTCCTTGGGGCCGCGGCTGCGGGGATTTCCATTGTCACCTTTTTCACGTTTGGGCCATATATGATCCGCTTTGGGATATTGCATCTGATCTTGGTCATGAGCATTTTATCCCTGCCCCTTTTATCCTTGCATTGGGCCGCTCCGCTGGCATGTTCTCTGGCTCTTGGATCGTATTTCATTTGGGCAGATGGACCCGTGACTGGATCCGTCTGGTTAACGTGGCTTATCTGGACCAGTGAAACTGCAGGCAGTGTCGATTATCGCCCCATCATGCCGTGGGGTTTTGCATTTTTTGCTGGAATGACTGCGCATGCGCTGCTTACGAAGCTAAACGTCTTTGCCTATCATGGGCCATCATATGGTTGGACGCGGCCCTTTGCCTGGGCAGGACGGCAAAGTTTGGTGATTTACCTGATTCACCAGCCGATTTTGTTCGCAGCGTTCAATATCTACGTTTTTTTCACCACTTGATGGTGAGAATGGCATGGTGGCACTGTGCTACATCTCTGCTTGCTATTGCGGATCAATATCGCCCTTGGTACGGGTTGCATGAAACTCTGCCTCAAATTCGGTAAATTGACCTGCGGCAATCGCCTGCCGCATGCTTTCCATCAATTCTTGAAAATAGTGTAAATTATGCCATGTTAGCAGCATCGAGCTGATGATTTCCTGACTGCGGAAGGTGTGGTGCAAATAGGCACGTGAATAATTTGAACATGCGGGGCATGTACATTCATGATCCAGCGGGCGCGGATCATCCTTATGTCGGGCGTTTTTGATGTTAACGACGCCGTTTCGCGTGAACGCCTGTCCCGTGCGCCCAGAGCGCGATGGCAAAACACAGTCCATCATGTCAACGCCTCGTTTTACCGCGCCAACAATGTCATCGGGTTTGCCAACGCCCATCAAATAGCGTGGTTTATTTTTGGGCATCATATCAGGCGCGTAATCCAAAACAGAAAACATTGCCTGTTGTCCCTCGCCCACAGCCAAACCGCCAATCGCATACCCATCAAATTCAATCGCACGCAGTGCCTCGGCGCTTTCGCTGCGCAGATCCTGTTCCAAACCACCTTGTTGAATCCCAAACAAAGCATACCCAGGCCTGTCTCCAAAGGCATCACGTGACCGCGCTGCCCATCGCATGGACAAGCGCATGCTTTCCTCAATCCGTGCGCGATCCGCAGGTAATGCAGGGCATTCGTCAAAACACATGACAATATCACTGCCTAACAGACGTTGAATTTCCATGGAGCGTTCAGGGGTCAATTCATGAAGCGATCCATCCAAATGGGATTTAAACGTCACGCCCGCTTCCGTCAGTTTACGAAGCGAGGACAACGACATCACCTGAAAACCCCCACTGTCCGTCAAAATCGGACCTGCCCAGTTCATAAACTTGTGCAGACCACCGAGGCGATCAATCCGTTCCGCTGTCGGACGCAGCATCAGGTGATAGGTATTACCCAACAGGATATCAGCCCCGGTTGCACGTACACTTTCAGGCATCATCGCCTTTACAGTTCCAGCGGTGCCCACAGGCATAAAGGCAGGTGTACGGATATCACCACGCGATGTGGAAATAACTCCCTGGCGCGCTTTTCCGTCGGTTGATTGCAGCTCAAAGGAAAATCTGTGTGTCATGGGGGAGGATGTGGCAGGTTTAGGTGCAAATGCCAAGAGGGTTTTCAATCGCGGGACAACAACCCACCGTTGGTAAGATGCCAATCCGCACCGCCCGGAAGAGGTCGGCACGTGTCAAACTATTTATTAACCAAAAACAGCTTTCAGATTGAAGCCAAATAAAAAAACCCGCCAGCGATGGGCGGGTTTTCAGAATATATTTGCGAAGGACCTTAGTCTTCCATCGCATCGACAGCCGACTGAAGCGCGTCTTTGTCAACTGATTTTTCAGTAACTTTTGCGCCTTCGATAATGTGATCCACAACTTTGTCTTCAAACAACGGTGCACGAAGTTGTTGCTGCATCTGCTGGTTCTGCTGGATGAATTCAAAGAACTGGCGCTCTTGACCAGGATACTGGCGCGCTTGCGCCATGATCGCTTGAGTCATTTCTGCATCAGTGATTTCGACTTCTGCCTTTTGACCGATTTCAGCGATCAATAATCCCAAACGAACACGGCGCTCTGCCAATGTTGTATGCTCTTCTGTTGCTTCGATCTCATCGTGGTTGTGATCTGTCACCTCTGGGTGCTCATCGTGCCACAACTGGTGTGCAATTTGCTTAGCTTCTGCCTCGACCATGGACGGTGGTAGTTCAAATTTTACCAAACCGTCCAACTGATCCAACAACGCACGCTTCATGACCGCACGAGCCGCACCGGCATATTCCGCCTCAAGACGCTCAGACACCTGTTCCTTAAGCGCGTCCAGATCATCTACACCAAAACGTTTTGCCAATTCATCGTCGATTTCTGCGGCGACCGGCTCTTTTACTTCTTTCACTGCGCATTCGAACACTGCTGCTTTACCTGCAAGGTTTTCTGCGCCGTAGTCGTCTGGGAAGTTCACTTCAACGTTTTTTTCTTCGCCAGCTTTAGTGCCAACCAACTGATCCTCAAATCCTGGGATAAAGCTGTTTGAACCTAGAACAAGTGGGTAATCTTCGGCAGCACCCCCTTCGAAAACTTCACCATCCACTTTACCCAAGAAGTCGATAACAACCTGATCGCCATCCTTTGCTTTTGATCCCTTGCGGCGATCTTTGTAGCTTTGTGCAGTCGCTGCTAGGTTTTCCAACGCTTCTGTGACAGATGCGTCATCTGCGGCAACAACAAGTTTTTCCAGTTCGATACCGCTTGCATCTAGTTCTGGAATTTCCGGCAACGCTTCATAAGAAAACTCGATGTGAACGTCGTCTCCCTGTTTCCAATCTTCATTGGTCATTTTAATCGCTGGTTGCATTGCAGGGCGCGTGCCTGTTTCTTCAAAGTGGTTGTTGACGCCGCCATCGATAGACTCTTGCATGACTTCGCCCATAACTTGTTGGCCGAACTGCTTTTTCAGCATCGCCATAGGCACTTTGCCTTTGCGGAAGCCCTTCATTTCAACCTGAGGCTGGGCCTCTTTCAGTTTTTCATCAACCTTTGCTTCTAGGTCCGCATTGGTAATAACCATTGTGTAGGCGCGCTTTAGGCCTTCGTTCAGGGTCTCGGTGACTTGCATTGACATCCTTTCGAAAGATAAGAGGCCACCCGAGGGCAGCCCAAAAACTATTTGAGCTTTCCTAATTGGCTATCTGGGCGGGATCAACCCTAATCTTGGGACATATGGCCCAAACCAACGATTAATTTTACATTTCTAACCGAAACAGGAAAAAAATTATAAACCCTCATCATTCAATCGTTTACTTTTACGTATTTCGCTGGGTATCGTTGCTCAAACTTTTCGGCCTGAGACGGATATCATGGCAACGGGTGGTTCAATAAGATCCGCAGCAAAGGCGACTCGCGTTGCATTTATCACAAACGGATTGGCCTTCGCCTCTTGGGCGCCGATCATTCCCTTTGTCAAGGCAAACACAGGAGTAGATGAGGCGGCCTTGGGTCTACTGCTGCTTTGCCTCGGGATTGGATCAGTGCTCTCAATGCCAATCACAGGGTGGCTGTGCGCACGTCACGGAACGCGGCCTATGATTCTGGTTAGTGGGTTGATCATGGCCTTTGCCCTGCCGTTTTTGGCCTATCTTGTTGAATATTGGGCGCTGGCGGTCACACTCCTGGTGTTTGGCGCATCCATTGGAACACTGGATGTCGCGATGAATATTCACGCAGCCGAGGTTGAAAAGCGCAGTGGCAGTGCGTTGATGTCCGGTTTTCATGGTATGTTCAGCATTGGTGCCATCTTTGGCGCAGGTTTTGTGACACTATTGATCAGTAGCGGAGTCCCGCCTCTTGTGGCGACACTCAGTATATCGGGCAGTGTAATCATTGCGATACTATGGGTTCGGTCGCACTACCTGATCACCAGAAGCGATACTCCAGAACCGTTTCGCCCCCCAAGTGGAATTGTGAAATGGCTGGCCCTATTGGCGGGAATAGCATTTTTGATCGAAGGGGCGATTATGGACTGGGGCGCATTGTTGATGATTGAACGCGCTGTATTTTCAATGGAACAGGCGGCGCTGGGATACATCGCGTTTTCAATTACAATGGTGATTGGCCGCCTGACTGGGGATTATGTTGTGCCGCGCGTAGGGCGGCGTGCGATCCTATTGGGTGGTGGAACATTGGTTGTTTTAGGATTGATTGCAATCACAACCATGCCATCACCCGCCCTGAATCTGATCGGGTTTGCGGTGATCGGCCTGGGCGCTGCAAACCTTGTGCCTGTCGTCTTTTCCGCAGCAGGTCAGCAAGGCGATATGGACCCCAACATGGCAGTAGCATCCGTAACATTCGTGGGGTATGCGGGAATACTGCTAGGCCCCGCGATTATCGGATTTGGGGCACAATATACCTCGCTCCCGCTTGCGATGGCCTCACTGAGCATATTGGGAGCACTATATTTGATTTCACCCGTACACAAAGGGAATTCTTGACAGCTTCCCTAATCCGTTCCAACTCGAAGGTATAACAACAATCAACGGGTTGGACACATGCGATTAACTGGGAAAAGTGGATTGATTACAGGGCGCGCATCAGAGTTTGGGGCTGCAATCGTTGTCAGTTGCATCGCTGAGGACCCGGTGAATATGCTTTAAAAATTCATGGCGGTCGAATTGACCCCAGATAACATCTACGTCAACTGCATGGCACTTGTGATGGGCACCATAGGATTGTAAGAGGCGTTCATGGGTTTGCCTACTACGCCAGAAAATCAGGAATATTCATCTCGACTATTCCTGTGGGACGCGTATCTTATATTACTGACACTTACAAAACCTGCCTTTACCTTGCTTCAGATCACGCGAAGTTCATCACAGGCGTCGTGCTTGAGGTCGACGGTGGGCGCATAATTTAAGGATCCACATGCAGCATAGAAAATTAGGAGTAAATGGACCTGACGTCTCCGCCATAGGACTTGGCTGTATGAGCTTTGCTGGCGCTTTTGGCGAAACAGATGAAGCGACCAGTCTCCGCTGTTTGGACGCGGCAATAGATCATGGGATCAATTTTTTGGATACCGCGAATATTTATGGCATGGGACGATCAGAACACGTGTTGGGCACGTGGCTGGCGAAGGAGAAACGCGATATTGTTATCGCATCAAAAGTGGGAATTCAGCGCGATCCCAAACGCCCCGTCAATAACGATCCCGCATATATTCGGACCGAGTTAGAGGGCACGTTGCAACGCTTGGGTGTGAATTATATTGATCTTTATTATCTGCATCGGCGTGATGAAACCGTTCCACTCGAAGACTCTATTGGAACTATGGTTGATCTGATGCATGAGGGGAAGATCGGTGGGTACGGTTTGTCCGAGGTTGCACCGTATACCCTACGCATGGCACAGGAGCTTCACCCCTGTTTGGCGGTCCAAAGCGAATATTCGCTTTGGACGCGCCAACCTGAATTGGGAATGATCCAAGCCTGCCGTGATCTAGGCGTGACCTTTGTGCCGTTTTCCCCATTGGCGCGTGGTGTTTTTGGCCAAAATTATCCTGACATTCAGAAAATGGAAAAAACAGACTTTCGCGCTGCAATTCCGCGTTTTCAGCCCGACAATTACGCCCGCAATATCGCCATCATTGATCGGTTCAAAACCTATGCCGCGGATCGCGGTTTAACCGTTTCGGCACTTGCTATAGCTTGGTTGTTGAACCGAGACGATCACATTATCCCAGTTCCCGGAACCCGTACAGCCGAACATTTGGCGGACTGGGCCAAGTCTGATAAAATCAAACTTAGCCAAAGTGATATGGAGGAGATTGAAGCTATTTTACCCGTCGGTTTTGCCTTTGGCGATCGCTATTCACACGCACAATCGCGCACCGCAGAGCGATATTGCTAGACGGAGTTACCCTTTGGTAATCAGGTCAGCCTGATACGATAAAACTGTGATATCGTAATCGCCATGAAGTTCTTGAAACAATGGCGCGTGCGCGCGCACGTTTCATTTTAGCAGCGCATCGCAAACAGAAGGGTAGATACAGAGGTGAATTAAAACCAACAAAAAAATTAATAAGTTGTTTTTTTAGTTTTTATTGAAAGCAGTGGTGCGGGTGGAGGGACTTGAACCCCCACGCCTCGCGGCGCCAGAACCTAAATCTGGTGCGTCTACCAATTTCGCCACGATAGCCAAATGATAATGGCAAATATATTTAGTTTCTGATACTTAGCATCATTACTTAATCTAATATAATTATTGCAAAAGAATGGTCAAGCCAAGAGACGATCATAATAGATAGGAAAATGTGTGACACAATGTGTACCAACAGTTTTCAACTTGTCTTAGTAATGATTGCTGTGTGTCTTACTTGGTAGCTTGCTACTTTCTTACTACCTACCACATACTACTCACTACCCTCTTTGTAGGATTTATATTGTTGGTATCTGCGTTTATATCCTGTGGTCTTGCTCTTAGCAGGATTGGTCAAGTAGTGATCAAATAACATTAGATGATAATCCCTATCTGGGTATCTAGTTGCCATTATATCTTGATAAGATGGAATATCTTGTTCTACTGCTAAGTCTACCCCAACAACATGTAAACTGGCT
>Ga0181601_10004865_pt1:2500-11197 | contig 11197 bp, 8 predicted proteins | sample 041ome_8_FD_133020 | JGI IMG/M metagenome (GOLD analysis project Ga0181601, IMG submission 133020) | Coastal salt marsh microbial communities from the Groves Creek Marsh, Skidaway Island, Georgia - 041407BS metaG (megahit assembly) | ecosystem: Environmental > Aquatic > Marine >... | reverse complement strand
ACGGGCATATCCATTCAAAAAATAATTTTAGATCTTCAAACTGCTTGTAAAAAAAATACACCTGAAATTAAAGTAGCCACCCCTTACTTTAAACCAAAGAAAAATAAAACAGACAGAAAACCTGACTTTTACATTCATGAAACTGAGAAATGGCTAGTCTTTCCTCATGAGCTTGAGGGTTTATCTATGGATGAAATCATTGAGTTTAAGCCAGAACTTTCCAATCTTGTTGAAAAAATCAAACCGTTTATATCTTAAGAAAGATTTAATATAGTTTCCTTTATAATATAAATTCATTCATTATTAAGCATGAGTAATTCCAATAATCTCTCTTTAGATAAGAAAAATATTGATACGATTTTAATATTGGACTTCGGCTCGCAATACACTCAACTCATTGCTAGAAGAATAAGGGACTTAAATGTGTTTTCGGTAATACTTCCCTGGGATGTTTCAACTGAAAAAATTAAATCTCTTGACCCCAAAGGAGTAATTTTATCTGGAGGCCCAGAATCAGTTACAGAATTCAATACCCCAAGAATTCCTGAAATTATTTTTGAATTAGATGTTCCTGTCTTAGGAATTTGCTACGGGATGCAAACTCTTGCTGAGCAATTTGGGGGTCAAGTTTCTTCATCAAAAAATAAAGAATTTGGCCATGCTAAAATTCTTTTGGAAAAAATATCTTTGCTTTTTGATGGGTTCAGCTCTGGGTCCTCAATTGATGTATGGATGAGTCATGGAGATCATGTTTCAACTCTGCCAGTTCAATTTAATTTAATTGCGTCAACTGCATCAGCTCCAATAGCTGCGATGGAGCATGTTCAAAAACCTATTTATGCATTGCAGTTCCATCCTGAGGTTACCCACACAAAAGAGGGCAATACAGTATTAGAAAATTTTACATTCAAGATATGCAAGTGTGCAGCACAATGGAAAATGGAAAATCTTATTGAGAAACGGATAAATGAGATCAAAGAAATAGTAGGAGATCAAAAGGTGTTGCTTGGCTTATCAGGCGGAGTAGATTCTTCTGTTACAGCAATGCTATTAGATCAAGCCATCGGAAAAAATTTAATTTGTGTTTTTGTTGATAATGGATTGCTTAGAAAAAATGAAGCCGAAGAGGTAGAAAATTTATTCAAAGATAAGATGGATTTAAATTTATTAGTTGTTGACGCAAAGAAAGTTTTTTATAGACATCTTAAAGGCATCTCAGACCCAGAGCAGAAAAGAAAAATTATTGGCAGAACTTTTATTGATATTTTTGATAATGAGGCTGCAAAATTAAAAGATGAGATTAATTTTCTAGCACAGGGCACTATTTATCCTGATGTAATTGAATCTTCAGAGTCGGAATCTAAAGAGGCTAGAGTGATTAAATCTCACCACAATGTTGGAGGCCTTCCTGATGATATGAAGATGGAATTAGTAGAGCCTTTGCGTGATTTGTTTAAAGATGAGGTTAGGATAATGGGGTCTAAGCTTGGCCTGCCGTTGGAGATGTTAAATCGGCATCCATTCCCAGGTCCAGGATTAGGAGTCAGAATTCTTGGTGAGATTTCCCAAGAAAAAGTTTTAATTCTTCAAAACGCTGATGCAATATTCATTGAGGAATTAACTAAGGCTGGCTTATACGATAAAGTAAGCCAAGCATTTTGTGCATTTCTTCCCATTAAATCAGTTGGAGTTGTAGGCGATGAGAGGAGATATGCAGATGTGATAGCGATTAGAGCAGTAGAGACAGTAGATTTTATGACTGCTGCTTGGGCAAGGCTTCCATATGATTTCTTGGCGCATGTCTCTAACCGAATTGTAAATGAATTAGAGGGAGTTAGCAGGGTGGTTTATGATATTTCTAGCAAGCCGCCAGCTACCATTGAGTGGGAGTAATAACACGCCCTACAACCCCCATTCCTACGCTGTTTCCCTTGTTGTAAAGTTGTTGTAAAGACGCATTCCTTCGTCTTTGTTGTAAACATTGTTGTAAAGTTCTGCAACTACTGCATTTCATAAATAACAATGTGTTTATTTTAAGGTTAAGATTTACATATGAAATATAGAGCAGAAATAGATGGTTTAAGAGCATTGGCAGTATTGCCTGTTATTTTATTCCATGCTGGTTTTGAGTGGTTTAGTGGTGGTTTTGTTGGTGTGGATGTTTTCTTTGTGATTAGTGGTTACTTGATTACAACCATCATTATTTCTGAGATGGCTGAAGGAAAATTCAGCATTGTTAATTTTTATGAGCGTCGTGCCCGTAGAATTCTCCCCGCGCTGTTCTTTGTTATGGCTGCTTGCTTGCCATTTGCTTGGCTGTGGCTTTCACCAAGTAACCTTAGAGATTTTGGACAGAGTTTGGTTGCTGTGTCTACATTCTCTTCTAATATTTTATTTTGGTTAGATAGTGGGTATTTCGATACTGCTGCTGAACTGAAGCCTCTGCTTCATACTTGGAGTCTGGCCGTTGAGGAGCAGTATTACATCCTTTTTCCTATCTTTCTTATGCTCACTTGGCGATTGGGTATCAAGTGGGTCTTAATTTTACTGTCTGTTGTATTTTTGCTTAGTTTAGGAGTCGCTCAATGGGGTGCCTATAATAAACCTTCTGCTGCTTTCTTCTTGCTTCCAACAAGGGGCTGGGAATTACTTGTTGGTGTCTTTGCTGCTTTCTATCTCAAGTACAACACCCAACTAAGATCTCACATCTTAACTCAAGCGCTTAGCCTGCTTGGCTTTGGAATGATCGTTTACTCAATAATTGCCTTTGATGAAACCACTCCTTTTCCAAGTGCATATACTTTGATCCCTACCATTGGAACAGGACTAATAATTCTGTGTGCCGTCCCTAAAACCTATATTCATAAATTACTTAGTCTGAAATTTGTTGTTGGGATTGGTCTTATTTCCTACAGTGCTTATTTATGGCATCAGCCATTATTAGCATTTGCCAGACATAGGACTTTTGGAGAAGTTTCAGATTTGATTCTTATTAGTTTATGTTTGGCCTCATTAATAATGGCTGGGTTTAGTTGGAGGTATGTTGAAGGACCTTTTCGTAACCGAAAGAGGTTCAATAGAAAATTAATATTTAGACTGTCAGCAATTGGTATTTTATTATTTTCAACAATTGGACTGTCTGTTCATTTTACGGATGGATTAGAACGATTAAAGGTTCTTTCGTATTCATCAGAAGAGCGTAGAATTTTCGACATCATGAAATTAAATACAAATTATGATATGTATGACCCCATGTATTCATCTAACTGTAAATTATGGGCAAAAAATGTTGATGACCTTTCTTCTGCTGAATTTGATAAATGTTCTAAACTTTTTGGTGGACCGCTTGTAGTTTTAGGAGATAGCCATGCTATGAATATATTCAATATTTTTGCTCAGTCTAATACTTATGATTTTGTAGTTGGGTTATCACAAGGGGGTTGTAGACCACACTCGCCAAAACCATTCTGTCATTATGACAGTGCAGCTGATTTTCTTAGAAAGATTGCGCCAACTAAGCCGATAGTTGTTTATCATCAAGCGAGTTCTTATTTTTTTACTGATCAGAATGGCCGGTATCAGCCTTCGACAAGCAATGAAGTTTTTTTTGACAAGAATAATGTATTAAAAGTTGACTCATATCTAAAATATTTAGCAGATTTTGATCTAAATGTGATCTGGCTGGGTGGTTTTACAGAATACGGCATCAATCCCCAAAACTATCCAACGCAAATTAAAGAGGTTCCTCACCATAGTTTTAGAGTTTTTGATCAAATCGAATCAAGTGTTATAAAAACAATTGAAGAAAAAGGGGCGGCGGATTCATACAAATACATTAGTTTTAATGATTTTTATGAAATTGGAGAACAAGTTATTTTTGAAGATTGTTTAATTTGGCGAGATACAGATCACTTTAGTGCATGCGGAGAGAAGCATATTATACAAAACGCAGATTGGACTTTAATGTCATCCTTAACAACAAATAAGTAGGGAATTAGCTGTTGTAAACTTTACAATAATAGAAATGCTAAACTGCTGATGTTACAAGGATTTTAAGATAGTGAGACACACGAAAAGAAGCCACAAATGTTGTAAAGATGTTGTAAAGACAGATTTACCCCTCGCAAACTCTTGCTAAATAAGGGCTTATAAAACTGCGACTATTGAGTGGGTATAAATAACAATAGTGGTATTATTTGAACATTAAAACGGCCAATAATTATGACATGAAATACCTTTTTGTAGACTTAGATAAATCATTAATAAAATCGGACTATCTCTTTGAATCATTTATTAATTATTTTTCAAAAAATATTTTTGCACCAATTATTGCGATTTATTTATTAATTTCTCAAGGAAAAGTAGGCTTAAAAAAATTCTTACATGAAAAAAGTAGAATATCAGAGGAAAATCTACCATACAACAAAAGCGTCATAACATATATCAAAAATTGGAAAGCAAAATACGATGGAAGGGTTTATCTTATTTCAGCATCAGATAGCAGGTTTGTAGAAAAAGTTGCTAACCATCTTAAAGTTTTTCATGGGAGTTATGGAACAAACAAAATTAATCTAAGGTCTAAAAACAAGCTTGAAAAGATAAATTCTATATCTAAAGGAGTTGGCTTTGAATACATTGGTGATTCTTTTGATGATCTTGTAATTTGGAAGGATGCTAAAAAAATAATATCAGTCAATCCATCAAAATCTTTGCTTAAGAAAATAGAAAGTCTTAATGGTGTTAAGGAAGAGATAATTGAAAGAGACAACTTCCTAAAAAAAATACTTAAGTCTATTAGACTTCATCAATGGGTAAAAAATACTTTATTATTTATCCCTTTTATTTTGGCAGGCGCATTTTCATTCAATTCAATTTCAACATTATTATTAGGTTTTATTGCATTTTCCTTAGTTGCATCTGCTTTTTATATTTTGAATGATTTTTTCGATATTGAAAGTGATAGAATTCACCCCACAAAATTTAAGAGACCATTTGCAGAAGGCTCTGTATCAATTCCAAGTGGAATAATGATATTTATTTGCTTACTTCTTGGTGCTGCTGTTATCTCAAAAAATCTTCCTTATTTATTTCAAATATGTTTATCTATTTATGCATTTTCAACATTTACATACTCCAAATACATAAAGAAAATTGCTGTTTTGGATATCTTCACCCTAACTTTTCTATATGTTTTCAGAGTGATAAGTGGTGGGGTATTAGTTGAGGTCCCAGTGTCTAATTGGTTGCTGACTTTTTCTGTATTCTTCTTTTTGTTCTTGGCTGCTGTGAAAAGATGGATTGAGATTAAATCTTTTGATAAAAGCAATATCCAAGGAAGAGGCTATGTGTCATCAGATCAAAATTTTGTAGCTCAATTGAGTTACTTTTCAGGACTCATTTCAGCGCTCATTGTTTGCTTGTATATAGATTCTCAACAGGCACAAAACCTCTATAGTTCTACTCCGGTTTTATGGCTTATCCCGATAATATTGCTTTTTTGGATTATAGAAACTTTATTCAAGGTGGAGAGGGGGAAAGTTGAAGATGATCCTGTGTTATACGCGTTAAAATCTAAAACGAGTTATTTTGCCTTAGTCTGTTTTGGGGTGATTATTTACCTAGCAACAATTTTATGAGTCTAACAGCAAAGTATATCCTTTTTTGTTTTATTGCCGTGGCTGTAAACCTATTAGCACAGAGACTTATTCTTGATTGGGGCTTAATAACTTTAAATTATTTTTATGCATTGTTAATAGGTACAGCTGCAGGCTTAGTAACAAAATATCTCTTAGATAAAAGGTTTATTTTTAAGGATTTTGATAATTCATTTAAGAATAATTCTAAAAAATTTAGCCGTTACTCATTGAATGGCGTCTTAACGACCATAATATTCTGGGGAACTGAAAGTATTGCTTACTACCTATATAACACAATACTGGCACGTGAAATTGGTGCAGTTGCTGGCTTATCTGTAGGCTATTACTTTAAATACAAATTCGATAAAAAATTTGTATTTGTAAACATTGCTGGTGGAGCAAGGTTATGACAATCAAAACAACTATTAGTGGATGGGGCAATTACCCGCGACAAGAAACACAGTTGCTAACCCCATCTTCATGCGCGTCACTTAACTTATTAGTTAAAGAAGAAAAAAATCTCATAGCTCGTGGAATGGGACGCAGCTATGGTGATAGTGCTAATGGGTCTAAAGTGCTGCAGACATCTTATTGCGATAATTATGTAGAGTTTGATGAAAAGACAGGAATCTTAGCAGCTGAAGCAGGTATCACTCTGCGTGATATTTTAAAAATAACTGTGCGTACCGGCTGGTTCTTGCCAGTTACACCTGGCACTAGCTATGTAACCTTAGGAGGTGCAATAGCAGGTGATGTTCATGGTAAAAATCACCATGTTGCTGGTACGTTCGGGCAGCACGTTAAGTCTATAAAAATGATACTGGGAACAGGTGAAGTAGTAACAGCTTCAACAGAGGAGAATATTGATTTATTTCATGCAACGTGTGGAGGGATTGGATTAACTGGAGTAATTTTAACTGCAACAATACAGCTTATTCCTATTAAATCTTCCTTAATTGATCAAAAGATTATAAAGGCTAATTGCATTGAAGCCGCATGTGAAGCATTTGAGGATAACTCTAACGCCACTTATAGCGTTGCATGGATTGATTGTTTAGCTAAGGGTAAAAGTCTTGGCAGAAGTGTCTTGCTGCTTGGCGAGCATTCGAAAAAAGGTGGGTTAGATATAGATACAAAAGACCCAGCCTCTATACCCTTTAATACTCCGTCTGCTTTACTCAACAGCTTAACAGTTAAAACTTTTAATAGCGCCTATTGGCACAAGTCAAAAAATAATTATGTTCAGACAGTTAAACTAATGCCCTATTTCTATCCTCTAGATACTATAGGTAATTGGAATAAACTTTATGGCAAATCAGGCTTTCTTCAGTTCCAATGCGTATTACCTAAACATAATGGTATCGAAAATATGCGCAAACTCTTAACAGAAATATCTGAAAGTGGAGAGGGGTCATTTCTTGCTGTACTTAAACAATTTGGTAAATCTAATGACAACCTTTTATCTTTTCCAACAGAAGGTTATACATTAGCTTTAGATTTTAAGTTAACAACATCAGCAATAAATACATTGAATAGACTTGAAAAAATAGTTGTAGATTTGGGTGGAAAGATTTACTTAATGAAGGATGCTTTAATGCAAGAAACCACATTTAAGACTACATATCATAACTGGGAATCCTTTGAGCTTGTTCGAGAAAAATATGGTGCAATTGGCAAGTTTAGCTCTGCACAATCTAAAAGGTTGGGCTTAGCATGAAAAGAGTTTTAATTATTGGTGCAACATCTGCAATTGCAAAACAATGTGCCAGGATCTGGGCTTCTCGAGGGCATAAGCTACATTTGGTGGCTAGAAATGAAGAGCATGTTAAAACTATTGCAGCTGATTTGAGAGTGAGAGGTGCAGAGCAAGTAACTACATGCTCCCTAGATCTAAATATTATAGATCAACATAGTGAAATGTTTGATGCTGCAAATGAAGTAATGAATGGTGTAGATATTGTTTTGATTGCACATGGCACACTATCAAATCAAAAATCATGTGAAAACAATGTTAACGAGACAATATCTGAAATGCAGACTAATGCACTTTCAACAATCAGTTTATTAACACTTATAGCTAACAATTTTGAAGCTAAACAAGCTGGCACTCTTGCTGTTATTTCGTCTGTCGCAGGTGACAGAGGGAGGGCAAGTAACTATGTTTATGGCTCCGCAAAGTCAATGGTCACTACTTTTACATCAGGCCTAAGGCAACGCCTTTATAAATCCAATGTTGCAGTAGTTACAATAAAACCAGGTTTTGTTGATACACCAATGACAGCGTCATTCAAGAAAGGCTTTTTGTGGGCAAAGCCAACTGCAGTGGCAACAAAGATTGTAAAAGCAATAGATAAAAAGAAAAAGGAAGTATATGTGCCTGCATTTTGGTGGTTAGTGATGGCGATCATTAAAGCAATTCCCAGCAATATATTTGGAAAGATAAAACTATGAATTATTTTCGTTTATCGGAAGAGTCTTTAGCAATAGCAATTTTTCTAATTTTTTCAGCAACATATGCAGCTTTAATAGGTTTTGTAACTCCAGATTCATGGAATTATGTTCATCTTGCCCAATCTATTGTGGATGGAAATGCCTGTGAAGTTAATGGAAAATATTTTGCCAACTTTCCGTGCGGCTATCCAATAATACTTGCCTTGTCATCTCTTTCAAACGACCTTGCAAATATTATAATTATCAGTAAATATATTAATGGAGCATTACTATTTGCAAGCTTCTGGTTTTTTAGACAGCTTCTCTCAAAACGGCAGTTTTTTGCAGCGTTAATAATAATTGCCCCGTCGACGATAAATATTTCTCATTTTACATGGTCTGAGAACTTATTATTGCTTGCCACGTCTCTAACCCTTTTACAAGTTCATAAGCTAGCGTCAAAACAAAGTTATGCAAGCCAATTTACTCTTTTATTAGCATTGCTTCTTGGAATTAGTTCTCGTTACTTTTTTGGTCCTTTTGCAGCTTTGATTTGGTTATCTGCGCTTGCAATTTATGGAGTAAAAACGGCACGAAGAATATTCCCTGTTTTTGTAATTGCAGGACTTAT
>Ga0181601_10004860_pt1 | contig 11210 bp, 9 predicted proteins | sample 041ome_8_FD_133020 | JGI IMG/M metagenome (GOLD analysis project Ga0181601, IMG submission 133020) | Coastal salt marsh microbial communities from the Groves Creek Marsh, Skidaway Island, Georgia - 041407BS metaG (megahit assembly) | ecosystem: Environmental > Aquatic > Marine > Intertidal zone... | reverse complement strand
GTCATTGCCACTCGCTGCATGAGCACTTTGCCGGTTTGCGGGAAATAGATGACTTTTCGCGGGTATGGCCCCCCCAGATCCTGCGATGTCACCGTAAACCCTTCTGTCTCTAGATACTCCAGAACAAATCGCTCGTTCTTGGTACCTACGGCTGTCATGGAGGGAAGTACGTTGCCTCCACCGAAAACTTTAACTTCTAGACGCTCTCGCCGGCCCCCATTTTTGAGAATGTCGTTAATCATATGTTCCATAGCAAAGTTGCCATATCGATAGGATGCACCGCCCCCGACGTTTTTATCGCCATCACGAAAGGGCAACATAAAGTGGTTCATACCACCTATCTTAGCTTCAGGATCGCGTATGCAGGCCGACACACACGACCCTAACGTTGTGGCAATGAGCTCATCACTGCCCGTGACGTAGTATTCACCGGGCATAATTCGAGCGCCGTACTTTTGGTAAGCGTGATGCCAAGTCCTCCGAATAGACTCAAAGCCACGAAGCGCCTTAGGCAGTTCGGGGTGAGCCATTAACAAATTTTCCGGTACATGGTCTTGCCTACAAGATCAAACCGGGTACAAACCTCCGCCATTGTTTCCGAGTGGCCGATAAACAGTACGCCGTCGTCGCACAAGATATCGGCGTAGCGATTAAACAGAACACCCTGGGTGGGCTTATCAAAATAAATAACGACGTTGCGGCAAAAAATCACGTCGAAGGGACCGCGCATCGGCCACTCGCCCATGAGATTCAGCTGATTGAAGGTCACCATGGAGCGCAGGCGCTCATCAACTTTCACCATGCCCGTGCTGTCGCCGCTGCCGCGCTGGAACCACTTTTTCTTTCTTTCACCCGAGAGCGCGTCGATGCGATTCTCTGGATAAACGCCGTTGTGTCCGGTGTTGATGACGTTGGTATCTAGATCGGTAGCCAGAATCTTGACGTTCTTGTTGAATACGTCGGGTATGGTTTCAGCGAGTGTAATGGCGAGGGAGTAAGCCTCCTCCCCAGTAGAACTACCCGCAGACCAGAAGCGCAGCTTGCCGTTCATCCCCAGTCGATTCATCAACCAGCTTTTGAGTGGATCGCTGGCGATCATTTCAAAATGATGATTCTCCCTAAAAAACGAGGTGAGATTCGTGGTGATAGAGTTAGTGAAATGTTCCAGCTCAAGGTCGAGATTCTGCTCTAAAAAGTCGCAGTAATCTTTGAATGAAGAGAAGCTGAGTGCGCGCAGGCGCCGGGTCAATCGACCGTAGACCAGCTCGCGTTTTTGCTCAGACAGACTTATGCCTGTCAGTTCCCTAACCAAACCTCGAAGGCGGTCAAAGTCTCTGTCGGTGAACGTAAAGTTCACTAGCGCACCACGATCTGTTCTGTTCACAGTTTTCCGCTCAAAAGAGTTCGATATCCTGGTCGTCGTTCGGCTCATCGCCGATGCTCTCGATAACATCGGTATGGCTTCCTGCCGCGCGGATAATCCTTATCATCTGTTTAGGGTTGTACAGAGAAGACACTGACTTGGGAACCTTTAAATCTATCGCGGGATTCTGGAAATCAGTAATTGAGTTATCCGCTGCAATCTGCCGTAGCTCCCGCGAAGCCAATGCCATACGTTGGGCAAGACGGTCTTGAAATTGCAGGCTGACAACGGAATTCCGCAGCATTGAACGCATTTGAGCGACGGATTTTAGTAACACATCCCGATCACCCTCGCCATTCAATGAATCCTCTAACGTCTCCATGCAGCTTGCGGCAGCTTCAAAGGTCTCAAGGATTTCATCGAGCGCCATTTCTGCATCCTCGCAGGCAATGTCCAGCTGTTCGGCTGTGGCAGCCAAATAAGCTATTAGCGGCGATTCCTTTGGCGTTTCTCTCACTGACACGTTTTCAGGCCACTCCTGTGAGCCAGACCTAACCTAGTGTTGGGTCAAATTAAAGCTGCAGCTCTGCTCAGAGATTCAGCTCTTCTGTTAAGCCTAGTAGGGCTGCGGTTTTTTTAAGTTTGGCCGAAACCCCAGTCCATTGTACGTTGGCGCCCTCGTGAACGGTTTCGCGCATAAACGACACCAGCATTTGCAATGTTGTTGAGTCCATGCTGATGAGTTTGGAGCCATCGAGATTCACGTCGCCATGATCTTCCGCGGCGGTTCGCAGCTTGAGTAAAAGCTCCTCTGCGGTATCAATCCCCTCAACTCGGCCCAACTCAACCACGGGCGCACCGTCATCACTCATCCTGTAACCTCAAAGGGCAACCTACTGGTCGCCGCTGCCGTGTAAGTTAAAATTCTTCCCATTCGTCGGCGCCTTTTGGTGTCGCTGGTGCTGACACCCTGGCTGGCTGACCACGTCCCACGGGTTGAACCGTTGCTGCAGCGGCCTTGGGCGCAGTTAACGCCGCCGGAGCGCCTGCAAAGGACTTAGTTCGGAAGTAGCTGACCAACTCCGACAAAGAGCGTGCCTGGTCGCCCATTGACATTGATGCGGCGGCGGCTTGCTCAACTAGCGCCGCATTCTGCTGGGTCATGGTATCCATTTGTGAAACTGCGGTGTTCACCTGCTCAATACCATCGGACTGCTCTTGGCTGGCGGCCGAGATCTCGGCGATGATGTCGGACACATGTTTCACTGAGTCCATAATCTCTGACAGAGTCTTACCCGATTCATCGACGAGGCGTGAGCCCTCGTCAACTTTATCTACGCTGTCTTCAATCAGATCCTTAATTTCCTTGGCCGCGGTCGCGCTTCGTCCCGCTAGGTTGCGGACTTCTGCCGCCACCACGGCAAAGCCGCGGCCTTGCTCACCCGCCCGAGCGGCCTCTACCGCGGCGTTAAGTGCTAGCAGGTTGGTTTGGAAGGCAATCTCGTCAATGACCGAGATGATGTCCGCAATCTTCTTGCTTGACGCGGTGATTGCGTTCATCGCCGAGACCGCGTTCTGAACAACGCTGCCGCCTTTTTCGGCGTGCTCGCGTGCTTCGGCGGCAAGGCGATCAGCGCGCTTCGCGTTCTCTGCGTTTTGGCGTACTGTGGAGGTCATTTGCTCCATACTTGAAGCGGTTTCTTCAAGATTGGCTGCCTGCTGTTCGGTCCGCTGGGAGAGGTTGGTATTGCCCTCAGAGATCTCCTGTGCCCCATGAAGAACCTGTGAGGATGCCGCATTGATTTCGTCCATGACCTCGGTGAGCTTGATGATAGTTGAGTTGGCATCCTCTTTAAGTTGCTCGTAGACCCCCTGATAGGAGGAGTCGATGGTCTTTGTAAGATCACCGCGGGCCATTGCTGCCAGTGCTTCACCGGTCTCCGTCATAACCGCATTCAACCGGTCAATGGTCTCGTTAACGTCTTCTTTGAGCTGGCCAAATACGCCTTTGTAGTCGCCATTGATCTTATGGTTGAGGTCACCTTGCGCAAGTGCTCCCAGTACATCAACGGTCTCGTGGATGACGCGATCAGAGACCGCGACCAGATCGTTAATACCTTGCGAGAGGACTTTGAAGAACCCTTCCTTGTCGTTAACGGCAATGCGCTCGCTGAGATTACCCTCTAGGGCGGCTTTAACCATGTCGGCTACTTCGTTTTCGATCTTCACTTCTGCCGTTCGATCAAGCCACTCAACCACCGTGCCGAGTCGTTTACCCGTATCTTCGTCGTTGATGGGGCTAGCGATAACCCGCAGTGATCGACCGCCAATTTCGATGTTACCGATGGCGGGTTTGTTTAGGTTTGCCACCATCGAACGCTGATGTGCGGGATCTTTATGGAATATGTCCATGTTCTTACCAAGCAAATCGTTGGCGTTGAAATTGGTCAGCTCCTTTTTAATGTCAGCTTCGGCAGTCTTCATCATGCCGTGCACCGAGCCATTCATATAGATGATGTTGTAGTCGGGGTCGGCAATCATGACGTTACCAGTAACCGAATCGAGGGCTTGTCGGATGCGAGCATTTTCGGCGGCTTGCTCGCGCTCGATTTCAAGCCGTTTCTCATCCTCGGCCATGCGCGCCAGTTCTACGGTGCGGTCGTTCCATTCAACTGCGGTGCCCAAACGGTTATTCTCTGCGTCAAAAATGGGCGTGGCCACCAGCGCAAAGGTTCTGCCGCCGACAACGATTTGAGCTTTGTGAGTTTGCTGCATTGCTGCCAGCATGGACTGTTGATGTGCGGGGTTCTTGTGGAACACGTCGATGTTCGAGCCCATTAGGTTTGCGACGCTGAAGTTGGGCAGGTCTTTGCGGATATCGGATTCGGCATTCTGCATCATCGCCGTTACCGACTCGTTCATGTACATGATGTTGTTATCGGGCCCGGCGATCATGACGTTGGTATTAACTCGGTCTAGGGCGGTGCGAATGCGGGCATTTTCAGTAGCAAAGGTGCGCTCGATTTCCAGCTGACGCTCTTCGGCCTCTTGGCGCAGCAGCTCGCTGGTTTTATCTTGCCACTCGACGGCTGTGCCTAAACGACGGTTTTCGTCGTCGAAGATGGGTGTAGCCACCAATCCGAATGTTCGTCGACCGATGGTGATTTCGGCGTGGTGGGGCTTCTCCATGGCTTTGAGCATTGCCTGCTGATGTGCCGGATTTTTGTGGAAAATGTCGATGTTTGATCCCATCAACTCACTGACTTTGAATTTAGGCAGCTGTTCCTGAATGTCCGATTCCGCGTTCTTCATCATGTCGACGACGGACTTGTTCATGTAAATGATGTCGTTGTCCACCGATCCGATCATGACGTTGGTGTGCACCGCATCTAAGGCTTGTCGAACGCGCATGGTTTCCGCGAGCTGCTTTTGTGCCTCGTCGACGTCGTAGCCCAAGCGAACCTGCGTTGAGAATACATTTTGCAATAGCACCCCAAGCTCGTCGGTCCGATCGGTCTGCACCCAGTCGGTATAATTGCCCTCTGCCATATGACGGAGTTTGTCGATGGCGGTTTCTAGGGGCTGGGTAAAGTGCTTGGCGAGCCACCCCGTGTATACAAAAATACTGGCGAGGGTCAGCAGCATGCTGGCACCCAGTCCAATACCGTAGCCCACGCTTTCTGCTACCGCGACGTTTAGGGCGGCCAACAGGAAGCTGGTAATGCCGACTAGGGTGAGGTGCTTGCGCACGCTCAAATTTTTGAACTTGTGCATAAGTCCTCCGGTATAGGATCGGGGAAATTCTAATTTGCCAGCATTGATTGCATCATAGGCCGCTTGGGCCTCTCTGATTTCTTCTCTCGTTGGGGCGGTTCGAACCGACATGTAACCTACGGTTCTCCCTCGCTCCCGCAAGGGTGTTACGTTGGCTCGCACCCAGTAGTGATCACCGCTCGCGGCCCGATTTTTGACGATTCCAGTCCATGGTCGATCCTCTTTCAGGGTGTCCCACATGTCTTTGAACGCAGCCGCGGGTACATCGGGGTGGCGCACGACGTTGTGCTGCACCCCTACTAGCTCCGACTCGCTGTAACCTGCAATCTCGATAAACGCACGATTACAGCTTGTAATAACGCCTTTTAGGTTGGTGGTCGACACCAAGATGTCGTTACCAATATCAACTTCGTTGTTTGTGACCTGTTGGTTTTTCTTCATTCCATCGTCCCCCGACGTTTCCGCTGTGCTCCCTGCACTCAACCAGTCAGCGACATCAATGTACTTCTACTTGACTGCTTGCCGCTGCTTTTAAACCATTTTTTACGCTATTGACTCCGCTTCTATTGACTCTAAAACCCCCTCGTGAATCAGTCGATCAACTTCTAAAAGGATGATCATACGATTGGCCTTGGTGGCTAGCGCCATGATGAAATCTGAACGACATGCACCGCCGAACTCCGGCGCAGGTCGAAGTTCATCCTGCGTGATGTTGTGAACCTCGGACACGGCATCTACTACCAAGCCCATGGTGCGTTCGCCTTTTTCGCTGTCGGCGACCCGAACCACTATGACTACCGTCGTCTTGGTAAATTGCAGCGCCTCCATATCAAAGAACGCGCGCAAGTTAATAATGGGCACAACCGTGCCGCGCAGATTAATAACGCCCAAGATGTAAGAGGGCATATTGGGAATGGGGGTTGCGCCTTCCCAGCCTTTAATCTCTTGCACCTTTAAGATGTCGATGCCGTACTCTTCTCCCCCGAGCTTAAAGCTCAGAAACTGCTTGGAGTTTTCAGAGTCGGTGTTTTCTAGGAGTTGGTCGTTCGCTCGCTGGTTCATTGCTTTCACTCCGCTACTGCAGGTATGGCGTCTAAGGCGGCGGCCGAAAGTTTCGGTTTGCCGGAACTATCCATGTGTTTGATTTTGTCAAAGTAACCGGTGACTAAGCCGGGCACATCAATGATCAATGCGATGGTGCCGTCACCCAGGATAGTCGCCCCTGAAATACCCTCAATCTGGCGGAAATTCGTCTCCAGACTCTTAATAACAACCTGTTGTTGGCCCAGCAGATCATCTACCAGCAGGCCCGCGCGTCGTCCCTCAGCTTCAACCACCACCAGCAGGTCGTCCACCAGTGACCCCCTCGGCTTTTCCATGCCAAAGACCCGATCGAGGCGGATGATGGGAATGTACTCGTCCCGCAGCCGATACAGTTCAGACTCGTTTGTGACCGCCTCGAGGTGCTCCTCAGCGATCATTAGGGATTCAACGATAGAAACCAGAGGAAGCACGTAGGTTTGGTCACCCAGCGCCGCCAACTGGCCGTCTAGAATAGCCAAGGTGAGCGGTAGTCTGATGGTAACTTCGCTGCCCTTGCCTAGATTGGAGGTAATGGTAACGTTTCCTCCCAAATCGCGAATATTTCGGCGGACTACGTCCATGCCTACCCCGCGGCCTGAAACGTCACTCACGGTGTCCGCCGTGGAGAATCCCGGTGCGAAGATCAGGTTGTAGATCCGGTCATCGGAAAGCTCTTCATTGGGCTTGACGATGCCGCGTTCCAATGCTTTCTCTAAGATCTTGTCCCGCTTGAGACCGCCGCCATCGTCAATGACTTTGATCACAATGTCGCCGCCTTCGTGAAAGGCCGATAGCGTGAGAGTGCCTCTCGCAGGCTTCCCTGCAGCCAGCCGGACCTCTGGCGATTCAATGCCGTGATCGAGGGAATTGCGGACTAGGTGCACCAGCGGATCGTTGATCTTCTCGAGGACCGTTTTATCGACTTCGGTCTGCTCACCGATCATCTTGAGCTCGATGTCCTTACCAAGCTGTGTGCTTAGGTCTCGCACCAAGCGCGGGAAGCGACTGAAAGACACCGTGATGGGGAGCATGCGGATTTTAAGCACATTTTGCTGTAGTTCACGTGTATTGCGCTCTAATTGCGCAATACCGTCACGCAAGTGATCGGCTAGGTGACTGTCGACCGCTTCAAATTGTTCCGTAACCTGCGTCAGCATTGACTGGGTAATTACCAGTTCGCCTACCAAGTTGATTAGTTCATCAACTTTATCAATACCGACTCGGATGGAGCCCCCATCCTTTTGGGTCTTGGCCGCAGGCTTGCTGTCCGAGGGAGGCTTACCAGCGGGGGCCGGTGCCGATGCTGCAGCTGGGGGTGGGGCCTCGGCGATTGCTTCCGCCAATGGCACCGCCGCGGGAGCGGCTGATGCTTGCTCCTGCGCAGCGGCGGGCTGTTGAGCGCCTAATGGCTCGATGTGCAGTTCGCACTCGTCCATTACCCAAGCAAAAAGTTCTTCTACTGCGCTTCGCTCCACTTCGCCAGTCAGGGCAATAGACCATTTGATGAAGCACTGACGAGGATCTAGATCTGCAAGGGCGGGCACCTGCGACACATCGGCCTTTACCGTCAGTTCGCCGAGTTTGCCCAGTTCCCGAATGATGCGGGACGGCTCGTTACCCCGAGTGAGTAGCTCTGGGCCGGGCGCGAAGTGAATCAGCCAGCCCTCCGCGGAAGTTTCTTCGGCGGGCTCGTCTTCAGCTGTACCGCCGTCCCCATCGGCGGCCCCTTCGCTACCCGCGGCTAACAATTTTTCCAGACGACCCTGTACATCGTTGATTCGCGTTTGATCGTTGTCGCTTGAACTCTGGGCGGCGTCAACCATGCCGCGCAGCACGTCAACGGACTCTAGCAGCAGGTCTACCGCATTACGCTCGATGCCGCGCCGTCCATCGCGCATTTCATCGAGTAACGTCTCCATGACGTGGGTGAAGCTGGAGATTTCTGGGAAACCAAATGTCCCCGCACCACCTTTAATAGAGTGAGCGGCACGAAAAATGGCGTTGATTTCTTCGACATCCGTGGATTGATCGAGCTTGAGTAAACCCGATTCGAGGACATCTAGACCTTCGAAGCACTCTTCGAAGAAAACATCTTGAACTTCTGACAAATCCATATGGCATTCAGTCCAGTACGCGTTTTACGGTGGCAACAAGCCGATCGGGATCGAAAGGCTTCACGATCCATCCACTTGCGCCGGCGTTCTTGCCTTCCATTTTTTTCTCGGTACTACTCTCGGTGGTGAGTACTAGGATGGGTTTGTAGCGATATTCAGGGAGTTCGCGGAGTCGTTTCACTAGCGTAATGCCATCCATGTTGGGCATATTGACGTCGGTGATCACCACATCAGCTATGTATTCTCTAGCTACCTCAAGCGCTTCTACCCCATCACAGGCCAGCTTTGTTTCAAAGCCCGCCTCGGTCAGGGTTTGACTTACCATCTGACGCATGGACTTGGAATCATCAACCGCCAGAATTTTGACCATTCTTTTCCCCTAGCTTGCTTGGTGCCCGAAGTCCTTTCGGGCTGTTGCAAGTCGCGACTCTGTTGATATTGCATACTGCTTTTCTCAATTTGCATCAAAGCACCTAGCTTTACCGGATTCAAGCCCCCTATCGACAGAAATCCTCGTTATGCCTTGTCCTTAAGTCGTAATTCCTCTCGTCTAGACCCTTTCTGCTACTAAAAGCAGGTATTGCTTGACCGCAAAGAGCAATGTTCACCGCAGACAGGGATTTGCATAGTGCAGCGCTGTGGTGTGTCCAAAAGTTATTTGAGTCCACCGCTGAAATACGCATGCGACGACTGTCTGGTTAAGGGTTCGATGGGTAGGTCGCCAACAAGAACAATTTCGGCGGGGTTCCATGAAATCCAATATCTTCAGCAAGGTACTGCTGGCTGGCGCTATCGCCACCGCTTCATTCGCTTCCCAGGCCGCAGTGGAAGTCTACAACGCCGACGGCATATCGGTTGCACTGGACGCATCTTTCAACGCGTTTCACTCATCGCATGTCACTGACACTAACGTCGCCGGCGATAACACAGCTTCCAGGGATCAAGCTCGCATTCGCTCGGGCTTCTTACCAAACTGGTTCGGCACGACTTTCAGCAAAGATATGGGCGGCTTCAAGCTGGCGGTAGGTTTGATTGATCCATCGCGCACGGCCACCGATGGAGCAGGCGGTGTTGACGCTGCACGCTTCAGGCTATGACGGTGAGGGCTTAGGTGTCCTCACGGACCCAGCAGACAACAAAGGCCTAGGTTTGGGTGGTTTGGGTGTTGTCGTTGAAAATGGTGAGGAAGTAGATAGCTCCGGTTATCTAGCCTAGGGCTCTTATACCTTTGGCGACACTCGAATTGCCCTTTCCCATGGCAAGTCGGAAATCGATAACTCAGCAATGTGAGAGAACGAAACTACAACGGCGACACTTTTCCACTCTTTCTACCCTAATCTCATCGGGGTGGTGGAGTTCACCCAGAACGAGATCAGCATCGCAGCCGCTGATCTAGTTGAGGAGACCGACTCCATTGCCGTTGGCTTAATTATCAACTTCTGATTCCTCGGTTTGGCGAAGAGCGTTGGCCGGATCAGACTCATGAGTCTTCCGGCCTTGTTTTAATTTTTTCGGTTTGAATCCGCTTTCTGCTACTAAGGTAGGAGATGACGCAACTTAAAGTACACTGGGTTTGCCCCGTTGCTCTTCCTATGCTGAGTGCAATACGCTGCCCTAAATAGTCGCCGCAGGCGGGCTTAAAAAGATAACGACAAATATCATCATAGAGAGGTAATCCAATGACCTACGCAAAACCCGGAACCGAAGGTTCAGTTATTTCCTTCAAGTCACAGTACGAAAACTACATTGGCGGGAGCTGGGTGCCCCCGGTAGATGGCCAGTACTTCGACAATATCTCGCCCTGTGATGGACAGGTGTTCTGTTCAATTCCACGTTCAAACGAAAAAGACATCAACCTAGCGCTGGACGCGGCGCACAAAGCGAAAGATGCGTGGGGTGCCACCTCGGTCACCGAGCGTTCAAATATTCTGCTGAAAATTGCTGATCGTATTGAGCAGAATATAGAAGTTCTTGCGGTTGCGGAGACTTGGGACAACGGCAAAGCGGTACGTGAAACCCTCAACGCCGATATTCCCCTATGTGTCGACCACTTCCGATATTTTGCCGGCTGTATTCGCGCCCAAGAGGGGACCATGGCTGAAATTGATGCCAACACGCTGTCCTATCACGTACACGAGCCATTGGGTGTTGTGGGACAAATTATTCCCTGGAACTTCCCTCTGCTGATGGCTTGCTGGAAGTTGGGTCCTGCGCTGGCCGCAGGCAACTGTGTGGTGTTAAAGCCCGCAGAGCAAACCCCAGCCTCGATCTGCGTTTTGCTCGAGATTATTGGCGACCTTTTACCCGAGGGTGTATTGAACGTGGTCAATGGCTATGGAGCTGAGGCTGGGCAGGCGCTGGCCTCCAGCACCCGTATTGCCAAGATTGCGTTTACCGGTTCAACAGCAGTGGGCCATCACATCCTGCGCTGTGCCGCTGAGACACTGATTCCATCCACCGTGGAATTGGGTGGGAAGTCCCCCAACATCTACTTCTCAGATGTCATGAACCAAAACGAAGATTTTATCAGTAAGGCCGTTGAAGGCATGGTGCTTGCGTTCTTCAACCAAGGTGAAGTTTGTACCTGCCCTTCCCGGGCATTGATTCAGGAAGATATGTACGACGACTTCATGGCTATGGTTATTGAGCGCACCAAGGCCATTACTCGCGGAAACCCTCTAGACCCCAATACCATGGTGGGTGCGCAAGCTTCGCAGGAGCAGTACGACAAGATCATGGGCTATCTGCAGCTGGGTCGAGAGGAGGGTGCTGAAATCCTGATCGGCGGTGGCTCTGAAGCGGTTTCTGGTTTCGATGGTGGTTTCTACATTCAGCCCACCTTTATGAAGGGCACCAATGACATGAGGGTCTTCCAG
>Ga0181601_10004856_pt1 | contig 11217 bp, 6 predicted proteins | sample 041ome_8_FD_133020 | JGI IMG/M metagenome (GOLD analysis project Ga0181601, IMG submission 133020) | Coastal salt marsh microbial communities from the Groves Creek Marsh, Skidaway Island, Georgia - 041407BS metaG (megahit assembly) | ecosystem: Environmental > Aquatic > Marine > Intertidal zone... | reverse complement strand
TATTCGTCGCGTGCGCCGGTTGTTCCGCCCAGTACGTCTCGTCCTCCGACCCTTGATCGCCTTCGACGTAATCATCCGGGAGTTCCACGATTCGTTTTCCGCTCGCCATCGCGTTCGCGCCCGACTCGTACGTCAAACGCGGCGTCGGGCTCCGTGATTCCAATGGATCTACTCACTACCCAGCGGGCGCGTCTCGAACCGCACGGGAATCACAGACGGAGCTTTACGACGCACTACGCGCGTGTGCGATCCTCCCGACGCGTCTGTCACCGACGGTCCGGGATTATTCCTCGCCGTTAGCGTGCTTCGCGTCTTTGTCTTCCCGCGTCGCGTCCTTCGTCCTCTCGCGCGACCTCGTCTGCAGACGACGTGGAGGGGTTGACACGACGTGCGTCGACTTCCGTTTTTGAGCGACCCCTCGATTCGTTGGCGAGTTATGACTCGTTGGACTCATCAAAACGGATTGAACCGGATGGATTGTAACGCGAAACGCGATGGATGGCGACGCGGAACGAGCGCTCGGGGCGGATTGAACGAGCGATGTTGTCCACCGGGGGCGTTTGTGGTTGGAAAACGCGCGTGATTCGTATGAATGTTTGAATTGAATGGATGGAGCGGACGGATATCGCGAATACGGTGCGATTTTACCAACGCTTGACGAGACCAAAGAGAAGCTGCATAAACTCGAGTGGGTTCCCGCGTTTGTTCCCACCCACCATCTTTCCGTTCGCCTGCGCTTTTTGATTAGCGAACCAGTACCGCCAACCGATGAGAAGGGCACCGGTGAAGCTCATGGAGACGAGGACAAAGGGCGCCGGTGGAGCGGCGCCTTTGCCGAGCGCGCGTAAAACTAATCCCGCCGGAACGCCAACGATCCAAGCCTTACCCGCGGTCACCGCCGCAGCGACGGCATCGTCCCCTCTCGCATCTTTCCCGAACGTATCCGCAAACTTCGACGCACCGAACCACCCGACGGCGAACGGCGCCGCTGTGGCTAACACGTCCAACGCCGCCAGTCCCTCCCCGTGATTCCCTCGTCCAATCGCCGCGAACGCCAACAACGCCACGACATCCCCACCGACGAGTTGCGCCTGTCTAAACACAATCTCGCTCTCCGTCTCCTCCACCGCGGGTTTCGCGACGCCTTGAAACCCGGTATCTTCCAGCGGGATGACTTTGATGTTCATGGTCGACTGCGGCGGCGCGACGCCCTTCGAGCCGACATCCCCCGGTCCGCTTCCATACGGCGCGCTCGCCGACGACGTCGTCGCATCCGACGGGTCTTTACGCACGAATCGTCCAACCTTCTTCTTCGGTTCCTCCTCCGACGTCGTTGTCGTCGCGTCTTCGCCTTCACCTGATGAGGCTGCGCGCTTTATCCAAACACCGCGACCGCTTCGTCGAGTCGGCACTTCGACGCGACGGGTGCCGACGGATGCCATTCGCGCGACTCCGCGCGCGGTCGTCGTCGCGCCCGAGATGACGATGGATGTCATTCGTCCGTCTGTGCGTGAGTCTGGTTGGTTTCGTCGTCGTCGTCGTCGCGCGTCGCGTTGTCGTGTGCCGCGCGTGTGTTTTGGTCACATGGATGGATGGATGTGAGGATGGTTTTGGATTTGGATGGATGCGCGTTCGCAGCCGTGCGCCGCCGGTTCGGTTCGGTTTAAGAACGAATCGTCAACGGCGCGTCTTGTGCGTCGAGCTCGGGCGCGGAGAAGTTTTTATTTCACGGATCGTCGTTGTTTGTTTTTGGTTTACACTCGCGCGAATGGAAATGGACGTCGATTCGGCTCGCGCTTAAAATAGCGGCTCACGTGGGATTGAAGGGGTTAAAGCGAATCACGTCGCGTGAAGGGGCGGTGATGACGACGACACCAGGAGTGTCGAGTGCGGCTTCGGCTTCATCGACGTCGTGCGCGGTGGTGAAACGCGCGGTGTATGGCGTAAGGACGAATATTAGAAATTCCGTGGCGTATGCGGACGACGAATCGTTGGTGCATGTCGCCGGGAGAGCGGTGGTGGTGTGCGACGCGACGAAAAGAAGGCAAAGCTTTTTACACGTGCCGAATCAAGTGAAAAGAATACGCGCGATGGCGGTGCACACTGGGTCGAAGAGCATTGCGATTGCGGTGTCGAATGGAGAGGACGCGTCGGCGGTGTTGGTGTACGACGCCGAATCGTTAAAGAAGAGAAAGAGTCTGCGACGCACCGAACGCAAGCAATCCCCGGCGACAACGACGGCGGTTACCGGTCCCTTACCTCTGACAAAATTCACGGACAGCGAGAATGACATCGACGGATTAGCGTTCTCAGCGGATGGTTCATCCGTCCTTGGTTACAACTCGAGCGTGGAGACGCTCGCGCGCTGGAACGTCGGCGACGGGTCCGTGGCGGAGCTCACGAATCAACGAGCCAGTGTCGCGTCCGGTTCCTTTCGGCGCAACGAACACACAGCTGAATCGTGCATCATCGAAGCGCAGTTTTCAGCACGCGACAAGGATGTCGTGAGTGCGATTTGTACGTCTGGCGTGTTCAAGCTGTACAGGGTGCAAGGCAAAATTATAAAGCCGTTCGTGGTGAAAGCGCTGAACGAGTTGCAAAAGGATGTGGGTCGACGAGCCGTAGCGCACGTCTGGTTAGACGATGACGATAGACACGTCGCGATCGGTACCGACGCGAACAGCGTGATTATTCTGGATGGTGAAGTGATCATGTGTACCGTGAGCATCGGCGCCGGCTCGCCCGGCGCAATGGCCATGAAAGCCTTTGGAGGCGGTTTCATCGTCGCCGGGAACGGCGGAGAGATTATCTTTGTCGAAAACGTCGGGCGGAGGGAGAGTTCGAGCGCGTTCGAGGTGTCGAAAAGACTCAATTTGATGCGCAACGGGGAAGACACGGCGACGATGAGACTTCTGAGCGACTCGTCAGCGGCGGATCAATCGTCATTTAAGCCGAGTGACGATTCAGATTCAATCGTCGCCATGGATGTCTCGCCGAGCAAAGAAAATCTCTTGTGTTGTCTCCGCAGCGGAAGCGTCTTTTCAGTTTCCCTTTCGCACATACAAATCCTGCAGGCGGACGAAATGGAGTTTAGACGCGTGTTGAACGATTCCCATCAGGATGGCATCGCCGGCATGGATGTGTGCCCGTCGCGTCAAATCATGGTGACTGTCGGTTCGAACGAACGCGTTATCAAAGTTTGGAGCTTGAAGACGAATGCGTGTGAAATCTCGGAAGTATTTCTCGACAGTCCACTGAGCGTGAGCGTGCATCCAAGCGGATGGATGATCGTGGTCGGGTTTTACGACAAGTTGCGCGTCATCCACGTATTGCGCGACCAGCTTCGAATTGTAAAGGAGTTCAATTTGAAGACTTGTCGATTGGTGCGGTTCGCCCGCGGAGGCCACATGTTTTGCGCCGCATCCGGGTCTATCATACACGTGAAACACACGTTCACGCACGAGACGCTCGCGGTGTTACACGGACACTGCGGGAAGATTAAATCGTTAACGTGGGGCGCGGGCGACGCGACGTTATTATCCACCGCCATGGACGGAGCCATTTACGATTGGGACATCATCACTGCGAGTCAATCGGACGAGCTACCTCGGCGTCGCGAGCACGTGCGGAAAGGGTGCGTGTACAATGCGACGACGCATATTCCACAAACGGGAGGAATCGTCGCGTGTTCCAACACGTCGAAACTCATTGAATTGGACCACGAATTCAACACGACAAGAGAGTTTTCATCCGAAGACGTGACGCTCACGCACGTGCAATACAACACTCGATTCCGCGCGATCTTCGCGACGACATCGATCGGAACGTTTCGAATATACAACTTTCCGTTGACTGGTGAATATTCAGAGGTACACTGCCACGTCGGATCGATTTCCGCGCTGGCTTTGAGTCAGGATGAAACGCGCGTGTACACAGCGGGTAAGGATGAATGCGTCGTCATTCACGAGTTGCAAGTCGAAGGCGCCGAAAGCTTTGAACGATTGAACGAGTCCAATACGGGTGACGACGAAATACTCGTAAAGCGAGAAGAGTTCGACGAGTTGCAAGAACGCATGCGAGAGCTTCAAACCGAACTCAAGGATCTCTCTCTTCAAAATCAGTACCAGTTGCGATTGCAAGCGGCGGAGATGAGCGACAGATTGAAATCGAGCGAAGCGACGTACGCATCGATGATCGAACACGAACGAAACCGTGTCGCTGAGCTCGAACGGGATAATGAAAGACTATCAAACGATTTAGTGGCTGAGCGCGAGCTTCTTTCGGAGGAAGCGAGCGCAGAGCTCGCACGCGTCGTCGAGGAGCACGACAGGAAGCTCTTTTCGGAGATTGAGCGAAATGAGCAATTGGTCAACGAAGCCAAGGAGGCTGAACGAGAGATGCACGCAGAACGCGACAGCATTCTCCTCGAACACCTCGAACATGTTGAAAACGTAAAGAGGGAGTTTGCAACGGAAAAGGCAGAGTTGCGTGAGGAAATTTTGAAACTCGAGCGACGGTTGGAAGCTGCATACGAAGAATTCACGCGAGCGAGAGAAATCATGGACGAAGAGGTGGAGAACGAAATCACGCAGATTAAAAGTGAGTATGAATCGCAGATGCATCAGGAGCACGAAGCCACGCTACGTTTGAGAGGGGAGAATGGCGTCTTCAAAACGAAATTGGCCACCGTCAAAGTAAATGAACACGCACTGCACGAAGACATTTCCAAGCTGGCGGATGACAAGCGGGCCATGTCGAAAGAAATCGAGAGACTCGAGCGAAAGTTAGACGAATCGCGAATGAAAATGAAAAGCCTCGAGAGCGAAATCGAAGTCAAAGGCAAAATAATTGCCACGAAGGAACGTGACATCACTCGCGAGCTCAAAAAGGTGTCAGAACTCACGAATGATATATCGCGTTTGGAGCAACAGCGCAACGACGTGCACGCTACACTCGACTCTACTAAAAACAAAATGGATGAGATGAATGGTGAAATGCTCAATTATTACGAAGCTAATCGCGCACTCGTGCGTCAAGCACAAGAGATGCGAGCGCAACGAGACGCGTTACAGAAAGAATCGGCTCGAAATCGTAAACAGGCGGACAACATGGTGGACATCGTGAAACGTTTTCAACGCGATCTCCATTCGTGCGCAAAGAACATTCAGGATGTCAAATCGCTAAAGGAGAACATCAAAAACCTGTACCACAAATACACTGGCGAGGAAGTTTTTCAGTCGATCGAAAACAAGGAGACCGTGCAAGAGATGAAGCGTCAGCGCGATCACTACGAGAAAACCATCGCGTCGCTCAAGCGCCAAATGGAAGGTGACGCTGCCGCGCGCAGAAGCGAATTTCACCGAGTGATGCGAGAAAATCAAAGTCTCCTCGAACAACTTCGAAGCGTCTAAGCTGCGTCGCGATAATCTTGTGCGTGTTAGAAGGATTTACAATATAAATTAGAGCGGTCGGTCTTCGCGGCGTCTATTCGCTTTCGCGAGAGCTTCTCAAACGTCCGAGCCATTGGAAGAAGCGGTACCTCTTGGACATTTTCCACGGCTGACCCTCCGGGAACGGCAACGAAAATCCGATGGCGTGGAAAAGACCGAAAACCCCACCGAGTCCTCCCGTGTTACCCAGCGTCCGATCCATCACGACGCCGACGGTAATCTTCTTCACCTTACCTTGTTCGTTGAACGTCATTGACAATGCTTGCGGAGGGCACACAACCTCAGTACCCGTGGCTTCGAAACGTCCCGCGAGCTTGCCAGTGTGCGTTCCCGTCGTTCTGTTTTGAAACCAAACTCGATTCGTCTCGAATGGGTCCACTCTAAAGTGGTGATAGTTGCTCTTCATGTCTGGGAAACCAGTCGTGAGGTCGAACCCACCGACAGCTTTGACGAACGCATCACGTCCCAGAGGCCCAACTACTGGCCCAATAAACTCAAAGTCTTCCGCGAGTTCATCCCCGATCGCGGCGAAGCCGGCTCGCAAGCACGTCTTACACTTGACGATGAGTTCATCCGGTTTAATCGGAAACGTGTTCGCCGGGCCGTAGAGCATGGCGTCTTCGTCGCAGACGTCGTAAATGGCGGACGGATTGGGCGCGTCGAGTTCGGTTGACGTCATCGCTTTCGGAACTGAATCGACGCGACGGTTTCGTCGCGCGTGACGAGTGGCGACGCGCGCGCCGATGGTTTGGATGGATTGCACGGTGGACATGCTCGTGTCCAGTCGGTGTTGCGACGGTTGGATGAAGCGTGCGTCTCGTTGTGATGTAATGACGCCGTGTGGCTTGCTGTGGCTGGACGTGTATGCCGTCGGAGAAGCGCGTCGTTGGTAAAACTACGAATCAATGAGTTTATTGACAATCGAAACAATATGTTTGCGCTACTATCGACGCATTTGTGTGAATGCGGGGTTGCTTGTGTTAAATCCTGACGGCGACGTCGGCTGCGCGCCGAAACCGCTTGCCTGTCCAAATCCGCCGGCGGCGGGTTGGCCGAAACCTCCAGACGCAGGTTGGCCAAATCCGCCAGATGCGGGTTGGCCGAATCCGCTAGAAGGCGCTTGACCAAAACCAGATGATACTTGGCCGAATCCGCTAGCGGCTACCTGTCCGAACCCACCAGATGATGCTTGACCGAAGCCAGACGACGATCCAAAGCCTCCAGTGGAAGCGGCGGCAGCGCCGAAACCGCTCGGTTGACTGGCGAAAGATCCGAATCCGCCTGAAGATTGAGGCGATGCCGATGCGGCGCCGAACACATTACCCGCCTGTGTAGAGGCACCAAAACCGGGCGACGATGGGGTGCCAAAGCCCGAAGATTGACCAAATGCCCCAGCGCTGCTAGTGACGGCGCCAAACGCAGACGGTTTGCCCGCAGCAGCTGCGAATCCTCCGCCCGTCGTCGCTGCCGATCCGAATCCAGTTTGGGAGCCGAATCCAACGGGCGATGCTGGCGCCCCGAACGCGGGGGAGCTTGTGCTCGCGGCGGCTCCAAAACTGGTAGACTTACCAAAGCCTCCCGGAGATGCTGGCGCTCCAAATGCAGGCGAACTTGTGCTGGCGGCGGCTCCAAATGCGCTCGGTGTCCCGAACGCAGGCGAGCTTGTCGTCGTCGCGGCTCCAAACGAAGTCTTCGAGCCGAATGCACTGGAGCTCGCTGGGGCACCGAAAGCACTAGAACTCGCTGGCGCACCAAATGAGCTAGAGCTCGCTGGGGCACCAAATGAGCTAGAGCTCGCTGGGGCACCGAAAGCACTAGAACTCGCTGGCGCACCAAATGAGCTAGAGCTCGCTGGCGCGCCAAACGCACTGGAGCTCGCTGGCGCGCCAAACGCAGACGAACTTGCTGGCGCACCAAATGAGCTAGAGCTCGCTGGCGCGCCAAACGCAGACGAACTTGCTGGCGCACCAAATGAGCTAGAGCTCGCTGGCGCGCCAAACGCACTGGAGCTCGCCGGGGCACCAAAAGCACTAGAACTCGCTGGCGCACCAAATGAGCTAGAGCTCGCTGGCGCGCCAAAAGCACTGGAGCTTGCTGGTGCAGGTTGAGCAGGGGGCGAAGAAGGGGTCGCCGCTGAACTAGATTCAGCATCCTTGGGTTTTTCGTCAGTCTTTCCACCAAAGCTAAAAGAACCAAAACTGGTTGAAACGCCTGAAGTTAACGTTGTCGTGGATGCATCAGCAGACGAGTTCTCGGCTGGCTGGCTCGGTTGAATACCAAACTTAGGCACGCTCGATGAATCCAACGCCGCGAAAGGACTCTTTGACTCACTCTGCACCACCTGCGCCGCAGCAGGTGGTGTGCCGGGAGGAGGAGTCGCTTTTGCGAGGTCATCTTCGAGCGCTTTTTGCGCTGCCGCATAACCTTTATTTGCCTTTGCGAGGAACTCAGCGCTGAAACCCATCGTAGGTGATTCAGTTGCCTTCTCTGGCGAGGCCGACGATTCCTTTGACTTTCCATCATCTTTTGGCGTGATTGGCAAAGAGGCCGCTGTCGAACCAAAACTGAAAGCGGAAGTTCGCGCCGGGACATCCTCCTTCGTGTCAGTCTTTGATTCCACTTTAGGTATACCAAAGCTAAATCCACCAGTCGATGGCTCGATTGACTCAGCTTTCTTTTCCTCCGTTTCCTTCTTTGGTAACGACGACGCGGTCGATGGAATACCAAAACTAAAAGTTTGAGTTGGCGCTTCAACCTTTGGCTCGTCCCCTGCAAGTTCTTCCTCGAGAGCGGCTTGCGCCTTCTGGTAACCAGCATTCGCTTTGGCTAGGAAATCAGCGCTAAAGCCCATCGCTGGAGCGGAAGCCGCGGACAGAGCAGGCTTCGGAGCAGAAAATGCTGGCGCCGACGGCGTAGGGGCTGCAGCCTTGTTGAGGTCATCTTCGAGAGCCTTTTGGGCGGCGGCATAGCCCTTATTGGCCTTGGCTAGAAAATCAGCACTGAAACCCGCTTGCGGAGGGCTCGCCGGTGGCTGAGGAGACGGTGTACTCATCGCCACGGGTTGTGGTTTTTTGATTGGAGAAACTCTCGCAACACGCGTAGGCGTTGGCTCCTTCTGAACAGTCGTGATGCGCGTGGACGCCATGCGTGCCATGATCACAGATTCCAAGTCGCTCGATCCGTCATCCTCGTTCAAAGTCGTCTTCACTGGCGTCTTGAGCGGTAATGGTTCGGACATTATCTTCAACGCCGACATAGAGGCACTTGGTGAGCTAGAAAGACGTTTACTTTCTGGCTTCTTCTTCTCTGGCACTCGAGATGGAATATCGATGTCATCGTCTTGCAAACTTTGTAGCAATTGATCGAGCCGCTCAGTCTGAGCCGAGATGACTGCGGACTGCGTGGATATCGCCTTCATGATGCTGGCAATTTGCACGGATGTTGCCGGTTGACCTGCTGAAGATGACACCAAGCCGGAGTTTATCACATGCTTTGGTCGAGGGCGAGATGCTTCTCTCTTTGCGGCTTCAAGGCGCTCCACAGATGCTTCTAAGTCTGCAGCCATTTCCAAAACTGATCGCATGTCCAACTGCATGTTTTTCTGCACTTCCTTCAGCACAGGGCTAAGCTCTCGCGTATCCTCCACAGCGGCGTTCTCATCTAATGCCTCGCATGCGATTGAGATGCGACTCTCGAGTTCGCTCCTCAAAGATTCATCAGCAGAATTCGCAGCCCAAAGCTCGTTGAGACTACTGCGCAGCTGTCCACTTCCGCCAATGAGAGTGCCGATAGTATCTTTAGCCGAAGTTGCTGAGTCTTTGATGTAATCCATTTCTGTTTTTCCATGCATGGAATCATCGAACTTCTCACCCGTCATGATTTTGGTAACGTTTGAAACATCTTCCAGCATTGCTTTCACTTCGGCGATGACGGAGGACATGTCGTCTTCGATGGCTTTAAGTCCGTCCGCTTCACCTGCAGAAGTGGATCTGGCTCGTCTCACTTCTTCCAACTTAGATCCCCAACTTGGTAGAGGAGAACTTTGTAAGTTGACCGCAGATGAAAGCGACGTATCTACCGGTTTGAACTTTTCAACGGCAGGCCCTTGCGCTGTTCTCGGACTTTTTGTTGGCGTGACATCCTGCATGAGTTGCTCGAGCTCTCTTTGCGCGGCGCTCATATCTATTTCACCAAACTTGACTTTCTCGAGAAGCTTCATCCCCTTGTCTACCGGAGACATAGTCGCACTGCTAGTCAGTGGCTTCGGTGGAAGAGTGCTCCGGGGTGGGCTCGGTGTTGCTGACGTTGACGCAGAGGTGGCGGCAGGCTTGAAACTAAATGACGGAGCGGACGCCGACGCTGTTTTTGGTGCAGCACTGGACGCTGGCGGCTTGAAGCTAAACGCTGAAGCAGATGCTACCGATGATGCAGACGCAGCGCCGGACGCAGCTGGTTTAAAACTGCCAAACGCCGGTGCAGAAGCTGGCGCTGGCGTCGGTGCAGCGCTTGTCGCCACAGGCGGTTTGAAGCTAAAAGCTGACGCTGGCGCCGCGGCAGCACTCGATGCTGGCGCCGCGGCAGCACCCGATGCTGCCGCCGCAGCGAAACCAAAAGCAGGTGCTGAGGCAGGTGTCGGCGAAGCCGCTGCGTTCGATATCGTCGGTTTGAAGCTAAACGATGGCGTAGGCGCCGGTGCTGGTGCCGCCGCCGCGCTAGATGCAGCGGGCGCAACACTGAAAGCCGGAGCGGAGGCTGTTGTCAACGCTGTTGCAGCACTCGACGCGGGCGGCTTGAAGCTAAACGCTGGCGTTGACGCTGACGTTGATGTGAAGCTAGCGCTAGATGCTGCCGGCTGGAAGCTGAAAGCTGGAGCAGATGCTGGTGCTGGAGAAGACGCAGCGCTCAACGCAGATGGCTTGAAACTAAATGCAGGTGTCGATGCCGGCGTTGATGCAGCGGCGGCGCTTGACGCAGACGGCGTGAGGTTAAACGCCGGAGTCGAAGCCGTCGTCGACGTAGAGGTGGCGCTCGTGTCAGGTGGCTTGAAGCTGAACGCATGCGTCGATGCAGTGGTGCTTGACACCGACGGGGCGAAACCAAATGTTGACGTAGACGCAACCGTCGGTGTGGCAGCGCCGAAACCGAACGAAGTCGGCGCAGAAGCCAGAGGATGCTTCACTGGCTCCGTCGTGTCCGCCTTTGCCGGATGGAGATCGCTGGGGAGAGTGAGCGGAGTCTGCACGGATTGTGCGCCGACACGCCCCTCGTCCTCATTCAGATTTGCACACTTCAACAGCGTGATTCTACCGTCCGTAGTGGTAAAGAGAAGCACTGGACCCTTCGCGAGCTCAGGCGCGCTCTTGTCTTGAGGATTGAGCATTTGCCCGCCAGCCCCTGTCAAATCTATTCCTAATCCAGTCACGTAATTGTTTTCGTCTTCCACCGTCATCGGCACAGATGCGAAGCATCTATCGTCGTCGACTTCCAAAACGCACGGTGGTTTATCGAGAGCTACTCGAATAGTCAGTAATTGATTATCCCACGCTTTGCGATGTGTCACGAATGCGATATTCCACGGACTGAAGCTGCTGGCATTGAGCACTGGGCCTCCCAAAACGACCACTTCAGGATCGATATCAAACGCCGACTCCAATCGCGTGTTCGTCCATGACCCTTCGGACTTCATGAGCACCGAAAGGAAGCAATCGTCCGGCTCCGCCTCGCTGCGTGCGGTGAGAAGGAACTTCTCCGCGCTTGCGGCGTATAT
>Ga0181601_10004852_pt1 | contig 11223 bp, 10 predicted proteins | sample 041ome_8_FD_133020 | JGI IMG/M metagenome (GOLD analysis project Ga0181601, IMG submission 133020) | Coastal salt marsh microbial communities from the Groves Creek Marsh, Skidaway Island, Georgia - 041407BS metaG (megahit assembly) | ecosystem: Environmental > Aquatic > Marine > Intertidal zone... | reverse complement strand
TAAATATCCGGTAGCTTCATAGAAGCTGCTGAAATCAAGCGAACGGTTAATTTTTAAATGATCATCGGCATTTATTTGCAGACCTTTGCCATAATGCTTGTTTACTAAAGTTAACAGCTCGTATTTGGAAATAGGAGCTGAAGCAACATGAAATATCCCATGAAGTTCATTTCGTGGCAATACGAATTCAAGAACCACTCTGGCTAATTCGCATGTTGGCAAACCAGAGAATATTGCATGAGTATACCCTTTAATACTTCCATTTTGGGCCAGGAACCAACCTATCAATCCGTGAGAAGTACTCAATTCATGGCCGATAATTGATGTGCGTAACGTAATTGTATGTGGGTAATCCACCTCACCCAACAGTTTCGTACGTCCATACAGGTCCTGAGCATCAGGGATATCTGTTTCTAAATACCCCCCCTTTTTTCCGCTAAAGACACAATCAGTACTAAAATGCACTAATCGCGAACCAGTTTGATTGCACAGTTTTGCCAGCCGATGAGGAAGTAATGCATTAATTGAGATAGCATGTAAAGGATCATCTGTCTCATCAAGCTGTTTTACCAAGCCAATACAGTTGATAACTACATCCGGTTTAACCTCAGTAATCAACTGAGTAAGTTTGTCAGTGTCCTCGACGTCTATACCGGCAATAATGTTGCCTGCCAGCTCTGGTGTAAAAAAACGTTTGACCGTTTCTGACCTGGCAGTTCCAACTACCTCATGACTTTTATCATCTGCAAGTACACGAATCATCGCATTTCCAAGCATCCCGGATGCACCAAGTACCAAAACTTTCATTCCATCTCCTGATTAATCTTGTTCAACAAGTAACTGAAGAAAACGTTCAGCATCAACCGGGGTGGGAATATGCTGTTCCCAGCCATTATGCCGCATTACAGCTCGAGAAATAGATAATGGTGATTCAGGGTCAAAAGTCATTACTGGAACTACAACATCCCGGACATAGTCAAGTTCTGCAGCGATAATAGGGAGGCCGGCTCTATTTGCTTCCAATAAAGGCAAACCAAAAGACTCAAACAAGGATGGGTAGATGAGTGCGGTGCTATTTGAATAGAGTAGAGAAATTTGTTTGGATGCTGATGGCTGATTGTAAATCTTAAGGTCATATTGGCTTATCAAGGCTTCTATACTACTTAGTAGCTTAGCATCAAAATTCTTATCAAGAGTCAGACAAAGCGATGGACGGTATCCCCTTTTCGCTAGATTTATCCAGGCCTCAAGCAATCGAAGGTGGTTCTTATGTGGTTCTCCCGATGCTACAAAGAGATAATCATACTGCCTCTGTTGAACAAGTGGGGGCTTTTCATCTGTATCATTGGGCAGGAATGGAATTACTTTAGCATCGTACCCCCACTGCTTTTTTACTTCCATCATCATGGTCTCTGTTTGCACCAGAATTTTGCCATTACGTAAGCAGTAGCGTAGCCACATACGTTCCATTCTAATGCGCAAACGAACAAGAAGAGGAAGACCTTTCAAGGAGCGAGAACCGCTCAGGTATCGATTTTGCAAGTAGATTAAAACACGTCCCGAGTTTCTAAATAACGGAGGTAAATTCCCAAAACTGAGCACAATATCTTCCGGCTCAGATAATTTGCGCAAAAGGAGCTCAGCTTTCAATCTTGCAGTTAGACTCGGTGCAAATCTTATTACTTTTACTTCGGGAAAAAGGTCCGGCAAGGGAAACAGACGTTCATCCAGTAGAACAATAGCAGGCTGTTTCAGTGCAGATAAAATCCCGACCAGGAGTGTTCGACCTCCGCCCTGGTGAACATTGGTTGCGTGAATTATCAGCTTCAAGCAGGTCCCCTTGGACGCGCCAGAACCAATAAAGTTTCACCACCGAGTAAACGGGCACCTAAATCATGATTAATAAGGTATAACAGCCAGCGAACTACGCCTGCTATTTTGGTTCTTAACGAACGTTGCGGGGCATTCAGACTCGCGCCGGTATACTGTGCAGCAACAATCTCATATCCAGATTCTTCCAGTAAAGATAAAGCCAGTCCTCGAGTAAAATAATGCAGATGACCAACCTTTTCCCTGACGTTTAGTAAAGGCCGTTCGCGCAAAACACTGAGCGCTGACAAATCGAGTGGAAAATGGATTGCGATCAATTTACTGCGCCGGCGTAAATGAGCAAGAAACTCCCAGGGGTTGCCAATATGTTCAAGAACATCAATTAACAAAACTAAATCAGGCACAGGACCATCTTGAACCAGATAATCGGCTAACTCAAAATGAATTCCATTCAGACTCTCATCTTTCCAGAATCGCTTTGCGTCAGGAGCAATATCAAAGCCTGAAAGAGAGGTATCAGGAAAATATTTTCTCAAGGCGGCCAAGACAGCCCCTGAACCACAGCCAACCTCAACAATACTCCCTGGATTAACATTATGCTCTGCAAGAAATTCCGCGAGTTTGTCTGCTTTCCAGCTTGAATCAGCACTATCCCAATCAGGGTTTTTTTCTGCATAATCGCCATTCAGGTAGCGATCAAGAGTTGGGTCACTTTGCTCGTTCATTTCCGTCCAACATTTAAAAAACCTCGAATCGACCATAGTATGCGATGTGCAGTACGATTGATCAATGCATTGAAAAGCAAACGCAGGGTGCTGATTGAAATCACAGTGGATTTAGAATTGCGCCACGCTTGTCGAACATTACTAGCAGCTTCAGCAAACCTGCCAGCTCGCAAATGAAGCTGTGCGCTTACCAGGTTTGCACTGGCCATTGCATTATCTTTCAGCGTGGCATCAAAGTTTTTGCTAGTACAATGGGACAACAAGTTAGCGACAATAGTAACGGGTTCGGCAGCTCTTTGTGGCGTTGTGACAGAATATGTTTGAGAGTCTTCATGTACACGAAACCCGGCCAACACTTGAGACAAGTGCAGAAAATCTCCTTCAAGACCTAAGCGTAACCAGAAATCATAATCCGGCATTTGTTGAAACGCAGGACTCCATGGGCCCGCTTTTAAATAGGCAGTCCTCTTAAAAAAAGCGCCCGGTCCTATGGGGCAGGATACTTTTCTCAACATTTCGTTATAGTTAAAATCGGGTAGTTCTACTCTGCGAACAAGACGTGATTGATTATCGATTAAATTAAAATTGCAATATACTCCAACAGCATCAGGGTTATCATTCAATGCTGAAACAGACATGCCAACGGCTTCAGGCTCCAGTATGTCATCGGCACTTAAATATCCAAGAATATCTCCCTTGGCAATTTCCCAGCCACGAGACAAGGTTCGCGATTGTCCTATGTTAATCTGTGACTCCCAGTGAAACTCCCCTTTCATTCCATCAAGTACTTCAACAGTGTTGTCCGTCGATCCATCATCAATAACAATTAGTTCAATCCTGGGATAATTCTGGGCGAGTACACTGGAGATTGCTTCGCGCAGATAATTACCATGGTTGTATGCAGGAATTACAATTGACACCATTGGTAGATCAACTTCATTCAGTATGGAGGTCAATACAGTTTTTCCTCTAAAAGCCAATGTCCCTTTTCTTTTTCAAGGCATTGAACAGAACTGCTTTGATCTTTTTTTAATTTGTATATATTCAATACTGTTCCACTAAACAACCGCTTTACAGCTGAGTCATCAGCTCTGGCTATCGCCTGTAAATCAGCATCAAGTTGTTCCGTGATTGACGGATCCACAACTACATAGGAAAAACCATGAGAATTTAACCATGGCAGCAGCAGAGAATTTTCTGGTATTTCGCGCTGCTCTTCCGGTGTATCTCTGCATTGAAGAAGTGTAGGCGTTAGCCAAAATGTATAGTAGGTTGTCACTAACGCCCTCTCACCTGGCACAGCAATAGCAGATAATTTTTCCAGCAGATCACACTCTGGACTGGCCAACATGCAAGAATTGTCCTGACCACTTACTGCAGCAGTGATAGCACGTGGAATAGGCAATAAATGCCAGAAAGATGCCGCAATCGCCATCATTACTGCCACCACGATGCCCGTACCCAACAATCGTGTATTGCCCTGGCGCATTACTGATTCCATGGCCAATGCCAATACTGGTATCAATAAAAGTAGTGGAGCGAGAATATAGCGAGGGGCAATCACTGTTGGCCGAAGTAGCATCCATGTCGCTACAGCAGCCAAAGCAGACACAGTGACCGCCACTGTAGTACTGCGGTACCAGGAGACTGGGCGAGGCAACCAGATCATGAATGGTATATATGCAAGGAACAAGAAAGACAACCCTCCTCCCTGCATCGGATAGCGGCCAAAAACCAAAGCAAGAGGATAAGTCAGTAATATTCTTCGCATGACTTCTGGCGCAAACCATATTTGCTCCAGCATATTACTGTCAGTTTCAATCCCCAGGAATGGTGCCAAAGGGGCATCGAATAAAATCGCGTTCTTCAATAATTGCGGAAGCCAGGCAATGATAGCAACTAATGCCATCACAGACCCTGCTTTGCCGATTTCCATTAACAATCGTCGCTTTTTGGTATCTGGCAGTTGATTTATTGAAAGCTGCCACACCAGCAATAAAACCAAACAAACACCAAGAACTGGCAAATAGGAAAATTTGGCGACAGTGGCCAAACCAGCAAACCAGCCGACTATTGCACAATCCATTACTGCCGGCCTGGCGCCTCTAATTTGTAGCAGCCAATACACCGCTGCCAGGCCAAATGCCGCCGCGGCAAGGTCTACCTTGCCGTCAAAGATGTAGTGATAATAGGTATAGGAGCTAAGCAACATCGCCCAACCCATAGTGATCGCAATAATGCCACCACCACAGCAACGAGTTATTCCGGCAATGAATACACCAACGGTCAGTGCGATAGGAAAGATAATAAATTTAGCAGCATGCTCATCAGCTAATATCATTAAGGCGGTGTAATGTAATTCAACAGGTAAGCCAATACTCGAAAAATAATTGAAAGGACCATGCATTGCTTCAAGTAGTCCAGTGGTCGCCATTATTTTCGGGTACACCATATAAAAGCCGGCGGCATCACCTTTGGGCGGTAATATCCAGGCACCAACAGCGAAACTCAAAGCCAGAAATACTGAGACCGCTGCAATGGCAGACAGCCATATTGGTTGTGTTTTCCATATTGAAAGTGACTTTTGGGTAACAGCTAACGCCTCAATTAAATAGCTACGCCCCATGAGCAAGCCAGCGAGGCCCGGCAAGGAAATAATGAGCAAAGCATATAATCGCAGCTGACCAGCTAATCCAAGCAAGGTCAAAAGCACTGAATACATGGCTAGACCTGTTAGAAAAAGGCTGGAAAAGCCAATGGATGGGCTTACAGTTATTCTTCTATTACTAAGAGCTTCTTTCCCATAACGGTTATATATTTGAATCATTAACATTCCCAATCCATAGCAAGCCATGCAATAGGTAACGGATATCAAAACTGAAAAAAACCAATACATAAGATTAAAAAAGAGAAGGACTGTAAAAAAGAGGATAAATCAAGTCACGCAGTCGCCAAAATAGTTCAGGCAGAACAATTGAAGATCTTAGAGTTTCTGGCACTGTTACAAGAATAAATACCGTTAATAACAATCCAAACCATGCCAAAATTAACAAGGTAGCAATTCGGCCAGGCTGCCTCATTGAATGGATACATCCTTTTGAGGAATAGATACTCGATTGCGAAAAAGCAGACACACAACGCCAAGCAGTGTTGAACCAAGCAATGCAAATAAATGTAACAAGATAATAAAAGCTAAGGCAGTTGGGCCGTCATGCCCAACAAGCGCCAACGCGGTCACGCCAAAAAACTCATAGGTTCCCACAAAGCCCGGTGATGAAGGCACCATTGAGCCTAATGCGAGTATCAACAGCACAAATAGCGCATTTCCGGGCGCTAGTGGAAGCCCAACCCCAACGGCAACCAAGTAAACTATGCCAACTTCTAAAACCCATAAGAGTGCAGTTAATACTAAAAAAGCTACGGCATTTGCCGGCCTGAAAATTCCAGCGATTCCATCAAGAGCGGATGTCACCATCTGCAATATCTTACTGCCTACGCGATCTGGTAAACGATGTACCAACAGGCCTACGAACGATGGAATCCAGCGACGACCTGTTATGTGCGCCACAATGAGGAAAACCACTGCAGCACTGGCAACAACGGCTACTGCAATACCGCTTTGCTGGAGCCACTCAGGCAGGGCTGGATAGGTAAGCAAAGCCAATGCAATAAAGACAAGTGTTATTGCCAGGTCTGCAGTTCTTTCAGTCACCAGTGTGGCAAATACCTTGGTGCGGGATATTTCTTCTGATTTTCCCAATTCCAGAGCTCTGGCTAAGTCACCCGCACGTGCTGGAAGGATGTTATTCAGCAGATAACCAATCATTAAGGCAGAAAAACTGGTCCAGTATCGGATGGGCGGCTTATGTTCAACGAGTAAACGCCAACGCTGCGCCCGTATTGTGAATGAAAACAGAATCAACACAGGAATCGGATAGAGTGGCGCAAAGTTCAGTTGCTTAAACGTAATTGCAAGTTGCTCAAGGTCAAATTGTTTTGCTAACCAGACCAAAGCTGTAAAGCTGACAAATAATCCCAAAGCCGTAGCCAAATGACGACCTGAAATCTTCATGTTTTATGCTCAACCGCTTGCTGAAGAACTTGTGCCATTTCCCGGGCAACCACATCCCAATTCAGGTACCGCTGCACAAAGTTACGTCCCCCCTGCCCCACACGTTGACGTAATGCGGTATAAGATAACAAGAGATTCAAGCGCTCTGCGATTTTTTCTGGATCGACACTAGTGCACTGGACAAGATCTTCCTTATCGACCATGACGCCGGTCCCCAAAAGATCCAGTGGTGTATTTACTACCGTAGGCAATCCAAGCAGCATGGCTTCTATTGTTGCTGTGCCGAGCCCAACATATTGCCCTGTCAAAGATGAATAAAACATAGTGGCTTGTTGCATGTGCTCGATTACCTGATCGTGAGGTAACTCGCCATAAAATTCTACCCGCTCCGACAAGCCTAATTCAGCAACTAATCGAGGAGCCTCGCCATAATATACATGACCAATAATTCTCAGCCGTAATTTTGGATATTTGGGAGCCAATTGAGCAAAAGCTTTAACCAGTGGTACGAAACTTCGCTGCTCGCTAACAGCGCCTACACCCAGAATCACTTCATCATTATTATAGTTGTGTTGGCGAGCCAGTAGACTTGAAGGATCACCATTAACACCATAATTCACTATAACCACTTTGCGCAGAATACTGTTTCCTTGAACATCCTGAAGATACTGACGAATCTGGGTATCCCAGGCCACGATTCGGGTGCAGCCCGGAAAAACCAGAAAACCGCAAAACAGACGATCAAGGAAATTAAGAATCCTGTTACGTCGAGGGTTCAATGACTGTAATTGCGTTCCCACTGAACATACCAGCGGTATCCTGTTCTTGCCAGCCGCAAAACGTGACAGAAAAGCGATATCCAGATAATGATTTACCAGCAATATGACTTCAGCTTTACTGGATTTCGCAATTTTCGAAAATCGCCACCAATTAACAGGATTCCATGCACACAATCTAAAATGTTTGAAGAAACCAGCTAATGGCATCGTAAAAGCAGACAGTCGGTGGACTTTAAGCCCGTCCTCTTGACTGAGACCAGGGCTTCCGAGGGTGATAACTTCAACCTCGTGTCCATGGTGTTGGAGAGCCAACGCCAAATTTCGTGTATAAAAAGCAGTGCCGGTCTGCATGGGAGGAAACATTCCTCCTGCCACTAAAATTCTCACCCAGCGGGCCGTAACACTTGTGCAGGTACTCCAGCTACAACCATGTCAGGGGATACATCCTGTAAAACGACACTGCCCATACCAACCAGACTGCCCTTTCCGATAGAAACGCCTTCTTTCACAGAGCAACCAGAACCCAGGTAACATGTGCGAGCCACCTTAACGGCTCCTGAGAGCATGACACCGCTACCCAGGATTGACCAGTCGCCTATCTGCACCTCATGATTTAACACGGCGCCTGAAAGAATGGTGACGTGTTGGCCAATATGGACATTCGACAGAACAACCACATTGGGATATAGAATGGAGCCAGCACCTATCTGAGCATCTTTGGCTATAAAAGCCGAAGGGTGAATAAGGGTTTCAAAACGCATTTGGGTTAAACCTGAGCGTTGCAGCAAATCTTCTCGCTGACGATAACTTCGAGAGCTTCCCAGGCAATCCACAAATGAAGCATCTTGAAAATCCTTACATTTCAAAAGAGGTCCTAAAACTTCAATGCCGTAACGTTCATCTCCAATGGATAAACCGTCGTCCAAAATACCCCACACTTCGTAAGTCGGATTTATATTATTTATTGATGAAAGTAGTGCCAATACGTCACTACTCGTTCCTGCACCTCCAATTAATATCAGTTTTCGAAGTTCAGTCATATCAGGCTCAGATTACGTTTTCACGGTACCATTCAGCTGTGCGACGAATGCCTTCTTCCAGATCAATCTTTGCCTTATAGCCCAACAACTGCTCTGCTTTTCTGGTTTCCGGAATACGAAGCTCTATATCAGCTGACAATGGTGGCTTGAAAACTATTTCAGAAGAGGAATTAAGAACACGACAAACAGTTTCAGCCAAACCATAAATAGTGGTCACTGCACGTGCATTGCCTACATTAAATGATTCACCAACAGCTTCTGGGCATTCAAGGGCAAGCATAAGAGCGTCAACCATATCATCTATAAAACACCATGCTCGAATCTGGGTACCATCACCATATATATTAATTGGCTCATTTTTTAGCGCCTTATGAATGAATATCTGGATAGCCCCTTCTCCTGTTTGGCCTGGACCATAAATATTAAATGGTCTTAAAGTTACTGTAGGAAGTTGGTATTCCCGGAAATAAGCATGAGTAAGATGTTCACCGGCCAGTTTACTCACTGCGTAAACCCAGCGTGCTTCACCTGCAGATCCCGCAACAGCCTGATGCTCTTCACTCACACGATAGGCCATGCTGCCAAATACTTCGGAAGTGGAAAATTCAACCACCCTATCTTTCACGCCCTCCTGATGGGCTGCGCGCAATACATTCGCTGTGCCTATCATATTGACTTCCATGGTTTTAACTGGTGATTTTATAACTGTATCAATACCCGCAATAGCTGCTGCATGAACAACAATATCTGATCCTGCTATTGATTCACTAATCGACGCTACATCGAGTATATCTCCCTGAACCAAAGAAATATTTGGGTGCTGGGCCAAATCGGTATGCTGAATGGTGTTGCGATCAAGGTTATCAAATAACACAATTTGATTATTGTCGGCCAATCGACTTGCCAGGGTTGAACCTATAAACCCTGCTCCGCCGGTTATAAATAACTGTTTATTCGTTACTGTCATTATTGTGCCTTTTCATTCAAGAGCTAAATTTATTAATTAATAAGTCATGATGTCTGCACATCATAGGTTTTTCAACCGTAATTTAGACGCTATCTGTGCCAACTCACTTGTTTCTAATAAGCAATAAGCAGCCAGAACTACAGCTATTAAAAATAGTGGTGTTTTATAAATTAAATCCCAGGCAACACCTGTAAATTGAAGCAGCATAAGCCCGAATGAACAAAGTAAAGCTACTCCTGTGCCTTTTATAATTTGTGGCCAAGCAAAAGGGATAGGATAGAAATGAAGATTTATGAAGGTGTAAATCAAGAAACTTATTAGCGCGCTTATCAGTGTGGCAACAGCCGCACCTGCAATCCCCAAATGAGGTACCAATAAAAAGAGGCAACCAACATTTAGTATGGCAACGCTGACATTTATTATAGCTACCAATCCCGTTCGTCTCGCTATAAAAACACCTGGAACGAAGATGTACATATTGGCTAGTAACATTGCAGTAGCAAGAATTGGAATTGTATACCAAGCTTCGAAATATTGGGGTGTAGTAAACAACCAAAGTAATTCTTTTGAGAATCCTGTCAAAAAAAGCATTATGACAAATGCACCTACCAGAAAATAGCGGAAAGCCCGCGCCATTTCTACTGGAGTTTCTCTGGAAGCATGATTCTGGAAAACGAGGGGAATAAACCCTGACTGGAATCCTGCCATTAAAAGTGCCACGATTGAAGCAATGCGTGCACCCACACCATAGATACCAACTTCCTCTACACTAATCATTTCCTTTATGAAAATTCGGTCTATGTATAGTGCTGAATATGAGGCAACACTTGAAATAATCATAGGTGCTGAATAACTGAACATTTCAATCCAACGACTTTTATCAAATCGCCAACCCCAATGTGTTGCCGCACCATTGATACAGGTAACACAAAGTCCGATAAATGCCCCGGCAATTTGCCCAACAAGTAGACCTACAACACCCATGTCTGCGATAACCACTGCAACAGAACCAACACCGGCGCTAACAAACGAATAGGAAATACTGGATAAGGCATGAAGTTTTGGTCGAAGTTGCCAACGTAACAGGTCTTGTAACAGGAAAAAAATGCCGTTGGCAACAACTGCAATAATCATAGTTTGAACAGCAGATGTCCATTCAATAGAATCAAGTAGCAGCTGGGCAATGCTAGATGAAAATGAAAGACCTACTAATGCAAACAAGCAGTAGGACAGCACTACAAACCATGCTGCTGAGGATACACATGAATTCTTCTCCACATCTGATTTAGCTTCAGAATACACGCGGGCTAGTCCCTGAGAAATTTCCAATGACACCAGGTAATTAGCCAATGTTGCAGCGATCATTAAAAGGTCCAGAACGCCATATTCTATAGGGTGTAGATAACGCGTATAAAGTGGTATCAAAATAATGGCAACACCACGAGAAATCGCGCCAGAAATCGCGTAAATTGAACTATCTTTGAGTAGACGGCTTAGCAAATAAAATCTAATGATGCATTGTCAGATTCAAACTATGGATTTTATTTAGAGGTAGCTGACAAATTTGCTATCAAGTTTTTAATACAGGCGATATTAACTTCGCTATCAGCATCTTTTTGAACTTTATCAAGACAAATCCGATTAAACTCTGCTACTAGATTCTCCGGGTTCACTAGTATTTTCTCTATTCTTTCTCCAATAATTTCAGGATCTCTTGGAGAGCATAAAAACCCGTTAACACCATCGTCAATCCACTCACGATTCTGTGACGTATCACTCATTACAACGGGCGTACCACAAGCCATTGATT
>Ga0181601_10004847_pt1 | contig 11229 bp, 11 predicted proteins | sample 041ome_8_FD_133020 | JGI IMG/M metagenome (GOLD analysis project Ga0181601, IMG submission 133020) | Coastal salt marsh microbial communities from the Groves Creek Marsh, Skidaway Island, Georgia - 041407BS metaG (megahit assembly) | ecosystem: Environmental > Aquatic > Marine > Intertidal zone... | reverse complement strand
CGAGCGGCACGCTCTAGTAGACGTGAATGCAAGTAAAATACGTCACCCGGGTAGGCTTCTCGGCCTGGCGGGCGTCGTAACAGCAGGGAGATCTGACGGTAGGCTACAGCCTGCTTTGACAAATCGTCATAAATAATCAGCGCATCTTCACCGCGATCGCGGTAATACTCGCCCATTGTGCAACCGGCAAAGGGTGCTAAAAACTGCATGGCGGCAGGGTCAGCAGCGTTAGCGGCGACAACAATGGTGTGGTCCATTGCGCCGTGCTCTTCGAGCTTGCGCACAACCGATGCCACCGATGAGGCTTTCTGGCCTACAGCGACATAGATACACTTAATGCCAGTGCCTTTTTGGTTAATGATGGCATCAACGGCGATAGCGGTTTTGCCCACTTGGCGGTCACCAATGATCAACTCGCGCTGGCCGCGACCGATTGGCACCATGGCGTCGATCGCTTTCAAACCAATTTGGACTGGCTGATCAACAGACTGGCGCGCAATTACGCCGGGAGCGATCTTTTCGATAGCGTCGGTCTGCTTAGCTTCAATCGCACCTTTGCCGTCGATGGGGTTACCCAGCGCATCCACTACTCGACCTTGGAGTTCTGGACCGACGGGAACTTCTAGAATTCGCCCGGTACATCGACAGGTTTGACCCTCTGCCAGCTGCTTGTAGTCCCCCAGGACAACCGCACCGACAGAGTCACGCTCAAGGTTGAGTGCGAGACCGTATACACCGCCATCAAACTCAATCATTTCGCCGTATTGAACTTCCGTAAGGCCGTGAATGCGAATGATGCCATCTGTTACAGAAACGATAGTGCCTTCGTTGGTCGCCTGGGACGATACGTCGAGCTTATCAATACGCTGCCGGATGATTTCGCTGATTTCCGACGGATTCAGTTGTTGCATGACCTATTCCTCTGTCAAGGTGTCAGCGAGCCAGCAAGCTTGTTAAGCCGGCCGCGAACAGAGCCGTCAATCACAAGATCTCCGGCACGAATTACTGCCCCACCCAATAAGGAGGGGTCGGTATGAGATTTGATACTTACTGATCGATCTAACTTCTTAGCCATACTCTCGGACAGCGCCGAAAGTTCGGCGTCTGACATGTCGAACGCTGAAGTGACTTCCACCGCGATGGTTGCCTCAAGCTGCTGCTTCATATCGGCAAACAGCCCTGCAACTTCAGGGAGTAAAGCTAAGCGATCGTTTTCGGCCATAATCCGGATAAAGTTCATCACCGGCGGGGCGACACTATCACCGACTAAATCAGTAAGTACTTGCGCTCGACGCTCTCCGGTCAGGGCGGGGTCGTTGAGAACTGAGACCACTCTCTGTTCACCAGCGACAGCGGCCAACTCACCCAGCGCTAAAGACCAGCTGTCTAAGGTGCCAGCAGCTTTGCCGTACTCAAAGGCCGCACGGGCATAAGGTCGAGCTAAAGTAATGGGTTCAATCATTAATTACTGCTCCGCAGTAAGACTCTTGAGCAAATCTGCGTGCTTAGTCGCGTCGATCTCTGCTCCAAGAATCTTTTCAGCACCGGCCACGGCCAACTGGCTCACGTGAGTGAGTAGCTGTTCCTGTGCTCGTGCTCGTTCCTGCTCAATCTCGGCAGCCGCGGCGGCTTTGATACGATCAGCCTCGGCGACGGCGGCGCTTTTAGCCTCATCTACCACAGCAGACGCTCGCTTGTTAGCAGCTTCAATAATGCTTGCTGCCTCACGTTTGGCTTCAGCCATACGCTCGGTCGCTTGCTTCTGAGCTAGCTCAAGATCGTGACCTGCTCGATCGGCGGCTGCGAGGCCGTCAGCGATTTTCTGTTGCCGCTCCGCCATAGCTGCCACAATTGGCGGCCAAACATAGCGCATACAAAACAACACGAAAGCGACGAACGCGATCAGCTGGCCAATTAGCGTTAAGTTGATGTTCACGGTTTGCTCCTGTAATCACCTGGGGCCCGGCACTTTATAAGTGCCGGAGTTCACAGTCGGCGACTATCAGCCTGCAACAACGAAGATGAGGTACATAGCGATACCAACACCGATAATTGGAATCGCGTCAACGAGACCTGCACCTAGGAAGAAGGTGACTTGCAGCTTGGGAGCCAGCTCTGGCTGACGAGCAGAACCTTCAATCAGCTTGCCGCCTAAAAGGCCTACACCGATAGCAGCGCCCAGACCGCCGAGGCCCATCATGATAGCTGCGGCAACGTAGATAAGTTCCATGGTTTTCTCCTGGTTAGTAGTTGCAGTGGTACATTAAAAGTAAGGTAATTTAGTAAATTAATGGTCTTCGTGGGCCATGCTCAGATAAACAACTGTCAGCACCATAAAGATGAACGCTTGCAGCGTGATGACTAAGATGTGAAAAATAGCCCAACCGATCTGCAGCAGAGCAGCCGGTAGCATCCACATCACCCCGGCGCTGAACAGACAGGCAATAAGGATGAAAATCATCTCTCCTGCGTACATATTGCCGAACAACCGCAGGCCCAGTGAGAAGGGTTTGGCTAATAAACCCACCACTTCCATAAACAAGTTGACGGGAATGAAAACCGGGTGGTTAAAGGGGTTCATGGTGAGTTCTTTAACAAACCCAAACCCTTTCACCTTAATTGAGTAATAAATCATCAGCACAAACACGCCTAAAGCCATGCCCATGGTGATGTTCGGGTCGGTAGATGGAACGATTTTCTGGTAGTCGACGCCTGCAAGCATCAAGGTGTGCGGGACCACATCAACCGGGATGAGGTCCATCAAATTCATCAGAAAAACCCAAACAAAAATAGTTAAAGCCAACGGTGCAACTAGCGGGTTGCGGCCGTGGAAAGTATCACGCACGGTGCCATCTACAAACTCTACAACCATTTCAACAAGGTTGATCATGCCGCTAGGAACCCCAGAGCTGGCCTTTTTGGCTACCGAACGAAACAACCAGCAAAAAATCACGCCGAGCCCAATGGACCAAATAAGCGAGTCAACGTGCAGTGCATTAAAGCCCATAGCTGCAATTTCGTTGGCTCCATGAGCCATGGTCCACTGGCCGCCATCCGCAACAATTGAACCGTCGGCACGCTCGAAGCCACCTGGCAATTTGCCGAAGGTCAAATTGGTCAAGTGGTGAACAATGTACTCAGATACTGTCTGTTCGTTCCCGCTGCCAGCCATGATCGCTGCTAGTCCTCTGCTCAATTGTGTTGCCGACCTGCCACAAGATGTACGGCGATCGGTGTAATAAGTAGTACGGTAGCGCTACCGGCTAGCACCAGAAGCGCATTACTGTCTGGCGCTACTGCAAACCAGACGGCGAAACCCAGTCCCGCCAATGCATACTTCGTCAAACCCAAAGCAATCATTGTCCCGATAGGTCGCCCAAAAAATCCTTTGGCTACAACCCACATATTAGGAAGAGTCACGACTGCGGCTCCCACAAGAAAATCCACAGCGAGGGTAAAACCCCAAAAAAGACCTACCGCCCCAGCGACACACACAGCAAGCACAGCGGACGCCAAGACAGCACTCTTAATCATATGTCGAGTAGGGGAAAAGGCGCTGGCGCTCACCGGCGAGACCACTGATGTTGGTGACCCAAAATTGCTGCGCGAGTGTAGACCAATTCAAATAGGGCTTCAACAGTGCCAACGAAGTAAAAATATCACCGGATCTTGCGCAAAATGCCGTCCAGTTCGTCCAAACTCGTGTAATTTATGACCACTTTTCCCCGCCCCTGTTTACCGTGTTCAATGGCGACAGCTGCGCCAAGTCGGCCCGAGAGATCCTGCTCGAGACGGCTTATGTTGGGATCTCGTCCAGGCACAGGTGTGACGTTGGCATCTTCCCCTTTGAGCAGGATTTTCACCATGGCCTCGGTCTGTCGAACAGATAGACCACCCTTAACTACTTGTTTTGCTGCTTTAATTTGATTGGCACCTTCCAGTGCTAACAAAACTTTGGCATGACCCGTATCAAGCTGGCCTTGGGTTAAAAGCTCCCGTACAACAGGTTCTAGGGTGAGTAGACGCAAAAGGTTAGCGATAACTGATCGAGACTTACCAACCCGGTCAGCAACTTGCTGTTGACTCAGGTCGAACTCGCTTTGCAACCGTTTCAATGCCTCGGCTTCCTCGATGGCATTTAGATTTTCCCGTTGAATGTTCTCTATTAGCGCCATAGCAATGGCTGCTTCGTCGCTTACGTCTCTCACTACCGCGGGGATGCGGTCTATCCCTGCAAGCTGGCTCGCCCGCCAGCGGCGCTCACCGGCGATGATCTCAAACCGGTCATTCCCTTGCGGTCTGACAACTATGGGCTGCATAACTCCCTGGGAACGAATGCTTTCAGCGAGTTCTTCCAGAGCGTTTTGTTCAAAATCCCGCCTAGGTTGATACTTTCCGCGCTGCAAGAGCTCCAGAGGGATAAAGCGCAAGCCATCACCGGCTGCGACGCCTGCGGGCTCTGAAGCTACCTCGGATTTAGCGTCGGACAAATCCACTGTTCGAGAAGTTGAAGCGCTCAGCAAGATATCGAGATCTTTGCCAAGACTGCCTTTACGTTTACGTGCGGTCACTGCTTTTCCTTCCGATGTGGGTTAGCCTGATTTAGGCTTTTGTCGTTTCACGAATTCCCCCGCGAGCGCTGCGTAAGCCCTAGCGCCGGCAGAGTAGCGATCATAATGTAGTGCCGGCAATCCATGGCTTGGCGCTTCCGCTAGACGGACATTTCTAGGTATGACCGTACGATACACCAGGTCGCCAAAATGCTTGTGCAACTGGCCAGAAACCTCGTTCGTTAATGAGTTTCTGGGGTCGTACATGGTGCGTAATATGCCTTCAATCTCTAGCTCTGAATTGACCGTCTCGGACACTCGACGAATGGTGTTTAAAAGCGCCGAAAGTCCTTCCAGAGCAAAATATTCGCACTGCATGGTGATGATCACCGATTTGGCCGCCACCAGAGCGTTTAATGTCAGCATGCTAAGGCTGGGAGGGCAGTCAATAATGACAAACTCGTACTGAAATGCGGTAGCCAAGGCTTCTGCGAGCCGTCGCTCACGACCGTCCACACTCAACAGCTCGATTTCCGCAGCAGTCAAATCCCGGTTAGCTGGGACAACATGAAACCCATTTTCTCCCGCAGGCACTGCAACCTCATTGAGTGGTGCCTCTCCCATCAACAACTCATAAGCGGTGAGCTCAGCTTCGTGCTTGTCCACACCCGAAGACATGGTGGCGTTGCCTTGGGGGTCTAGATCTACCAGCAAGACATTGCGACCCATGGCGGCTAGACTCGCTGCTAGATTGACGCTCGTTGTGGTTTTACCCACCCCGCCTTTTTGATTAGCCACCGCTAAAGTTTTCATGGCCGGAACGAACTCCCGTTTATAAATTTTGATTATGCCTACTCAGGAGAGTTTGAGCGCAACCAAGGAGCGTGACTCATTGAGGTAGGGTACAGACAGTTGCTGACATCGAAGAACTTCACCACGGTGATCGAGTTGATTGATTTCCTCGGTCACGGCGGCGGCCTTCATCGCGTACAAGGTCCCATCCGGTTCTAATAAGTGGCGACAACTATCGACCATTCTCGGCAAACTGGCAAACGCTCTGCTGATCACTGCATCATATAGGGTTGTTGGATGATGGGCCTCAACCCGAGATTCGACGATGCTGACATTGTTGAGTTTCAAGCCAGTTTTTACCTGAAACAGAAACCGCGTCTTTTTGCCATTACTATCCAATAGCGTCACATCACACTCAGGTTGAACAATAGCTAGCGGTATGCCGGGAAAACCAGCGCCGGTGCCGACATCAATCAGCCGACGCGATTGGACATAGTTGCTAACGGCAAGACTGTCTAACAGATGTTTGACGACCATGCCGTCAAGATCACGCACCGCCGTTAAATTGAAGGCCTTATTCCACCGCTGGACCAGCAAAATGTAGTCGGTGAGTTGTTGCAGTTGAAACTGAGAGGCATCAACGCCCAATTGCTCGATGCCTGATACCAAGAGGGGATGCAGCGGGTTAGCCATTGGCAACCCGTGCAAGCTTCTCCCTTTTTTTAAGGTGGACTAGTAATAGCGACAACGCAGCCGGAGTCACACCTGAGATTCGACCAGCGCGGGCTAATGTGGCGGGTCTGGCCTGGGCTAACTTCTGGCTAATCTCATTGGATAGTCCCGAGACAAGGGAGTAATCCATATCCACGGGGATTGCCGTGTCCTCATGCCGTCGGAAACGCGCGATCTCCTCCTGCTGCCGCTCAATGTAGCCGGCATATTTTACTTGGGTTGCGACCTGCTCAGCGGCTTGTTCATCAGGAATGAGTGATTCGCCAGCAAGCATGGCGACATCGGAATAACCCAACTCTGGTCGCCTTAATAAATCTGCTAGTGAGTACTCACGTCCAAGAGGTTTAGCAATTTTACCGGATAGTTGTTTCGCTGAGTCTGAGTCAGGTTGGATATATGTCGTTTCTAAACGTTGGATTTCTAGCGCTATCGCATCCCGTCGACGCTCAAAGAGCTGCCACTGTGCATCACCGACTAAACCGAGCTTACGACCTATTTCGGTTAACCGTAGGTCAGCATTATCTTCCCTAAGCAGCAACCGGTATTCGGCCCGAGAAGTAAACATGCGGTAGGGTTCTTGGGTGCCCAATGTCACCAAATCATCAACCAATACACCAATGTAAGCCTCGTCCCGCTTGGGCTCCCAAGCCTCGAGTCCCTTGGATTTTCTTGCGGCATTAAGCCCTGCCAACAACCCCTGCGCACCGGCTTCTTCATAGCCTGTTGTGCCATTGATTTGCCCAGCAAAAAAGAGTCCGTCAATCGATCGGGTTTCTAGTGAGTGTTTTAGGTCCCGGGGATCAAAATAATCATACTCAATGGCATAACCAGGTCTGATGATGTGGGCCTGCTCCAACCCGGGAATCGATCGCACCAAATCAAACTGAACATCAAAGGGCAAACTAGTGGAGATTCCGTTGGGATAAAGCTCGGTGGTTGTTAGGCCCTCCGGTTCAATAAAGATTTGATGGGAATCTTTATCAGCAAAGCGATGAATTTTATCTTCAATGCTGGGGCAATAGCGTGGCCCAGTGCCCTCAATAACACCACTAAATAGTGGCGACCGATCTAAACCCGCACGAATAATATCGTGGGTCTGCGCAGTGGTTTTAGTAATCCAACAACAGCGCTGTTCAGGATGTTCTGTGCGGGAACCATTGAGGGACATTACCGGCCGAGGCTCATCTCCCCACTGTTCACTCATTAATGCGAAATTGACCGAACGCGCATCAATACGAGGTGGCGTGCCGGTTTTTAGGCGACCAACTCGGGGACAGAGTTCACGCAATCTGTCGGCTAATCCAATAGCAGCAGGGTCTCCAGCACGTCCACCTTCTGAATTTTCTAAACCAACGTGAATACGTCCTCGCAGGAAAGTGCCCGCTGTTAACACCACAGTTTTGGCAAAAAAGGTCAAACCTGTGCGGGTTTTTGCCCCTGACACTACCTTGCCATCGAGGACAATATCTTCCACTGAGTCCTGAAAAATTTCTAAATTTGGCTGTTCGAGAAGCATCGTTCGAATGGCGTTTCGGTAAAGCACTCGGTCTGCCTGAGCTCTGGTCGCTCGAACTGCTGGGCCTTTTCGAGCGTTTAATACCCGAAACTGGATTCCCGCTCGATCGGTAGCCCGGGCCATAGCGCCACCCAGAGCGTCAATTTCCCTAACCAAGTGGCTTTTACCGATACCACCAATCGCTGGGTTACAGGACATTTGGCCCAATGTGTCAATTGAGTGGGTGAGCAACAACGTACGCGCACCCGTGCGGGCAGCGGCCAAGGCGGCTTCTGTGCCGGCATGACCTCCTCCAACAACAATTACGTCATATTGTGTTTGATACTTACTCACTGTAAGGAACCTGTTTGCTCACCGAGGCTGGAGTATACGGGGCATGTTGTTGCACGAAAATAGCAGTTGTACCAAAGGGTTAATCAGTTATTTTTTAAGTTAGTTAGTATTTTCTTTAAGTAAGTAAGTGGTATTGATGTAGTTATTATTAAAGGCCATGAATTCAGTGGATAAAACCCTGCATGCCCCACTCTCGCTGGGGATCAAGCCAATGAAACCCTGAGGATCACCCGCCTTTTGTGTCGGTATTTGTGGCAGACAGTTTGTGGACAACTAGAGTTAGCCCTCATGCTCGATTTCTTCCACATGCTTTTTCACAGGGCTTAAGGGGACTTACTCATAAGTTGTTAGCAACTATTTCCCAATACAAAAACTAGAAAAAATTTCACCTAGTAGCTCATCACTGGTCATTCGACCCGTGATTTCCCCCAGTTGATCATGGGCACGTCGAAGATCCTCAGCTAACAGCTCTCCGGCACCCGAACTTAGAAACTGGTCTTCAGCTCTTTCTAGCGTGGTCAAGCAGGAATCTAGAGCCAGAAGGTGGCGTTCCCGGGCGCTAAACAAGGTGTTACCAGCGCCATCAACCCCAATTATTGTGAGTATGACTTTTTTAAGTTCACTGAGACCAGCACCGGTTTTGCTGGATATGGCTACTGCGGGTGTACTCGCGGGTGAAATCTCGGATGAAATCACACCATCAGGACGACCTGATAGATCGATCTTTGTTAACACAGTGAGTAAGTTATTTGTGTCGGGTAGTTCAACAGCTCGTGCATGTGGGTCATTGTCATCGATGAGGTGAATCGTAAGATCAGCCTCACTAATGGCTCTTTGCGCGCGTTTTATGCCTTCTTGTTCAATGGCGTCATCGCTGTCTCTGAGCCCGGCGGTATCTGTAAGGTGTAGCGCAACCCCATCGATTTCAACATGTTGTCTAACTACATCTCGGGTGGTCCCGGGGACATCCGTGACGATAGCCACTTGATCTCCAGCTAGCGCGTTTAGGAGGCTGCTTTTGCCTGCATTGGGTCGTCCTGCAAGGACGACTGTTGCGCCAGAGCGAAAGATGGCACCTTGCTTTGCATTAGCTCGCAGGGTTTTTGCCGTGTTTAGGAGGGTATTAAGTTGTTGTGTAACTCGCCCTTCGGATAAGAAGTCTATCTCTTCTTCCGGAAAATCGATGGCTGCCTCCACATACTTGCGAAGTGTCACTAATTGCTGGCGAACGTCATCGATGGCATCGGAAAACGCCCCTCTCAAAGATGCCTGTGCTTGTCTCGCTGCGGTGGCAGTTTGGGCATTGATGAGATCGGCAATGGCTTCTGCTTGGACTAGATCGAGTTTATCGTTTAGAAAAGCCCGTTCAGAAAACTCACCGGCTCTGGCCTGTCTTGCGCCCAAGTCAAAGCATCGTCTCAGCAACAGTTGAAGAATAACGGGTCCACCGTGCCCTTGAAGTTCCACTACGTCTTCCCCAGTGAAAGAATGGGGTCCCGGGAAAAAAATAGCGATGCCATCATCGATAACACGATGGTGGTCGTGGAACGAGGTGTAGTGGGCGTAACGGGGTGTTAACGTCCTTCGATGGGTTAGCGCTTGGGCGATGGTCTTGGCCTGATCACCCGAGAGGCGAATGACACCAATACCGCCGCGTCCAGGCGCTGTTGCAATGGCGGCTATGGTGTCTTGGTAGAAAGATCCACTGTTGAGCGCCGTCATTGTTATTTCCTGAGAGCTGCCTCTCGTTCAATATTGCGAGTGATAACAAACTGCTGGGTCATAGAAAGCAGGTTATTGCACACCCAGTAAAGAACTAGTCCTGCGGGGAACCAGAGAAAGAAGAACGTAAATACCACGGGTAGCCACTGCATGATTTTGGCTTGCATAGGGTCTGGTGGTGGAGGGTTGAGCTTCTGCATGAAGAACATGGAGGCGCCCATTAGAATGGGCAGTACAAAGTAGGGATCCATGACAGCTAGATCTTTAATCCATAAAGCAAACGGTGCCTGCCTCAGCTCAACCGACTCCATGAGTACCCAATATAGCGCGATGAACACGGGCATTTGGATGAGTACTGGAAGACAGCCGCCCATTGGGTTGATTTTTTCCTTTTTGTACAGCTCCATCATCGCCTGGGATTGTTTCTGCTTGTCTTCAGCGTACTGTTCCCGAATTGCCTGCATTTTTGGTTGAACGGCCCGCATCTTTGCCATTGATCGGTAGCTGGCTGCTGACAGTTTAAAGAAAGCGCCCTTAACCAACACGGTCAACAGAATAATGGCGATGCCCCAATTCGATACAAATGACTGAATTTTGGTGAGTAACCAGAAGAGGGGTTGCGCTATCCACCATAGCCAACCGTAATCGACGGTGAGTTCCAGATGGGGGGCAAGCTGCGCTAACGCATATTGATCCTTCGGTCCGATGTATAGCCGGGCTGCATAGTTACCACTTGAGTGTGGTGCAACGACAATAGCCGGGCTTGTGAAGCCTGCGATATTGAACCCAGACCGTGTTTGACGGGTTGAATAATTGTGGTTGGTGTCTTGGTTTGGGATCCATGCGGTAACAAAGTAATGCTGGATGATGCCAATCCAACCACCTTGGATATTGGCTTTCCAAGGGTCGTCGGCAATGTCATCGAAGGAGAATTTTTTGAATCGATCTTCGGGGGTGGTAGTCGCAGCACCTAGGAAAGGTTGCAGACCGAATCCGCTCTGATCTGCAGCGGGTGCCTGGCTGCTGTCGCGCTTAAGTTGGGCAAATGGAACCACTTGCCAGGGGTCATTACCATTATTCTGCAGCTCATAGGCTAAATCTATGACGTAGCTGTCTGGGTAGAAGGTGTAGCGTTTTTCTACAATGACAGCTCGCTCTGTATCTATGTACTCAAGCTTCACTTCCAGGGGTTGGCCGCCCGTCATTGTGAAATTGCTGCTAGTCGCGGTGTAGGTAGCTCGCTGTTTAGTATCGATGCCATCTGGCCCGACCAGTCCACTCTGAGCAATATAAGTACGCGTGGAATTGTCCTCCAACATGACAAATGGCATATCGGGGTGTCTATACGATCCGGGAATTCAGGTAACGCGGCTTCAACAATGTCACCGCCCATTAAATCAATCACGATTTCTAGTGTGTTCGTTTTAACTTGGATGTAGCGATTTGTTGACTGGGTTTCTACTGTCTCAGAGTTAGGCGTCAAAGCAGTAGGCTCGACAACAGCAGGTAAGTCGTCTTCGATGGTGGATTGTTCACCCGTATCGACGCTAGTAAGAGGGCTATCGATGCCTGTGACTTGCATGT
>Ga0181601_10004830_pt1 | contig 11246 bp, 10 predicted proteins | sample 041ome_8_FD_133020 | JGI IMG/M metagenome (GOLD analysis project Ga0181601, IMG submission 133020) | Coastal salt marsh microbial communities from the Groves Creek Marsh, Skidaway Island, Georgia - 041407BS metaG (megahit assembly) | ecosystem: Environmental > Aquatic > Marine > Intertidal zone... | reverse complement strand
TATGATCCGCCCGTTCATATGTTCACGCGCTATGCCTATGACACACTCACTCTAAACGGCGTGACACTCGAACGCGGTGATCAAGTCGCTTATGTTTATGGTGCCACGGGCCGTGATCCTCGTCGTTGGACTGATCCAGACCGCTTTGACCCAACGCGCGAAATCCAAAAAAACCTTGCGTTTGGCGGCGGCATTCACTTTTGCGTTGGCGCGCCCCTCGCGCGATTGGAACTTCAAATTGCGCTGCCTATTCTTTTTGAACGGCACCCCAACCTAAAACTTGTACGAACACCACAGTTTCAAAACATCTACCACTTCCACGGATTGGAAAATCTGATCGTATCTCTTTGACCGGACACCCACACGCATTTTTTGTCTGAAAATATCATGGGGGTGTGGGGGCAAAGCCCCCGCGGTCGTCGGATCGCTTCAGCGATCCGATCAGGTATTACAAAGGCAATCGCGTCGTGGATTTAATCTCTTGCATTGACAAAAGCGCTGTCACGTTATGCACTTTAACCTCGGAAATCAAACTTTGATAAAACGCATCATAGGCGCGCGCATTTTTCACCCGGACTTTCAAAATGTAATCGATATCACCGGCCAATCTGTGCGCCTCTTGGACCTCGGCCCGCCCTTGCAGCGCAGATAGAAACGCAGATTGCCACGCAGCATCGTGTTCGCTGGTGCGGATTAACACAAAAAAGCACGCTTCAAATCCCAAGGCATCGGGGTCCAGATGGGCAACCGTCTCACCGATAATGCCAGCATCTTTTAATTTGCGAATCCGATTCCAAACCGGTGTCTTTGAACTGCCCACGGTCTTTGCAATTTCATCCAATGATTGGCTCGCATCGCTTTGCAGCTCAATCAAAATTTTCCGATCTAGATCATCTAATCGCATTTTCTTTTCTCACCCAACAGATATTCAGGAATATATTCCGCATTTCAATGCGCTTATCAAACAATAAGGCTTATTTTTCAGGAATACTAGCCAAAATATAGAATTATTTTCTATATTACATCAAGAAATCTTGAATGACGGAGCGATCATGAAACAGTTTCCAATATTTGTCTCGGTCCATGATCGATCTATCGTTCTTTCGGGCGGCGGTGAAACCGCGCTGGCAAAATTGCGGCTTTTGCTGAAAACCTCGGCAAATATCACTGTCTATGATGCACAGCCTGAACCAGCTGTTCTTGATTTGGCGGACCAAGGCAAAATTACCTTGATCCACCGGACTTTCAAACCAGGCGACGCGAAAGGGGCGACGCTTTTTTATGCTGCCAATGATGATGAAATTGACCTGCTCCACGCGCAATGGGCGCGGAATGATGGTGCCTTGGCAAATGTTGTTGACAACCCACAGGCCAGTGATTTCTTTACGCCAGCAATTGTTGATCGTGATCCCGTTACAATCGCCATCGGCACCGAAGGCGCAGCGCCAGTCTTGGCGCGCAAAATCAAGGCAGATCTAGAAGAGCGGCTCGCGCCAACGCTCGGACGTTTGACACGTATTGCCCAAGGCTTTCGTGCTGCCGCCGACGCGTTGCCAAAAGGCGCGGCACGACGCGCCTTTTGGTCTGAGTATTTCGATACCCGCGGCCCCAAAGCGATCGAGGACGGGGAGGACGCTGCGCGGATCGCGCTGGATGACCTGTTGTCAGAACACCTTGATCACAAGACCCGCAAAGGTCACGTTGCCTTTGTCAGCGCGGGTCCGGGTGACCCCGAGCTTTTGACACTCAAAGCACGCAAGGAATTGGATCGTGCCGATGTGGTGATCTACGATCGGCTGGTGGGACAAGGTATCTTGGAACTTGCCCGTAGAGAAGCGATCATGATTGATGTTGGCAAAATTGGCTTTGGCGCGTCGACCCCTCAATCTGACATTAACGCTCTGATATTGGAACATGCGGCGTCGGGCGCGTATGTTGTGCGCCTTAAAGGTGGCGACGCCACGATCTTTGGTCGTTTGGACGAAGAAATCGATACACTGTCAGGCACGGACATTGGCTGGCATATTGTGCCTGGGATCACCTCGGCACAGGCGGCGGTCGCGGCCTTGGGGCAATCGTTTACAAAACGCGGCCGCAATACAAGTTTTCGAATGATGACGGGTCATGATGTCCAAGGCTTTGCAGACCAAGATTGGCGCGGTTTGGCCCGCGCGGGTCAGGTGGCTGCGATCTACATGGGCAAAAAGGCCGCGCGTTTTATCCAAGGCCGCCTTTTGATGCATGGGGCAAGCCCAACCACACCGATCAGTATCATCGAAAACGCGTCGCGCAGCAACCAAAGGATCCTGTCGTCGACTCTTGATGATTTACCTGCGCTTTTTAAACGCAATGACGTGGATGGTCCTGCTTTTATTTTCTTGGGTCTCGCGCCACGACATGTCGAGGCGCTTGATCTTACCCCCTACACCACGCAGGAGATGGCATAATGTCCCGACCCTTTTCCCCGAAAATTATCACAGCAAACGCGCTGATTGATGGCGACGTGATTTATCTAACCGACACCAACACATGGAGCGGTGATTTACAACACGCGCGCGTATTCACCGATGAAGACAGCGCAAACGCGCATCTGTCACAAGCCGCGGCTCAAACTGCGCGCGCCGTTGGCGTATATCTGGTCGATATAAAACTGGAAGACGGCGTTTTGGTGCCCACCCATTTTCGCGAAGCATTTCGCAAAACTGGTCCATCGAACTATGCCCACGGCAAACAAGAGCAGGTGACACATGTATAAATACAACGATTTTGACAGCGCCTTTATTGCCGAACGCAATGCGCAGTTCCGCGCCCAAGTCACGCGTCGCATCAATGGTAATTTGACAGAAGATGAATTCAAACCTTTGCGTTTGATGAACGGTGTTTATTTGCAATTGCACGCCTATATGCTGCGTGTGGCAATCCCCTATGGCACATTAAACAGCCGCCAAATGGATCAGCTGGCTATGATCGCGGAACGCTGGGATAAAGGCTATGGGCATTTTACCACCCGCCAAAATATTCAATTCAACTGGCCCCGTTTAACCGATATTCCTGATATTTTAGACGCCTTGGTCGAAGTCGAAATGCATGCCATTCAAACCAGCGGCAACACCATTCGCAACGTGACCGCCGATCATTTTGCAGGCGCCGCGGCCGATGAAATTGACGATCCGCGCTCCTATGCAGAATTGATCCGGCAATGGTCCACCGATCACCCCGAATTCCAATTCCTGCCGCGCAAATTCAAAATTGCGGTGACAGGATCAGAACACGATCGTACCGTCACCCGCGCCCATGATATCGGGTTGCGCATGGTACGCCGTGGTGATCAGATCGGTTTTGAAGTTATTGTAGGTGGTGGCTTGGGCCGTACACCGATGATCGGCAAAGTCCTTCGAGACTTTTTACCAATCGCAGATCTGCTGCCCTATCTTGAAGCGGTGGTCAGCGTCTGGAATATTATTGGACGGCGCGACAATAAATACAAAGCGCGGATCAAAATTACCGTTCATGAAAACGGTATTGATGCGATCCGAGATCAGGTCGAAACACGTTTTATAGAATTGCGCCCCAGCTATGATGGCGCAGATCAAGGACTTTTGGAACAGATCAAATCTGCATTTGCAAAACCTGCGTTAAAATCTGCGTCATTAGATGGATTTGATGTGGCCTATCAGAATGATCCAATATTCCGGTCTTGGGTGGACACCAATATCGCGGCCCACGCAACCCAAGGCTATGCCATTGCCTCGATCTCGATCAAAGCTCACGGGCAGACACCGGGCGACGCAACTGCAGAACAAATGCGCGTCATTGCATCCTTGGCGCGTCGCTTTGGCCATGATGAAATTCGCATAAGCCATGAACAAAACGTCATCTTACCGCATGTCCATAAATCCGACCTGCCGCAGGTTCATGCAGAATTGAAAGCTGCAGGATTGGCGACCGCAAACATAGGGTTGATTTCCGATATCATCGCCTGTCCTGGAATGGATTATTGCGCCTTAGCCACGGCACGATCCATTCCGATTGCGCAACAGATCGCAACACGATTTGACGACCTAAAACTGGAACATGACATTGGCCATCTGCAGATCAAGATTTCTGGCTGTATCAATGCCTGTGGTCATCACCATGTCGGGCATATCGGGGTCTTGGGACTGGATCGCGCGGGCGTTGAAAATTACCAAATCACGCTGGGCGGGGATGCGACAGAAACCGCCGCATTGGGCACCCGCGTAGGACCAGGGTTTTCAGCAGACGATATTCTGCCGGCCATTGAACGGCTGATTTTTGCGTATCTTGCCATTCGACAAGATGCTGAAGAGACCTTTTTACAAACCTATCGCCGTGTTGGAATTGAACCGTTCCAATCGGCGCTTTATGATCCGCAGGATACCCAGGCCCATGCCGCAGAATGACAAAGCAGCGCTGGTTCAAGATTTGAACCAGCGTTTCAGACGCCACGGAGCGACCTCAGTCTTATCGGCCGCACTTTCTGGCAATGCGCTAGGACAAATCGCGATGGTATCAAGCTTTGGCGCAGAAAGCGTTGCATTGTTGCATTTGGTGGCGCTTGCCAACCCCAATACGCCTGTGCTGTTTATCGACACCCATTTATTGTTTACGGAGACGCTTGTTTACCAGATGGAGGTGAGCGAACGCCTTGGCCTAAGAGATGTACGCATCATTCGTGCCTCAGCTGTAGATATTGCGACACACGACCCATATGGTGCATTACGGTTTTCCAACCAAGACGCCTGTTGCGACCTGCGCAAAACCCGTGTCCTTAACGCGGCACTCGCAGGCTTTGACGGATGGATCACCGGTCGGAAACGATTCCAAGGATCCACACGCGCTGTGATGGATTTTTTCGAATATGATGCGAAGCAGGATCATATCAAAATCAATCCGTTGGCCCATTGGACCCGTGACGATATTACAACCTATATGGATGAAAACCGTCTACCGCGGCATCCATTGGTGGCACGGGGGTATCCGTCTATCGGATGCGCGCCCTGCACAAGCCCCGTCAGTGATGGCGAAGACCCCCGCGCAGGCCGTTGGCGCGGACAGGACAAAACCGAATGCGGCATTCATATCACCGAAAATGGTCGTATTCATCGCAGCAAAGTAGGAACATACACATGAGCATAATTATTACAGATACGGGCTTTCGTCCAAACACCTTGAATTTGGACTTCAGAGCATACTCGGATCACGCAGACGACACCTGCGCGCTTGACCTACCATCACATGCAATTCTGGATGAAATACTGATTGATTTTGCAAAGACATCCGCAATTCGCATCGACTTTCCGTCTTTTGCCGATGGTCGCGGGTTTACCCTTGCACGCCTTTTACGTTTACGTGGGTTCAAAGGCCACCTGCGCGCCAAAGGCCACATCATTTCAGATCAATACGCAATGGCCCGCCGGTCAGGGTTTGACGATGTCGAAATTACCGATGAACAGGCCCAACGCCAACCCGAAGCCGAATGGATCGCGCGCGCAAACTGGCAACAGCACGATTATCAAACACGTATGCGCAAAAGCGCCTAGCAGTTCACACATATTCGGGCTAAGAAACTAATTGAAAGACGAACACATGACAAAGATGACTGCCGTGCCCCAAGATCAAATTAGCAAAGTGCCAACCCTGCCCGACGCGCAAACCGTAACCGAGGTCAAACATTGGACTGACCGTCTGTTCTCATTTCGCGTGTCGCGTCCGCAATCGTTGCGCTTTCGCTCTGGCGAATTTGTGATGATCGGTTTGATGGGCGATAACGGTCGCCCTCTGTTGCGTGCCTATTCTATTGCTTCACCGGCATGGGACGAAGAATTGGAATTCTATTCGATCAAGGTCCAAGACGGCCCATTGACCAGTCGCCTGCAACACATCAACGTTGGTGACGAAATAATACTGCGTCCCAAACCCGTCGGCACCTTGGTGCATGATGCGCTTTTGCCTGGCAAGAGGTTATGGTTTTTTGCCACAGGCACCGGGATTGCCCCCTTTGCGTCGTTGATCCGCGAACCACAAACCTATGAAGATTACGATCAAATCATCCTCACCCATACCTGCCGTGAACTGGCCGAGTTGGAGTACGGCCGTCAATTGGTGGACACCGTGCGCAACGACGAACTGCTGGGCGAACTCTTGGGCCAAGAGAACCTCAAAAAGCTGGTCTATTACCCCACGACCACCCGCGACGAAAGCCCCAAGATGGGCCGCATCACCGACCTGATGAAAAGTGGTGAACTGTTCTCGGACTTGGGTATTACTGATTTTGGCCCGGAAACAGATCGCGCGATGGTCTGTGGTTCAATGGGGCTCAACATGGATATCAAAGAAATTCTCGAAAGCCATGGCCTGCGCGAAGGGGCAAATTCGGACCCCAAGGAATACGTGGTCGAAAAAGCGTTCGTCGGCTAAATCACTTTCATCTTTGCATAAATACTTCGGGGGTCTGGGGGCAGCGCCCCCAGGTGGTCGGATCGCATAAGCGATCCGAAAAACCGCGCTTGGGATTAATCCCGATAATCAAATTTCAAGAATATCCCGTTCTTTGCCCGCACCGTTAAATGCGCCACCGGCACTGGGGTATCTGCATCATGCAGCATGACACGATATTTACGCAAAATATGCGCCAATAACATGACCCCTTCGATCATCGCAAACCCTGCCCCGAGGCAAACACGCGGACCTGCGGAAAACGGAATAAACGCATCGCGCGCGCAGGCTTTGCCATTCTCGCTTTCCCACCGGTGTGGATCAAACCCATCCGGGTTGTCCCACAACCGATCTTGGCGTTGTACATGCCATGGGCTGATCACGACGGATGTTTTAGCCGGAATATCCCGGTCACGAAACCGCTCACACTGCACCGTTTCGCGCACCATCATTGGCACCGGTGGATAAAGCCGTAGGGTTTCGCGAAACACCGACCTGGTCGCCTTCAGTTTCGCTACACCTGCAAACCCGCCGTCCAACGCCTTTGCCTCTGCCGCGATCTTATCCTGCCATTCAGGGAACGCGGCCACCAAATACAAAGCCCAAGCCAAAGCAGATGCACTGGTTTCATGGCCAGCAAGAAAAAAGATTGCCACCTGATCCACCATTTCATCCCATGAGAACCGATCCCCCGTTTCGGGATCAACGGTTGTCATGATTTTGGTTGCTAAATCGTCGGGGGCCTTATCTGCCTCAATCTCGTTTGCACGGGCTTGCGTCATCGCCCCGATCAGCGCCCTGATTCGGTGTGCCGATTGCAGCGTATCGCGTTTATGAAACCGCGGCATCCATTTGGGCAAAGGAATAAACGCCCCAAGGTTTAACATAGGCTGCGCGCGTTGATAGCGCCTGAATTCATGGCACACGTCCTGAGCGGCTGAGGCCTCAATCGGCATTGAAAACAAAGTGCGAAAAATAATGTCAGCGGCGGCATAGCTTGCGATTTCCTCGACCTCATGCCGCCCCATCGTCAACCGCCCCATCATAGCATCAGCAGCCGCTTGCATATGCGGATAAACATCGCGCAGCCGCCCGCCTTCGAAGGCTGGATCAATGATGCGCCGTTGCCGTTCCCAGAGTTCCCCGTTTGTTAAAAACACACTTTCGCCTAATAGTGGCCGCAACCCTTCGCCGATACTATCCGACTTTGGAAAATCTTTCGGCCGCTGTTTTAGGACAAGTTTAATAAGATCAGGTTGATTGATTAGGACAGAGCGGAAAAGCGGTGTCTTAAATTCGGCCATCCAAGCATGATACAAACGTGCAGGCTGCGCTGATAGAATGTCACGACGAAATGCCCGTAAATATGCCAATAAACCAATGCGATTCGCGCGATGTTTTGGTTTAACAGGATGTTTTGTCATTGTGCCATGCCCCGATGACGCGCAATGGGCATAACAATCCGGGATTGCGATGCTGCGCGACCATCATATCGTTGCGCGAGCGTTAAGGGACCAGCTGTAATTTGAAAAAATCATAATCGCGTGCATTATCAAAAGCGCATAGGTACTGAAAGTGCAGTCGAAAAAACGCCAACGCAACTGCGCCCATGTTTGAGGTTTTAACTTCTGGCTAAAAGCAGCAGATAAAATCAAAGGTCCCTTTTGTTCAGGGGTCGCCAAGCCTGTAACCGCCAGAGGATCACACAGGGCAAAGCTGCACCCATCTCCAGGTGCGCTTACATCTACCCATGTGATGCTCGTGCAATTGCCGACACGCACCATATCGCGCCTTAATTCATCGGCATTTGGCAAAAATGAAACCATGGGAAAGACTTGCCCCAAGGTTAAAAAACTTAACGAAACTCTTTTTTGCTCAAGCTGGGCGCGCGCGATGACATCCGACAAGACTGTCGTCCCCAAGTAGGCACCAGAGGAATGACCAACGACCAAGATTTCATCCCAATTTTCGTCATTGATTGCCTGTTCAACACGATCAGAAAACTGCGACAAGCGTTCACGCAAACTGCGGGGATATGCGCCATGCGCCTGCGCAGAATGGGCATAATCTTGCATCAGATAATACGCAAATATTTTTCCGTCCCACTGTCGAAAAGCAGATAAAATTGGCCAAATGCCGGCAAAGGCCACATAAGATCCCCACCCCAGAATTGGCGATAAAATAAATTGCAATGCCCAAACAACACCCAAGGCCAGTAAGAACTGTAGGCACAGAAACCCAATTGGGTATAACGCCGCAATCACAGGTCCTTTGCGCAATTGCACAATATCCCACAGGGTGCCCGTCGACAGATAAATCCATGCGGTGCGTATCATGTGAAGATAAGTTGAAAGTATTCCGCCTGACATTGTCGATTTTACGATGTCAGACCATACCACAACCTCGATGTCGCTTACACAAGTGACATCATCGATCTGCCCCGTCACGCGCCACCCAAAACCATCCTCAACCTCGAGTATCTCTTGTGATATGTTATATCCACCAAAATCTGCCTGCTTTTTTGCCTCACTACGGTACAGTTCGCGGTAGCGTCGCGGCGGAAATGGATCAAACCCAGGAATATAAATACCTTGCGTCGCCTGACTGTTTTGTGAAAGCTCATGCAAACACCATGCTCTGTTTGCCCAAGTATCGCGGCAATCGCCCGGTTTGGCTAGCCCAAGCTGCCAAGAGATGGGAATTTTTCCAACAACCAAAAAGACATCGATGCAAACCCACCTGTTAACATGAGTAAACCAATGGTCCAAAGCAAAAGGCCCATGACCTTTTCAATCTGTTCCATGTGCCGCTTCATCCATCCCAATACACCGCCCAAACGTGACAAAAACGCAGCAACTAATAAAAATGGAATCCCCAAACCCAGTGCGTAGACCGCTAACAAAAGCGTACCACGTGATACGGATCCTTCGGACGCGGCAAGGCTCAGAATTGCGCCCAATTGCGGGCCAATACACGGCGTCCATCCAAATGCAAATGCCAGCCCCAAAACATAGGCACCGAAAGCCGACCCGCCCCTATCGCCTGCATCCAAACGCTTTTCCTGGTCCAGAAAGCCAATGCGATATATCCCGACAAAATGCGCCCCAAAAATCATGACAACTATCGCAGCGATGGAATTAAAAATCGCCTGATTTGTTAAAAACAACGCTCCTATTGCCGACGCGGCAAAGCCCATGATTAAAAAAACGGTCGACAGTCCCAGAACAAAAAATAAGGCCGGCAAAACAGCCGAGGCGCGCGCGCGCCCAGAATTAAGATCCCCCAGGCTTACGCCACTCATATACGCCAAGTATGGCGGTACAATCGGCAAGACGCAGGGACTTAAAAACGAAATAAGCCCCGCAAAAAGCGCAACAAACATTGCGGGCAAAAGGCCTGCATCAAATAGATCGATTCCAAACATAAAACGCTTTTATGTGATTTTTTCAACCTCGTCACCTCACCATTGATCACAACTGTGTGGACACGGTCAAAACGCCACATTAAACCATTCTTATGATATATGAAATCGACGCTCTTGGCCTTTTATGCCCACTTCCCGTCCTAAAACTACGCAAGCATTTAAATGCCTGCGTCTCTGGCGATGAGGTCCATATCTTGGCCGACGACCCAGTAGCGGTCATCGACATTCCGCATTTTTGCAAACAGACAGGGCATATTTTTGTAAGCGCTGAGAAATTAACAAATGATGCAACCAAATACATCATACGCGCAAAATAAACTCTGTTGGCATTTGGATATTTTTAGACAGAAAATGCGCCCAACCTTTTAGAATTTTCTGTCCGCAAAATATCCTGGGTGAATTGGCCAAAGGCCAAGAGGGCAAAGCCCTTGAAAAAAACCCGCCTCAAAGGGCGGGTTTATAATTCTTAGCGACCTAAGGACCACCAACCACGGCGGCGTGGTTTTGACGGGTCATCTGCCTTTTCAGGTGCATTTTCTGTCGCCACAGGTTCAACGGGAACGCTATTGGACACCGGCTCGCTGGGTGCCTGCGAAATTGGCGCCGCCTCAGTCGGTTTCGCAACCTCAACAACTACTGGCTCAGATGCAGTGGCTTCCGCTTCTTTCTCTGCCTTTGTCATACGCGGCGCGCGTTTTTTCACGGGCTTTTTCGTTACGCTGTTGTCTGTGTCGGTTGACGCACCGCTTGCCTCTGCGTCCGCATCTTTTTTAGCTTTTCGCACGCGGGTCCGTTTCGGTTTTGCCGCCTCTGCCTGTGGTTCCAAATCGGCTACCACAGGAGCTTCGACTTCGATTGCATCAGCCGTTTCTGCGACGGCATCCGCGGCGACAACCGTTTTCTTGCGGCTGCGACTGCGTTTTGCTTTGGGTTTTGCATCAACCTGCGTGTCTTGCGCGGGCATTGTATCCGCCGGATCACCAGCAGGTGCCTCAGGCGCATCGTCTTCAGCCGTCTCACTGTCTTGATCGTCGACCGTTGCCTCGCCCTCTGGATCGGATGTTTCGTCCACATCTGACGATTGACCTTTACGACGACGACGACGGCGACGACGTTTTTTAGGCTTGCGTTCTTCTTCCGCGGCCTCTTCGATCACGTTCTCTTCTTCTTCGATCTCTTCTTCGATGTCCTCGTCGATTTGATCCATCAGCATCATATCTGCGCTGATCACAGGGGCAACAGCTTCGGGTACGATGCGCGTTGCCGTTTTGAATTTCTCAAGAGAAAAATCAGGGCTGATCAGCATTGGATCGCCTTCGACCCGAACGGACAAACCGTAGCGCATTTCAATATTGGTAACGTGATC
>Ga0181601_10004823_pt1 | contig 11253 bp, 11 predicted proteins | sample 041ome_8_FD_133020 | JGI IMG/M metagenome (GOLD analysis project Ga0181601, IMG submission 133020) | Coastal salt marsh microbial communities from the Groves Creek Marsh, Skidaway Island, Georgia - 041407BS metaG (megahit assembly) | ecosystem: Environmental > Aquatic > Marine > Intertidal zone... | reverse complement strand
TATATGGATCTTCACCTCCCAATCTATCATCTTCCCTATATCCATATACCCATTCTACATTATCATAACATTTATCACTAGTAATAATAACTCCTACCTTTACCATGTGATTTAATTGTCTTATGACTTCTAGCACATTTAAAGTACCCATCGTATTTACTTCAAAAGTTTTTCTTGGACTTTCGTATGATTCACGAACCAGAGGTTGTGCTGCAAGATGAAATATAAATTCTGGTTTAAAATCTTCACAAACCTTCATAAAGTGATTATAATCCCTTATGTCTCCATAAATATGATGAATTTTATCTTCAAGTTTTAATTTTTCAAAGTGTGAGGGCTGAGTAGGAACATCTATTGAATATCCAGCGACATCTGCACCAAGGTTTAGTAGCCAAGTGGTCAACCATGACCCTTTAAAACCAGTATGACCAGTTACAAGTACTCTTTTATTTTTATAAACATTATTAAACATAATTTACCATTTTTTCCAAGGGGCATTTTCTTTAGACCAAATTTCATTTAAATTGTCTCTATCTCTGATAGTATCCATGCAATGCCAAAAACCATAATGTTTATAAGCTAAAAGCTGATTGTCTTTGGCGAGATTCTCAAGAGGTTCTCTTTCTAAAATACTTGTTTCATCTTTCAAATATTCAAATATTTGATAATCAAATACAAAATACCCCCCATTTATCCATCCCCCTCCAGTTTGTGGTTTTTCCTTAAATTCAATTATATGATCATCTTCCTGCATTTCTATTGATCCAAATCGAGCCGATGGCCTAACGGCAGATAATGTGGCTATTTTACCATGGGATTTATGAAATGATACTAGTTTATTAATATCAATATCAGAAACTCCATCTCCATAAGTTACCATAAAAGTGTCCCCTGGTTTAAATAGTTTTTTTAAATTATATAAACGGCCACCTGTCATACTATTTAAGCCAGTTTCATGAAGACCAACTAACCAATCCTCAGAGGAATCATTTTCAAATTTTAACTCACCTGATCTTAGATTTACAATCATATCACTTTTATGTAATTTATAATTTAAAAAAAACTCTTTAATAATGTATCCCTTATATCCTAAGGCTATCGCAAAGTCATTATAACCAAACGAATCATATATTTTCATTATATGCCATAAAATTGGCATTTCACCTATCTCAACCATTGGTTTTGGTTTTATAGTTGTTTCTTCACTTAATCTTGTTCCTAATCCTCCTGCTAATATTATAGTTTTCATTTGTTTAAATAATTATTAATTACATCACTAATTCTCTCTACCTGTGAAATTGTAAGCCCAGGATGTAATGGTAATGTAATAATTTCGGAAAATAATTTTTCAGTTATTGGTAAAATGTAATCAGTTTTGTAAAATGATAATAAATGATTTGGTTTATAATGTAATCCAGTAGATATAGAATTTTCTTCAAGTAGTTGCTTTAATTTGTCTCTATTGCCATCTAAAATTCTAATTGGACAAATGTGAGGAATAACATAACATTCTTCTTCTATTTTTTGAAAAATAATTTTTGGATTATTAGATAATATTTCTTTATACTTATTAAATAACTCGATTCTTTTGGGGGCAAATTCACTATCTAAACGCTTTAATTGGACTCTACCTATAGCTGCAAAAATATTACTCATGTGATATCGATATCCTTGCATCTTTACATCAAAATCCCAACTTCTTTTTCCCAAATATCTTTTATCTGAGTCCTTCTCGACAGAAAGTAAGCGCTTATCTTTTACTTTATCTAAGACATCACTATCTCTAGTAACTATTGCTCCTCCTTCACCTGATGTAATATTTTTAATGCCATCAAATGAGAAACAGATAACATCTCCAAAATGACCAATCTTTTTTCCTTTATACTCACATCCAAATGCATGAGCTGCATCTTCAATGACTCTTATTTTATTTTTTTTTGCAAACTCATAGATCCTTTGAATATTTGCTGGATTACTTGCGTAATGAACTACCATTATAGCTCTTGTCTTATTACTTAATCTTTTTTGCGCATCCTCTAAATCTATTGAAAATGTGTCATCATATACATCGCAAGAAACAGGTATTGCACCCGCAGCACTTATAGCTTGAAATGAAGATATGTAAGTAAAAGAAGGAACTAAAACCTCACCGCCCTTCTCAACCAATGATTCAACTGCAATATGTAACGCTGATGTTCCTGAATTTACACAAACAACACTTTTAGATGGAACCTTAAGATAGCTCGATAATTCAAACTCAAACTTTTCTACTTCAGAGCCCATACCCAAATAACCATCTTCAAGAATTACCTTAGAAACAGCATTTAATTCTTTTTCTCCAACTATAGATTTAGAAAGTCTTATCATTTTATAATTTGCGTATTTTATTATAAGCTCTTAAAATAAATCCCTTTTTTAAAACTGAGGGATCTATCATTGAAAAAGTGAGTTTAGAATTACGCACCTTTTCCAAAAGTAATTCACTTATAACCTCTATACTATGATTCGATTTAAAATAATCAAATGACATATTAGAGTGATGATTATAATTTTCAATAATGTCATTAATTATTTTAAAAAGTGTATCATTATTTGGTTCATAATCAGATTCTCCTATAAGGTGTCCCAAATCAAAATTCTCAGTATCATATAACATTCTATATTTATAATCCTTTTTTACTTTCTTGTAAATAAAATCTAATAATATCGTAGGCTTACCTAATTTAGCTCCTTCTAAAGCAGAAGTCCCCATAGCAGTTAAAATATCAAGATTTTTTTCTATAAAACCATCTAATTTATCATGAGGGATAGATCCTTGGTAATTAATCGAAACATTATTGCTAAGTTTTATGCTTTTCTTTATATAATTTAAATAAGGGCCTTCACCTACTATATGATAAACAAATTTTTTATTTTTGAACATGCAGGATATTTCAGAAAGCTTATTTATAGTATATATTAAAATATGACTTTTAAAGTCACATAATCTACCAATCCATCCAATATTAATTATTCCATCTACAAGAAAGGGTTTTTTAGAAATAACCACAGACTGTTTTTTAACAACTGGAACTGGCAGGTATTTTTGGTTATTGATATTTAAAAATAGATACTTAGATGTTGATTTTAAATTCGTTTTATCCATAAAAACTAGAGACTCATTCTCCAATAACAAATTAACATACTTTCTAAGCTGAATAAAAAGGGGGTTATAAATATTTGAAATCAATTTATATATCCAAAAATTATTTTTGAGTAATTCTCTTAATAAAGGAAATGGCAATAATGAAGGATAAAAGTTTAAAGGGTGTAAATTCCAAAATAAAATTTTTTGGTTTGGACTTATTTTTAAGTCCTTAGGCCAATAGTAAGGGATAAAAGATTGCATGATCAGTATACAATTATTTGGAATTGAGGGGTTATGGCCTATTTTGTAGCTAATTAATTTTAGGTTATTAAATTGAGCCATGTTTCTTGCCATAGCGCCGTTTTCATAATCAATCAGATAAACTTTAATCCCTGGATTATTTTTAGAAATAAAATTGGCTAATCTATAAAAAAGCACAGGGACTCCAGAGTCCTCATGATAGGGGAAGTAGAAACATAAACTATCGGTCAACATCTACTATTGATAACAATATTCTGACAATTCTTTTTCAATTTTTTTTATTTCAGGTAAATCTTTATATTTTCTCCAAATTCCTATGTTTTCTGATGAATCTTCGGGATTGAATTTGATAATATCTTTTTTAATTAAATTTTCGTCCCCTAAAAATTTATATATCTGGTCTTTTAATTCATTGTGATTTAAAATAAAATCCTCAAATCTTATTCTCAATAATCTAGGGTTTTTTTGATATACAACGTTTTCCTTAATTGTTTTATAACGTAATATGAAATCATCGATTTTTTCAATGGATAGAATTTTTTTCTTTAATTCCTTAAAAATATTGTCTTCCTCAAAATCAGGAATATATCCAATTTTTGAATCAATTAAACTTGAGTATATATCTCTAGGGTCTCTGTCTACAATTATAGAGAAGGAGTTGTCGATAATTTCAAGACAAGAATTAGGGTAAAAGGGATCAAATGCGTTGTTTAAAACAATATTATTTGATACTTTATCATCAATGTGATCAAATAAACTATGAATGTATTTTGAGGTCAGATCAATGAAATTATTCCTTTTTGTATAAAAAACTTTTCTAGTAATAATTTTTTCGTATAATTTATATTTGAACTTTTCCAACAATAATCGAAAGTTTGAGAGGTACAATCTATCATAAGGGAAGAATGTTTCTTGTTCATGTATAATTAAATCGGTAATATATTTTTCTGAAATATCAATAAATTGATTATCAAAAAATTCATTATATCCATGACCAGAAGAAGTCCAAAAAGTATTTAATTTTTTTTTGTTTTGTATGGTTCCTATTCGATAAATTAATTTTTGAAAATTTAAAATTGAATTTTTGGTTCTTATTAAATTCCAATTATGGTATATAGAATAATATAAATCTAATATTCCGCCACTTACTCTAAATAATTCAAATTCTACACTGACTGGAAATGAAAAGAAATCTTTATGATCAGCTAAAAATTGTGAAACTGATGATTTACCCGAATGACCGAAGCCAGAAATATCAATTATCTTTTTCATAGATGGTTTGTGGCTTTTTTTTACAGGTTATCATCATATGTGAGCTAAGACCTAACTCAACTATTTTAGACTGTAATTTTTCTAACTCACTTTCATTTAAATAATCAAGCAAATTCTTCCAAAATTTATCTTGGATGTGTTCTTTATTCTTATGTAAAATGTCAATATCCAATTTTCCCGGTGTAATTGCTTCAATTACTTCAAACCCATTTCTAATTAATAGGCTGGAAATAGATTTTGGATTCATGAAATTCAAATGATGTGGTGGAGACAATGCTTTAGAATGCTCTCCAAGCAACTGAATGTCTATTCCCATTCCACTTAAAGTGGTAAAAATAAATATGTCATCCGATTTCATATTATCAAAAACCGTTGTTAGAAAAACATTTGGGTCATGAAGATGTTCAAAAAGTTCAAAACTAACGTAGCATTTTCTTCCTTCCGGTAAATCTCCTTCTTTAATCTCTTCCATGAACTTTTCAATAACGACCAAACCCTTTTGTCTACATACTTCAGCTAAATGGACGGAAGGCTCTATAATAATCGTTTCAATATCTAAGATCTTTTTAATTTCTTCATCAAAAACCCCGTATCCTCCACCAATATCAATAATATACTTGATTGGGTTTTCTTTGTTTAATGCTAATATTTTGTCTTTGACAAGCTGTGCTTTGGGTTTCCATAATTTTTCTCTCCTAGCACTTTCGGTAACTTTATAAAAGGTCGTAGCCCAAAATTTAGTAGAAGGAGAGTCTGTGTAATATGCATTAAATGCATCAATTACAGGACGTGGGCTTACATAAATACTACTGCAGCTTTTGCAAAGCTTATAATTAAAGCCATGTTTTGAAACCCATCCACTCCCTTTCCCACCACAGGCAGGACAATTAATTTCGAATTTAGCCGCATTTGAAAAATACTTAATGATGTCCTCTGCGGTTAGCCTCAGGTACTCATTAAAAACCGCTTCAGGTCTGATTTCTTCCTCAGTTATTTTCATAAAATGTATTTAAAAAGCAATGACATTACAAGGGACACCATCTGCAGCATTTATTTGCAAGGGTGCAACTAACACGGTTTCAGGAGTATCAGTTATATCCTCCAGGTTCATATCCTCCAATATTAAAATATCGTTATTTATTAAGAAGTTTATATGTGCTGCCTTTCCTTCCGCCCTATCCAGTTTACTGGTAAGGGATATCAAATCAAATCCAAATACTCTGAGAGATGGGAATTTTTTTTTAAAGAGTGTTGCAAATCTTGCGGGGATAACCGGTTGTTTTGACCAATAAATTTCTTTATCACGATTTGAACCAAACCCAGTCTTCAAAATCAAAATTTCAATATTATCAGGTAGATAGTCAATATTGGTTTCTACTTCTTCAATTTTACAATTCAAAAAACCGACCTTATTGAATATCCAGAAACTCGGAGGGTAATCATTACTTTTTTTACCATTAATTGAGAAATGATAGGGAAAATCAATATGTGTGCCAATATGGGCCGGGAATTTAAACTGCAAATTATTTGAAGTATCACCTCGATTGATTGACCGAATAGATTCAATTATAATTTCACCTTTTACACCTCCATAAATAGGGGTATCAGAATCAATAAAATGAGACAAATAAACAGGGTAGGTCATACTAATTTTTTTAGCTCAGAATATTTCAGAATGGTTTGTCTCAACCACTCATTATTATCTAAAAACTGTTTTTCTACTTTACCTGGGCCCTTAGTCAAAATACAGCCTATTTTATTAGCTTTATTTTTTTTGTCTTTGGATAACGCATTTATATAGTCGGCTATATTATCTTTTGTGAACTCAAAAGATGGTAAATTTCTTAAAAGAATTTTATGCATTTGATCAAACTGTAATTTATTAATCCATTCTAGTTTTAGAGAAATAAAATTAGCCAAATCCATGCCTAATGTAACGGCCTGGCCGTGAGGAATCGTATAATGAGTAATAGCCTCAAGTGCATGACCGAATGTATGCCCATAATTAAAAATATGTCTGATTGACTGATCGAATTCATCAATCTCAATAATTTCTTTTTTTATCCGTAGGCTATTTTTTATAAAATATTCAAGCTTTGAACGATCACTTAAGAGTTCATTGATTTGACTTGTTATTTTATCTGCAAGTTCAAACCCTTCAGTGAAAAAATAATGTAGCATTTCTCCAATACCTGAACATATTTCAGTATTGGTTAAAGTATTTAAAAAACCCTTGTAAATATAAATGTTTCTCGGAGGATTAAATGTGCCAAGTAAATTTTTATAATTATCAAAGTTAATAGAGCTTTTACTTCCTATACAACTATCACATTGGGCTAATAGAGTGGTAGGCAAAAACTCCCATTTAACTCCACGAAAAATGACAGAAGAAATAAATGCAACAATATCCTGCGTAATTCCCCCACCCACTGCAACCAAACGATCATCTTTCCTAACTTTTAATTCTATCAAGTCCCTAATTACTTCCTGGCAATAATTAATTGTTTTATTTTGCTCATTACTTTCTATCGTAACCATCCTTGCGGTGGACATAATAGCATCAAAACTTCTACTAAAGAGATGCAACACTTTTCTATCAACAATAAATATTGTATTAGGGTTTTCTGCTAAAGAAAATAGCTGGGTACTTAAATCACCAATAAATTTAACATTATAGTCGCCAACAATTTTAGAAGCTACTGTAAAATCATCAAACATTTGTAAATCCTCCATCTACTAAAATATTTTGTCCTGTTAGGTAATTATTCAGGTTACTTAATAAAAATACTACTACATTAGAAATGTCTTTTGTTTCAGCCATTCTTTTGATAGGAATCTGTTTGGAAAGATCTTCTATTTCTGATTCTGTTAAATTTTTTCTTGTCAGGTCGGTTAGAACAAATCCTGGCGAAACGGTGTTGACCAATATATTATATCTGGCCAAATCATTAGAGCTGCCAACAGTTAGTCCATGAATTCCGAATTTTGTAGCTGAATAAACAGCTCTTTTTTCCTTACTAATTACACCAAATATAGACGCAATATTTACAATCCGGCCATATTTGTTATGTATCATTTTATGAGAAACTGCATTAAGTAACAAAAAAGGGGAAGTCAAATTAACCTTCAGCATGTCATCCCAGTCTGAGACTACTGCATCTTGAATGGAATTTAGCCGATTGATCCCCGCGTTATTAACCAGACCATCTATTCGTTCATAACTTCTAATCTCATCTATAAATCGATTCACACCGTCACTTTTAAGCAAATCAAGGGTCAGGTATTTCTTTTTTTCACTGTTCTTCAATGCTTCTATATTCAACTTTTTTACTTCTTCTGAATTAGTGCCTGTAATCAGTACTGTAGCACCTAAATCATGTAAATCTTCAGAAATTTGCTTACCTATACCTCTTGTTCCTCCTGTGATTAAAATTGTCTTGTTTTTAAAATCTAATTGCATCGTTATTTCTTTTAAGGTCAAGGCCTCTGTATGTTATTTTTTTTTCTCCATTCTTCATCACCGAAATATATTTTAAAGACAAGTTTCATAGTTTCAAGTGCATCCAAACTATTCCCAGAATAAATTTTCGTGTCATTTAAAATTGTATCTGCAAATTCAAAAACCTCGTCTCGCCATGAATTATCTTGCAAAAACTTAATTGTTATTGACTCCATTTGACCATTATTAGATTCTTCTTCTCTTCTACCATAAACTATTTTTTCTTCTCCATAGCTTTTTGATCCTGACAGAATTCCCGATAGTTCAATATAACCATCTGTTAAAGAAATATCTAAACGAAACTTATGCTGCCACTGAGTAGCAGAAGAATTCAGCATTGCAACTCGGCCTGAACTATCTTTTAAAAGAGCATAAGCATTATCTTCAACATCATGTTTCCAATAATTATTAGAAACATAACTCTTTACATCTACAAAATCCCCACAAAATAACCGCATCAAATCTAGCATATGAATTCCTTGATCAAGAAGAATCCCTCCCCCGGCAAGTTCACGTTTGGATCTCCACCCCCCTGAAAATGGAATTATTCTACTTTTACCATAAACACCTCTTAAATTTATTATTGAACCATATTCTTCTGATTGAATAATTTCTAAAGCTTTCCTAATACTATCGTGATAACGATGATTAAAACCATACTTTAGTTTTAATTTCGGATTAGCTTTCTCGACTTCAATAACTTTTTTTATATCATTAACGTCCATTCCTGGTGGTTTTTCACAAAAAACATGAAACCCTCTATTTAATCCTGAAATTGTTGTTTTAGCAGCAACATTATTTGTAAGACATACAAATAATAAATCTAAATCACAATCTAATAAAGCCTCTATATTTGAATATAAAGCAATTCCATCTTTTTGAGTGTAGGAATCTTTGAAATTCTGATCACATACTGCTACAACTTCAAGATTTGGGTGCAGATCTATATAAGTATGTCTACGCTTTCCAACAATCCCATATCCGGCGATGCCTACTTTAAGTTTTTTCATTATTTCTACTCCATTAAGATTTATACTTAGAATTCAAATTCCGAAATTGAATCAGATGCTCAATTGCAGAAATGCCCATTGCTAATACTGCTTCCAAGGCATTCCCGCCTGTGTGAGGTGTTGAAATTAAATTGGGTAAACTAATTAATTCCAAATCAGTGGGTGGTTCTTCTAAGTATACATCAATACCAGCACCCGCAATCAATTTATTTTGAAGTGCGTATTTTAAATCATTTTCATTTACAATACCACCTCGAGACGTGTTTATTAAAAACGCGGTTTTTTTCATTTTTCTAATTACATCCAAATCAATCAAATTGTCAGTCTCTTTTGTTAATGGGGTATGTATACTAATAAAATCTGATTCTGAATATAAAGTGGATTTATCAACAAATGATATATTGTTTCCATTAACATCTTTTATTTCAGTTATATCGTTCACAAGAATTTTACATTGAAAGCCAGTCAATAAATTAATCAGTTCTTTCCCAATATTGCCCGCACCAATAATTCCAACTATTTTTCCTGTCAACTGAATACCTCCGTTTTTATTCCATACTCCAGTTTTCAATTGATTTGAAGTAAAATATAAGTTCCTGCACAATGCCAGCATAAAACCCAATGCCATTTCAGCTACTGATCTTTTATTTACGCCTCCAGTCCATCCTATTTTTATATTACGTGCTTTGCAAGCCTGAATATCAATATTATCAAGCCCTACTCCATACTTGGCTATAATTTTTAATCTGGGGAGTTTATCCAACAATTCAGGTGTTATTTTCTCAAGTCCGACTATAATTCCATCCGCATCTTTATAAAAACTTAATAATTCAGACTCAGGAATACGAATTCCTTTTTCATTGATTTCAACATCTTGAAAATGCTTTTTTAATTCTCTGACTAAAGCCTGGTTTGTAGAAAATGCGACATTAGATACCTTTATCTTCATCGATTATTTTTATATTTGTGAAAAAGTAAATCCTTTTTCATTTTTGCTGAAACGATAGTTAAATCTTCAATTGTATCAACAGAATCAGCTTCAAAATCGGTTACACTCATCTGAATACAAACCTGGTTCTCGAGAAACCGATTCATATCAACAGATTCAATTATTTCTAAACAGGTAGTAGATAATTCCACAAAAGATAAAAGTGCTTCTTTTTTAAATGCGATTAGGCCTAGTTGTCTATAGTATTCAATAGGCTTTTTATAATTTGAATGAGAGGGTATTGGCTCTCTTGACATATATAAGGCTCTTCCGTTTATGTCTGTTACTACCTTAACAAAATTAGGGTTCTTTGCTTCATTTAAATCTTTTATGCGTGTCATCAAATTTGACACTTCATGTTTCCCTTCTAATAATGGTTTAACGACCTCATTGATCATAAGAGGGTTGATTAATGGCTCGTCTCCTTGTATCATTACTACGATATCATAAGTAGTACTGGGAACTTCCTTCTCTATGTTTATTAAGGCCTCAGAAGACCTTTCGGTGGCTCTTTCGTGCACATCAGAAGTCATGATGGCCTTGCCGCCTACCTTAATGATATATTCATAAATTTCTTCATCACAGGTTGCTACATAAACCTCATCTAACAAACTGCACATTTTACTTCTGAAATAACAGTGGCCGATCATGGGCATGCCTTCTATTAACGCCATAGGTTTATTTGGGAACCTAGTTGCAGCCATCCTGGCTGGAATGATACCTAAAACTTTCATCCGTTTATCGTTTAAGCTTTTTTAACTGATTCCGTACCATTGTACCCAAAAACATTGCATCAAATCCAAAAGCAATAAAATTATAGCCTTTCTTAATCTTTTCCTCTACCAATTTGTGATCTGGGGGCACTACATGGAAGCCAATTGATTTGCTATACTTCCTAGCTGTTTCTTCATACACGCGTATCACCTCTTTAACTTCAGGTTCATTCCATTGGCCTAGTTTACCCATTGAGCCAGATAAATCGTATGGCCCAATAAATGTTCCATCAATACCTTCAGTCTGGATAATTGCATCTAATTCCTGTATGGCATTGATATGTTCAATCTGGGCAATGAGTTTGATACTTTTTATTTTTTTT
>Ga0181601_10004818_pt1 | contig 11260 bp, 9 predicted proteins | sample 041ome_8_FD_133020 | JGI IMG/M metagenome (GOLD analysis project Ga0181601, IMG submission 133020) | Coastal salt marsh microbial communities from the Groves Creek Marsh, Skidaway Island, Georgia - 041407BS metaG (megahit assembly) | ecosystem: Environmental > Aquatic > Marine > Intertidal zone... | reverse complement strand
TTTGCCGCGCTATTTCAAACGAAAGCGCCGCCACAGCCCCAAGGCCAACATGCCCTGCAGCGCCAGCCCTGCCATTCCTTGCAAAGCCGCCATCACTTGCAAAGCCGCCGGCAGGCGCTGTGCATAGCCTTCGGGCAAGAACAGGCGCCCCCATCCCATTTGCGGCAGAACATGGCTGGCATTGGCGCCGGCCACCTCGGCTCAGTCCGCCGCGCGCCCCAGCAGCGCCAAATGCGCCCCCACCCCCAACAGCCAAATCAGCGCCATTGCCAGCACCGGCCGCCCCACCGAGTGCCCATAGCGCGACACAACATCAAAGGCCCAATACAGCACGGCAATATGGGCCGGCGCCAGCCGCTTGCGCCCGCGCATCTCCTGCATCAAAAACAGCGCTTCCGCCTCGGCCCGGCCCAGCCCCCGCATGGCCCGGCGCAAACTGGCGTAGCGGGCCACCATCTCGGGGCTGGCGTGGTTTGGCCAATGCCCATCAGCCCCGGCAAACCTGCACCCCAAATGCAGCCGGGCGTGGTGAAACGCGGGGGGAAGGCTGGAAAACTGGGCTTGGGAAAAATCCGCTTGTGCTGAAAACTGCGCATGCGAGAAATCAGCGTCGCCGTCCACTTGGGCCGCAAACTGCACTGGCGCTTTGAAACTGGCGCCCCAAAACTGCGCCTCATCGTGAAATCTTGCGCCTGTGAACTGCGCAGGCGTTTCAAACACGGCGTCGGAAAACCGCACTGGCCCAGAAAACACCGCCCGGCGAAACCCCGCGCGGCCCAAAGCACTGCGGCTGTGAAACCCGGCATCTTGGAAATTTGCCGCCCCCAAAAACTGCGCTCCGGTAAAATTGGCGCCATCGCGGAATACCGCACCAGAAAACTGCGCAAGCCCCAAAAACACGGCCCCCGCAAAGCTGGCATGCGCCCCAAATTCGGCCCCGCCAAAATGGCTGAAGGCGGGAAACACAAATCCCGCAAAGCTGATGGCGGCGGGCAGTTGGGCTGCGCTGAAATCTGGCAGGCCCGCGCCCCCCAAGCCATGGCGCAGGGCTATCTTCAGCTGCATTACACCTCGATCATCTATGTTTTGGGCGGTGCGGCGCTGACACTGGCTGTGAACCGCTTTTATCTGATCTATCTTGGCGCAGGCTTTTTGACCGTCGCGATTGCTCAGATCCGCGGGCTGGCCGCACGGCTAAGCACAGATCACAGCATGCATTCGATGATAGAGCATTTCGAATACATCTACGTGGCCAATGTGGCCAATGCCGGCATGATCATCCGGCTGATGTTTCTGGCCTATGCCGTTTATCTGGGCACGCTGGTTGCCAAACACCGAAAGGCAATGGGCGGCGAAACCCCATAACACGCAATACCCCATGAAACGCTGCAACTAGACACTTATGTCTAGACTGATAAAAACCCCTGTGCTAGGCTGAGTGCAATTCAGCTTTGGGAGGCAGGCATGAAAAGCCATTATCGTGTTGTAGTCATCGGCGGCGGGGTTGTTGGGGCCTCGGTTCTATACCATCTGGCCAAATTCGGCTGGAGCGATGTGTGCCTGATCGAACGCAAGGTGCTTACCGCAGGGTCCAGCTGGCATGCCGCGGGCGGTTTTCACGCGCTGAACGCCGACCCCAACATTGCCAGCCTGCAGGCCTACACCATCGATCTGTTGTCAGAGATCGAAAAGGAATCGGGCCAATCTGTGGGCATGCACATGACCGGTGGCCTAAGCATCGCCGGCACGCCCGACCGCTGGGAATGGCTGCAATCGGCCTATCGCACCTTCCAATCCATTGGCATCGAAGATGTGCGCCTTGTCGGCCCCGAAGAGGCGGCGGCGCTGTGCCCCATCATGTCGCCCCACGATATTCTGGGCGGCATGTGGGCCGACCGCGAGGGCTATATCGATACCACCGGCACGGTTCATGCCTATGCAGGGGCCGCCAAGAAACTTGGCGCCGAGGTGATCGAAAACAACCGCGTGCTGGAATTGCACCAAACAGCCGATGGCTGGCAGGTTGTCACCGAAAAGGGCACCGTGACGTGCGAACATGTGGTCAACGCCGCCGGTCTTTGGGCCAAACAAGTGGGGCGCATGGCTGGAATCGAACTGCCGGTATCCCCCCTGAACCACCACTACCTGATCTCTGACACAATCCCCGAGGTGGCCGCGCTGGACCACGAATTGCCGCTGGTCGTCGACCTAGAGGGGTTCACCTATATGCGCCAAGACCAGAAAGGCATTTTGCTGGGCATTTACGAAATCGACCACGACCACTGGATGATGGATGGCGCGCCTTGGGAATACGGCTTTGAGCTGCAACAAGAAGATACAGACCGTATCGAGCGCGAATTGACCTTGGGCTTTCAGCGCTACCCGGCGCTGCAGCATGTGGGCGTGAAAACATGGGTCAATGGCGCCTTTACCTTCTCGCCCGATGGCAACCCGCTGGTGGGGCCTGTGCGCGGCAAACCGGGCTATTGGTGCGCCTGTGCAGTTATGGCGGGCTTTTTGCAAGGCGGCGGTGTTGGCAAAAGCTTGGCTGAATGGATCATCCATGGCGAACCCGAGGCCGATGTCTTTGGCATGGATGTGGCCCGCTACGGCGATTATGCGGGCAATAAACGGTTCATCAAGGAAACCACCGGCCAATTCTACACCCGTCGTTTCGTGATGACCTACCCCAACGAACAGCTGCCCGCGGGCCGCGCCCTGCGCATGGCGCCTGCGCATTCTGAAATGACGGCTGCGGGCTGCCGCTGGGGGGCCAGCTATGGCCTAGAGGTGCCGCTCTATTTCGCGCCCAGCCCCGATTTCGTGGAAAAACCCACGCTGAAACGCTCGAACGCCTTCGATATCGTGGCGGCCGAATGCGCGGCGGTGCGCAACGATGTGGGGCTGCTGGATATTTCCGGCTTTTCCCGCTTCGAGGTAACAGGCCCCGATGCCGAGTCCTGGCTGAACCGCGTCATGGCCTCGAAACTGCCCGCCCCCGGGCGCGCAAAACTGGCGCCGATGCTGTCGGAAACGGGCAAGTTAAAGGGCGATCTCACGGTCTTTAACTGGGGCGATGGCAGCTGGTGGATCATGGGCAGCTATTATCTGCGCGAATGGCATATGCGCTGGTTCACCGACCATATGGATGGCGATGTCACGCTGCGCGATATTTCCGATAGCACGGTGGGCTTTTCGCTGGCCGGGCCAAAGGCGCGCCAAGTGATCGAGCGGCTTTGCGATGGCGATGTGGGCGCGCTGCCCTTCATGGGCTGCGCCAGCTTTGACATCGGGCTTTACCGGTGCCGCGTGGGGCGGCTGTCGGTGGCGGGCGAGCTGGGCTATGAAATCCATTGCCACGCGATGGACCATATCGGCCTGCGCCGCGCTCTGTTGCAGGCGGGCGCCGATCTGGGCATCCGCGAATATGGCTTTAATGCCCTGCTTAGCCTGCGGCTTGAAAAAAGCTTTGGCATTTGGTCGGCCGAATTTACCCAAGGCTACACGCCCGCGCAAACCGGCATGGACCGCTGGATTGACTGGAGCAAAGACTTTATCGGCAAAACCGCCGCGCTGGCCGAACGCAGCGCCCCCCCGGCCCAGCATATCGTGACGCTAGAAATAGATGCAGCCGATGCCGATGCCAGCGGGTTCGAACCGATCTGGCACAAGGGCCAGCGCGTGGGCTTTGTTACCTCGGGTGGGTATGGGCACAGCTTGGGCAAATCGCTGGCCATGGCCATGCTGAACCGCGATTTCGCCCACATCGGCACAGAACTCAGCGTGCATATCGTCGGGGTCGAACGCGGGGCAAAGGTTATCGCGCCCTCGCCTTATGATCCGGCAGGAAAGGCCATGCGCGCATGAGCATCACCACCGAACCCAGCCCCGCCCGGCGCCAAGGGCGCAGGCGGGGTGGCGCCAGCGCCGCCACCGCAGGCCAGCCCCCGCGCAGCACGCCCTATCGGCACTTGCGCAACCCCTTTCCGCTGATGTCGGTCTTTTCCGATGACGAAGCGGCCCATATGCACGAAACCGCATTGCGCATCTTGGAAGAGCTGGGCATGCGCGTGCTGCTGCCAGAGGCGCGCCAGATCTATGCAGCCGCGGGCGCGCGTGTGGTGGATGACATGGTCTATATCGGGCGCGAGATTGTCAGCGCGGCCTTGGCCAGCGCCCCGCGAAAAATTCATTGTCACGCGGGCAACCCCGCGCGCGATGTGGTGTTGGAATTGGGGGGGCTGGCCTTTCAACCCGGTGCAGGCGCCCCCAATGCCACCGATCTGGTGCGCGGGCGCCGCCCCGGCAGCGCCCAAGATTTCATCGAATACACCCGCTTGGGCCAGCATTTCGATGTGTTCCACATGATGTCGCCCTCGGTCGAGCCGCAGGATGTGCCCACACATCTGCGCCACTACTTCACCTTGGCCACCCAGATGGAACACAGCGACAAATTCCCGTTTCTGTTTGCGCGCGGCACGCCCCAGACCCAAGACAATTTCGAGATGCTGAAAATCGCGCGTGGCTTGTCGGACGAGGCGTTTTTGGGCGGCGTGCACAGCTACACCATCATCAACACCAACTCGCCGCGCTGTTTGGATATTCCCATGGCGCAAGGGTTGATCGATTTTGCCCGCGCAGGCCAGCTGTCAATCGTCACCCCCTTTACGCTGATGGGGGCGATGGCCCCCATTACCGTGGCAGGCGCAATTACCCTGAGCCATGCAGAATGTTTGGCCGCAATCGCCCTTACCCAATTGGCCCGCCCCGGCGCGCCGGTCTGCTATGGCACGTTTACCTCGAATGTGGATATGAAATCTGGCGCCCCCGCCTTTGGCACACCCGCCCATTTTCAGGCCTCTCTGGCCGCAGGGCAGATGGCGCGGTTTTTGGGGCTACCATGGCGCAGCGCGGCGGGCAGTGCCGCCACCAGCAACGATGTGCAGGCGGCCAATGAAAACCAGCTGGGCCTTTGGGGGTGCTTGCTGGCCGGGGCCACGGTGATCATCCATTCCGCAGGCTGGCTAGAGGGGGGGTTATCGGTAAGCTATGAAAAGATCGTCACCGATGTCGAAGTGCTGAACATGGTGGCAGAGCTTTGCGCAGGCAAAAAAGCCGGCGATGATGAAATAGGCTTTGCCAATGCCCTATCCCATGTGCTGCCCACGGGGCATTTCTTTTCCACGCCTCAAACCATGCAGCGATATGATAGCGAATTCTATCAACCCATCGTGCATGATTACGCCAATTTCGGCACCTGGACCGAACGCGGCGCCCGCGATGCCACCACCCGCGCCACGGATGTTTGGCAGGCAATCTTGGCCCAGCCCAGCCCCCCCATGACCGCCCCCGAACGCCTGCAGGCGCTGCAGGCATTCATCGAAAAACGCAGCGCCGCCGGCGGTGCGCCACCCGAAAGCTAAGGCCCGAGAATGACACATACCCCAGCCCAGCCCACGCCCGATGCAGATGCAACCGGCGGCAACCATATCAAAGCCACCCGCGAAGATTGGCTGCGGGTGGCGATGGATGTGCTGGTGTCCGATGGCGTCTCAGAGGTAAAAGTCTTGACCATCAGCCACCGCCTAGAGGTGTCGCGCTCGTCATTTTATTGGTATTTCAAAAGCCGCAAAGACCTGCTGAACCAATTGCTAGCAGAATGGGAAAAAACCAATACCGGCATCATGGTTGCAGCCGCCCAAACCCCCGCGCCCACGATTACCGCCGCCTTGAACGCCGTGTTCAAATGCATCATCAACCCAGACGGGTTTAACCACCCCTTGGATTTTGCCGTGCGCGAATGGGCCCGCCGCGATGGCACGGTGCGCCGCATCGTCGACCGGTCAGACACCGCGCGCACCAACGCACTGGCGCAGATGTACCAGCGCTATGGCTATGCCCCGGACGAGGCCGATATTCGCGCCCGCGTGCTCTATTACCAACAAATCGGCTATTATGCGCTGGATTTGAACGAAACCATAGAAGAGCGGTTGGCCCGCGCGCGGCTGTATCTTTATGCCTTTACCGGCGTGTATCCCAGCCCCCAAGAGATTGACGATTTTTGCGCCTATGCACGGCAGGTGGCCGCGATATGACCCGGTATTCCGCTTTTTCGCTGGTGTCACAAGGCCTGCGCGGCCATCGCGGCTGGCGCCCGGCATGGGCCAAGCCCGGCAGGCCGAAACCTGCCTATGATGCCGTAATTGTGGGCGGCGGCGGGCATGGGCTGGCCACGGCCTATTATCTGGCCAAAACCCACGGGCTGTCGCGGGTGGCGGTGCTGGAAAAGGGCTGGATCGGCGGGGGCAATACCGGGCGCAACACCACCGCTGTGCGCTCGAACTATTTCTATCCAGAAAGCGTGGCACTGTATGATCTGGCGCTGCGCCTTTACGAGGGGCTTTCAAAAGAGCTGAATTATAACGTCATGCTGTCCCAGCGCGGCATGTTGATTGCCGCCCATACCCCCGCCCAAATGGAGATCTGCGCGCGCATCGCAAATGCCATGCAACTGAACGGCGTGGATGGCCATCTGATGGGCGCAGCCGAGGCCAAGGCCCGCATCCCGCTGCTCAATCAAACCCGCGATGCCCGCTTTGCCCCCTTGGGCGGGGTCTGGCAGGGGCGCGCGGGCGTGGCGCGCCACGATGCCGTGGCCTGGGGCTATGCCCGCGCCGCCAGCGCCTTGGGGGTCGATATTGTCGAAAACTGCACCGTCACCGGCATTGACACGCAGGCCGGCGCGGTGTGTGGCGTGCACACAAATCTGGGCCCGATCCGCACCCAGCGGCTGGGCTTGGCTGCGGCGGGGGCCACACCGGGGCTGGCGGCCATGGTGGGGGCGGCACTGCCCATTCACACCTATGCGCTGCAGGCTTTTGTATCGGAACCCGTCAAACCCATGTTGGATACGGTCCTTTTGTATCTGGGCACCGGCACCTATGTCAGCCAATCAGACAAGGGCGAGCTGGTCTTCGGCGGCGGGTTAGACCGCGTGCCAACCCATGGGCAACGCGGCAACCTGCCCACCCAAGAAACCGTAATTTCCGGCCTTCTTGAAATGTTTCCCGCCTTTGCGCAGCTGAAACTGCTGCGCCAATGGGCGGGGGTGGTTGATGTGGTGCCCGACAGCTCCCCCGTCATTGGACCCCTGGGGCCAGAGGGCATGTTTGTCAATTGCGGCTGGGGCACGGGCGGGTTCAAGGCCATTCCCGCTGGCGGCTGGCTGTTGGCGCATCTTTTGGCCACCAGCACGCATCACGCCATCAGCCGCCCCTTTGACATTGATCGCTTTACCACGGGGCGGTTGATAGACGAGGCCGCCGGCTCGGGCATCGCGCATTAATCGGAGACACGGCCATGCAATATTTCCCCTGTCCCTTTTGCGGCCCACGCGAAGAAACCGAATTTCACTTTGCCGCCGAGGCCGGCAAGCCGCGCCCCGAGCCTGCAGCGCAGGTCAGCGCACAAAGCTGGGCGGCCTATCTTTACCTCAGCGCCGCCCCAAAGGGCGAGGCGCATGAAATCTGGGTGCACCGCAGCTGTGGCGAATTTTTCGTGATGAAACGCAACACCGAAACCCGGGCCGTTTTGGCCACAACGGCCCTGCCGGGAAGGGATGCAGAATGAGCGGCTGGCGCCACCCCAGCATGGGGCAGCAAATCGATCGCAGCCAGCCCTTGGCCTTCACCTTCGATGGCCAGCACCTGCAAGGGTTCCAAGGCGATAGCGTGGCCGCCGCGCTGCTGGCCGGTGGCCCGCGCCTGCTGGCACGCAGCTTTAAATACCACCGCCCCCGCGGCCTGTGGGGGATGGGCGGCGAAGAACCCAATGCCATTTTTGATGTGACGGAACAGGGCCAAACCACCCCAAACGAGCGCGCCACCACCCTGCCCTTGCGCGCGGGCATGGCGCTTAGGTCGGTCAATACCCGCCCCACCGCCCAAGGCGATTGGCTGGGTGTCATGGATTGGGCCCAGCGGTTTTTGCCCGCCGGGTTTTACTATAAAACCTTCATGGCCCTTGGCTGGATGCGCTGGGAGCCGATGATCCGGCGCATGGCGGGCTTGGGCCGGCTAGACCTCAACCATATGCCGCCCGCCGCAACGCCGGCGCTGAACGCAGATTGCGATGTGTTGGTCATTGGCGCGGGCCCCGCAGGGCTGGCCGCGGCCCGCGCCGCCGCGGGTCAGGGCCGCATCGTGTGGCTGCTGGACGAGGCGCCCGCCTTGGGCGGCAGCCTGCGCTGGCGCGGAGGCGAGATTGATGGCGCGCCTTGGGCCGAATTTGCCAGCGCCACCGAACGCGCGGTGGTGCAAGCGGGTGGCCGCGTGCTGGTGAACACCACGCTATGGGGCGCCTTCGATCATGGGCTTTATGCCGCGTGGCAACGCCGCACCGACCGCCCCGATCTGCACTGGCGGCTTCGGGCCCAGCAGGTGATCTTGGCCGCAGGCGCCATCGAACGGCCCATGTGGTTTGCCAATAACGATCTGCCCGGCATCTTATCGGCCGAGGCCGCGCTGCACTATCTGGTGCTTTATGGTGCCGTGGCAGGGCGGCGCATTTTACTGGCCACCGGCAATGATGCCAGCTATCCCGTGGCGGCCGCCATGGCGCAGGCGGGCGCGCAGGTGGTGCTGGCCGATACCCGCCGCCAAACGCCCCCCGCCCCCGAAGGCGTGCGCCACATGCCCGGTGCCACGCTCAGCCGCGCCCATGGCAGCCGGTCGGTGGGGGCCGCCACCGTCGACGGGCACTATATCGATGCCGACACTATTTTGGTTTCGGGGGGCTACACGCCCTCGGTGCATCTGCATTGCCAAGCGGGCGGCAAGCTGGATTGGGCCCCCGCCTGTGATGCGCTGGTGCCGCGCGCAGGCACTGCCCCGCTTGCCACCGTTGGCGCCGCAAACGGCGCTTTTGGGCTGGCGCAGGCATTGGCCCAAGGCCACAGCGCCGCACAGGGCCAAGGCCGCGCGCCCCAAGCCACCGCACCGGCATGGGGCTTTGCCGCCATCCGCCCCAACCCGCAGCTGCCCGGGCGGCAATGGATCGATCCGCAAAACGACGTCACGTTGAAAGACGTCAAGCTGGCCGCGCAAGAAGGCTACAGCGCGGTCGAGCACCTAAAGCGCTACACCACCCTAGGCATGGCCACCGACCAAGGCCGCAGCGCCAATTTCGCCGGGCTGGCCGCCATGGCCGCATTGACCGGGCGCAGCATCGCCGAAACCGGCACCACCACCTATCGCCCGCCTTTCGTGCCGGTGCCCTTGGGCGTGATCGGCGGCCTGCGCCGTGGCACCGCCTTCGACCCGCCAAAACGGCTGACGCTAGAGCCACAGCACAAAGCAATGGGCGCGCGTTTGCGCGAATATGGCGGCTGGTTGCGCCCGGCCTTTTACGGCCCAAACGAGGCCCAAGCCGTGCAAGCCGAAGCCTTGATCGCGCGCCAAACCGTGGGGCTTTACGATGCCTCACCCTTGGGCAAGATCGAGGTGATCGGCCCCCAAGCCGCCGCCTTGTTGGATTTTTGCGGCTATGTGCCCATGTCCAGCCTAAAGACAGGGCGCGCGCGCTATGGGTTCATGCTGGCCGAAAGTGGAATTGTGCATGATGACGGGGTGGTTTTGCGCCTTGATACCGACAGATTTGTCGTATCGGCCTCGTCCTCGCACGTGGCCAGCGTGCGGATGATCTTGGAAGAGGCCCGACAAGACCGGTTCTTGGGCCGTGATGTATTTGTTCACGATACCACCTGCAACTGGTCCACCCTAACCGCCAGCGGCCCCGCCGCACGCGCGCTGTTGGTGCAAGCGGGCCTGCTTGCGCCGGGCAGCGCGGCCCATGCCTTGCCGCATATGGGGGTGATCGAAAGCCAGTGGCAGGATGCGCCGCTGCGGCTGGCGCGGGTCAGTTTCACCGGCGATTGCGCCTTTGAAATCTCGGTGCCACTGCGCCATGCACAGCAGCTTTACGCCGCCCTAGAAACCGCCCGAACCCGCGTGGGTGGGGCATGGATCGGGCTAGAGGCGGTCATGATCTTACGGGCCGAAAAGGGCTATATTTTGGTGGGCAAAGACACCGATGGCGTGACCATGCCCCATGATTTGGGCTGGTCTGGCCCCAGATTGAAACGCCAAGACCCCTATTTTGGCGATCGCGCCCTTTTTACCGCCGACGCACAGCGCCCCGACCGGCGGCAGTTGGTGGGCCTGTTGGCCCTGCAGGGCGCCCTCTTGCCGACAGGGGCGCATATCGTGCCGCTTTCGGGGCAGGCACGTTCGCTTGGGTTTGTCACGTCAAGCTATCACAGCCCGTTTTTGGGGCGGCCAATTGCGCTGGCAATGGTGAACGGCGGGCAGGCGCAGATGGGGGAAACAGTGGGGGTGTTTCATTTGGGCGAAAGGATGCAGGCGCAGATATGCGCCCCCTGCGCCCTTGACCCAAAAGGAGAGCGCCTGAATGGATGATCGCATCTGGACCACCCCAGCGCCCACACCGGGAACCGCCCTCACCCTGCGCCATTGCACGCTGCGCTGCCTGCCCCCCCAAGGTGCGGCGTTGATTTCTGGCGCGCTTAATCGGGCGTTGGCCCGCTTGGCCCCCACTGCCCCCATCTTGGGTTTGCTACAGGCCCAGCCCGCCACCGGCCCCTTTGCATTGCGCATCGCCCGTGACCGGGCGCTTTTGTGCACATCGGCGCCGCTGGGCATTCAGGGCTGGTTTGATGGCTGGGCGATATCGGCGGCAGATGATGCATATGTGGCACTGCACATCAGCGGCCCTGCGGCGTCAGATCTGCAGGCGGCCTGCATGGCGCCTTACCGGGCCTCGCCATCTGCGATGGTGCGGTTTGCCGGGCACTATGGCTTGGTCAGCACCGATGCGACGGGTTTTATCGCCCGGGTAGAGGCGGCAAATAGCGCCGAAATACTGCATTACTTACAAAGCGTTGCGGAAAATATTTAATCCACCACATCAACACCAGGGCAGCCTGACGCGCAGCCGATATTCGGCCCGCCTTGCGTGGTTTTTTACCCGGCCCCGCAAATTTGTTGACAGACGCCCCCTGCCGCCACCTATCATTCTAGACAGCACTGTCCACGACTCAATTCACATATCATAACAGGGAGAAAAACCATGACCAAAACGCCGCACCACCCCGCGGTATCGCTTTACGCGCGCGAAACCCGCGCGGGCCTGATGGACCGGCGCGAATTCATATCGCGCGCCACCATGCTGGGCCTCAGCGCCA
>Ga0181601_10004816_pt1 | contig 11262 bp, 6 predicted proteins | sample 041ome_8_FD_133020 | JGI IMG/M metagenome (GOLD analysis project Ga0181601, IMG submission 133020) | Coastal salt marsh microbial communities from the Groves Creek Marsh, Skidaway Island, Georgia - 041407BS metaG (megahit assembly) | ecosystem: Environmental > Aquatic > Marine > Intertidal zone... | reverse complement strand
AGGGATGAAAAAGTTGATTTGAAGAGAACTCAGAGTTCTTTTTCAGATGACCCTAAGTTGAATAAAGCCAGACAGGTATCACGGCGTAATGATGACGTAAAAAATGTATCGGTTGGTATCTATGATATTGATTTGGCATTCAAAGATTTCTTAGAAAGAGATGTAAAACCAACAATCGAAGAGAATGGGAAGTTTATACCTGTACCTGTGATGTATGCATCGCCTGAAAATTGGGCATCTGCTCAAAAAGATGGGTTTATGCGTGATGGGAATGGTAAAGTACAAACTCCTTTGATTTCATTCAAACGAAATTCATTGGATATCAACACCGAATACTCTAAGTTGAAGGTTTTGACCGATGAAGATACATCACATCCATTTGTAAAAAAGTATTCCAGAGAAAATAGGTATGATGCATTTTCCGAATTGATTGGCCAACGACCTGTGCAAGAGAAATACATTGTAGATAGACCAGATTACGTTAACATTCAGTATGATGTGATAGTTTGGTGTGATTTTATGGAAGATTTGAACAAATTAGTTGAACAAATCGTATATTTTCAGGGTGGCGCGTTTGGAGATAGATATAAATTCCAAATTAAGGGAGAATCTTACTCATTTGAAACCACAAATGGTGTTGGTGAGGAAAGATTGGTTAGAAGTAACGTAACACTCACCACAAAAGCGTATATTATACCAGAAAACACTGGAACAAAGATAAATACATCCAAAACTTTTGGTACATCAAAAGTGGTTTGGAAATTAAGAGCAGATATTTAATCTTTGAGAAAAAATTTTCATATTTATATACTGAAACGTATTTGAAATCAAAAATTTATTAAAAAGTTATGGCTGACGTTAAGAAAATGGAAGAAAAGCAAGTAATCGGTATCGAACAATCGGATATCGATAGAATTAAAAAATTCAGAACGGAATATACTGAGATTGTTTCTCAGTTGGGAGAGGTAGAGGCTGAAATTCTAAACGCAGAGTTAGTACTTGAAAATATTAAAGCTGTGAAGAACAACCTATCAGATGCATTTAGAAAACTGAGGATAGATGAGAAAAATCTAACCGAAGAATTTCAAAAGAAGTATGGTAATGGGGAATTCAATATAGAAGAAGGTACTTTCACTCCTATCCAATAAATATAATCGTTTTGAGTTTTTTGATGTATTTATAGATATATTAAAAACCAAAAGAAATCAATAGGAGAATCAAATGGCAGAAAGAATAGTAAGTCCTGGTGTATTTACAAGAGAAAAGGACTTGTCATTTCTACCTCAAGGGATTGGTGAAATCGGAGCAGCATTAATCGGGTCTACAGTTAAAGGACCTGCATTCGTTCCAACACAGGTACAATCTTTCCAAGAGTTTCAGCAAGTGTTCGGTGGATTGACAGAAGATTCATATCTACCATATACTGCTCAATCTTATTTGGAAGATGCCGGAACTGCAACAATCGTAAGGGTATTAGGACAAGGTGGATACACACTCGAAAACCCAGTGGCATTGACAGTATCATCATCGTATGGTAGTAAAGTAGTAGCAGTACTACACCCAACAACACAAATCGTATCAGATACAAATGTATTTGATTCATCAGCATTAGTAGACCACAATGGCTCATCTGATGTATCAGCATCATTGTTCACATTAACATTGAGTGGTTCTGAAGCAACCGAAGCTAATTACTCAGCATCGTTAAATCCTACAAGTGATAACTACTTTACTAAGTTGTTCGGATTTGGGGCTAGAGGTTCTGAAGATGCATATGTACTATCAAACTTCAAAACATTCCAATCTGCTTCATTTGCAACCAATGAGGAAGTTGTAGTAACAATTGATGTTGCTAAAGATATTGCGTATGAAAACGCTTACGCTGAGGCAGCTACTCCGTGGATTACTTCACAAAAAGTTGGTGGTAACACAACTAACTTAGTTAAGTTCTATACGTTATCACATGGTAATCCAACTAACTACGAATTCAAAGTGGGTATCCAAGATATCAAACCAGCTGGAACTGTTGCAGGTTCTGAGTATGGTTCATTCACTGTAGTGGTTAGACGAGTAGACCAAGACAAAATTAGTGGAACACCATTCGTAGGTGTGGTTGATTCAGATATCAGACCTAACTTAGTGGAATCATTCCAAAACGTTAACTTAGACCCTGATTCACCAAACTATATCGCAAGAGTGATTGGTGATAAGTACATTACTGTTGATGCAAATGGTAAATTATCAACTAATGGTGATTACCCTAACAATTCAGCAAATATCAGAGTTGAAGTATCAACTGCTGTTGCTAACAAAGGTATCGATGAATCATTAGTACCATTTGGATTCGCAGCACTACAAAATCCTTATGGAAGTAAGTTCGCATTACCAAATCCATCATACGTTGTATCACAATCAATCAACGAATCTTACAATGAGAAAGCATTTTTAGGATATAACTTTGATTTCGCTACAACTGATAACTTAAACTTCTTAGCACCAACACCTTCATCGAATGGTGCTACTGTAGGTACTGCATTCTACTTAGGTGATTGTCGTGATGAATCGGCTGATGCATCTGTAGCACTAAGTGGTACATTATCAGCTAAGAAATTCTTAGTTCCGTTCCAAGGTGGTTTTGATGGATACAAACCAAACAGAGTTGTTAACACTGGTAATGATATTAGTGCTGGAAACACACAAGGATGGGATTGTTCTTCGAACACCGCAACAGGTACTGTAGCATTTAGAAAAGCAATCAATTCAGTATCTAACCCAGATGAGTTTGATATCAATATGTTGGTAATCCCTGGTCTTATCCACAGATACCACTCTTCAGTAACCACATTCGCTAAAGATATGTGTGAAGATAGACAAGATACATTCTTTGTAATGGATGCATCCGCATGGGGTGATTCAATCGCAACTGCAACTAACGCAGTTCAGTCATTTGATTCAAACTATGTAGCATCTTACTACCCTTGGGTTAAGATTCTTAACACAGATAAGAACAAACCAGTATGGGTGCCACCATCAGTAGTTCTACCAGGCGTTATCGCATTTAACGACCAGGTTGCCGCTGAGTGGTTCGCTCCAGCAGGTTTGAATAGAGGTGGTTTAACTTCGGTTATCGAAGCTAAGACACGTTTGACAAGAACTGAGAGAGATACACTTTACGAAGGTAGATTGAATCCAATCGCTACGTTCCCAGGTCAGGGTGTTACGGTATTCGGACAGAAAACACTACAAGCTAAACCATCAGCATTGGATAGAATCAATGTAAGAAGATTGTTAATTGCTGTTAAGAAGTTCATCGCTTCTTCAACTCGTTACTTAGTGTTCGAAAACAACACAGCGGCTACGAGAAACAGATTCTTATCAATCGTTAACCCTTACTTGGAATCAATCCAACAAAGACAAGGTTTATACGCATTCCGTGTTGTAATGGATGAAACTAACAACACACCAGACGTAATCGATAGAAACGTTATGGTGGGTGAGATTTTCTTACAACCAGCTAAGACAGCGGAATTCATAGTTCTTGACTTCAATGTATTACCAACTGGGGCAGCATTTCCAGAGTAAATGAAAGATAATTTAGTTCCCCCGAAAATTTTGGGGGGACTAAATACTTTTTTGAAAAGAACTATATTTATTAGAAAGAGATAATAGGAGACATAAATGGCACAATTATTAGACCCAACAGAAGTAATGTTCACATCATTCGAACCGAAGATGTCGAACAGGTTCATTATGTACATCGAAGGAATTCCAGCGTACTTAGTGAAAGCGGCCAACAGACCTGAGATAACAAATGGTAAAGTTACCATTGACCATATCAACGTTAGAAGATACGTGAAGGGTAGAAGTGAGTGGAGTGATTTAGCAATTTCATTGTACGACCCGGTAGTTCCATCAGCAGCACAAGCCGCAATGGAGTGGGTACGTTTACATCACGAATCTGTAACTGGTAGAGACGGTTACTCTGATTTCTACAAGAAGGATATCACATTTAACAGTTTGGGTCCTGTTGGTGATAAAGTAGAAGAGTGGACGTTGAAGGGAGCTTACATCCAAACGGCTAAGTTCTCAGATATGGATTACACAGGTGAAGATTTAGCAACTGTAGATTTGACACTTACATACGATTACGCAATACTACAATATTAATTTTCGGATTGTACTACTAATTACAAATTGGTAATTGAGAACCCCAACAGAAATGTTGGGGTTTTTTCACTTATAAATCCAGAGTTACATATTTATATAAGGTTAACCACTAATATAGTTTTAAAACAAAGAGTAATGTTATGAGCACAGAAAAGCAATTACAAGATGAGTACACTGCACCAACTTCCAATCAGGAAATGGTGGAGATGGCTAAACAACAATACGAACAACAGAAGGTATCTGATTATAAGTTCCCTACTGAAATCGTAGAGTTACCATCCAGAGGGTTGATATACCCACAGGATAATCCACTATCATCAGGAAAAGTGGAAATGAAATATATGACCGCAAAAGAAGAGGATATTCTTACAACACAGTCATATATCAAAGATGGTTCGGTATTAGACCGATTGTTCCAATCCCTAATTATTTCAAATGGTGAAGGTAAGCCAGTCAAATACGTTGATATCACAATGGGTGATAAGAACGCAGTGATGATTGCCGCCAGAATCTTAGGTTATGGTAAGGATTACGAAGTTGAGATTGATGACCCAACCTCACCAGGAAATAAGCAAAAAGATGTTATTGATTTAACTCAATTCGAAGCAGTTGAGTACGATGGTTCAAATCAAACCGAACTAAACAAAAATGAATTTGAGTTTGAGTTACCACAATCCAAAAGAAAGATTACATTTTCGGCATTAACTGAAAGTAAGGAGCGAAAAATCAAACATCAGTTAGAGGATTCTAAGAAAGCCGCTCGCCGGATGAAAGATACAACCGACAGGCAACTTACGACGAGGTTAAAAAACACAATCACATCAGTTGATGGTGAAACCGACCAGAAACTAATAAACGAATTTGTGGATAACGAATTATTTGCGGTAGACTCAAGGGCCCTCAGAGCGTACATAAATACAGTTGTTCCAGATGTTGATTTAACATATGAATTTATATCTGAGGAGACCGGGGAAAGGAGAGAGATGCTACTGCCGATGGATATCGGGTTTTTTTGGCCTAAATCCTAATTACAGAAAGCATCTTCACTCACAACTTTTTGATTTAATTTATCACGGAAATGGTGGATTTACATGGAATGATGTTTATAATATGCCTGTTTGGGCTAGAACATTCTACATTACTAAAATTGTAGAATTCAAAGAAGCTGAAAAGAAGGCACATGATAAAGAAATGAAGAAAGCAAAATCAAGAAGAAGATAATAGCGATACCCAACAATTTTGTTGGGTATTTCTATATTTATACTATATAGAACAAATGGAGTACCTAATATGGCTAGACTTACAAAAACAAACTTAACAGAACATTTCAGAAACCAAGGGTTATCTGAAGGATTTATTGATAGGTTTTTCAAAAATATCAAAAAGCAGAACAAAGAAAAGGAACTTGAAAAGCTTACTCAAGACCCAGAGTATCAGAGAATCCTTAAAAAATACAACATAAAACCAGTAGACTGGAATCAAACATCTCTATAATTTGAGTTTATAAATGGCAGAAGATTTCAATAAAGATACACAAAAACGAATCGCAGCTGTAAAAGGTGAAGAGGCGATTCAAAGAAATCTGTCTGCCATATTGCAAGATAGGATTACAAAGACTGGAAATCTAACCACTGCTCAAAAGGAGTTGATAGCTGAGATAAAAGGTCAGAAGGACTTGGAATCAAAACTCACATCAATACAAGAAAAGAAAAATGAGATAATTGAGAAGTATAAGGGTGTTAATAAAGATATTGGCATCGCACTACTTAAACAATTAGAGGATGCCGAAGAGTTAGTTAAGCAGGAGAAACAGCGTAAAGATTTAGCTGATGAAATAAATGGGTATTACGAAGATGCTAATGATAGTCTATACACCAGTTTAGGTACTATGGGTGATATGCTCAAAGCAGGTACTGGTATTGCTGCATCTATGGCTCTATTCAAAGGATTAACTGAACAGATTGGAGCAGCATTTAAAAACACAATTGGATTCGCATCAGAACTAAATAAAGAATTGGGTATGGATGGTGGGCAAGCAATGCTTCAAGGGTTCAAAAACCTATCACCGGAAATTCTTTTTTCTAGATTTAGTGTAGAGGAGTTGAATCAAGCAACTAGAGATTTTGCAGAAACAATGGGTACAACTGCTGGGTTAACGAACAATATGCGTAACGCAATGGCAGAAATGACTAAATTTGGTGTTGGTGGTGAAGATGCAGCTAAGTTAGCACAATCATTTGATAGTGCTACAGGTGATTCTAAAAAACTAACTACCGACATCAAAAATATGGCTAAAGATGCGGGTGTGATGGCGGGTGGTGTATTCAAAGATTTAGGAGCTCAGCAGAGACGAATAGTGGGACTAACCGAAAAAGAAATAAAGTTACTCGCTAAAAAAACAATCGAACTAAGTAAGCAAGGATTACACCTTTCAGATATGCAGGATATTGCTAATAATATGATGGATATCGAAAGTACTATGAAAGCTCAATCTAAAGCCAGAGTGATGTTACAGGGTAAGTTAACACAAGACCAAATTCAAGGTATGAGTGCTATGCAGGCAGCCGCTTTGGAGTTTCAGAATACAGGCAAGGATGATGCACTACGGGATGCCATAGAACAGACCAAGATATCCGCTGAACAATTCGCCGAGCTCGGACCACGTGGGCAAGAGGTATATGCGGAAGCTATTGGTGTGAGTGCGGATAAGTTAGCAGAGATGATTCAAATTCAAAGTGCAACTGTTGAAGAATCTGGCCCAATGGCCGATGCCGCAACGACCGCAATGGAGATATGGGAAAGAGTGCCTGGTGGTTTAAAAGAAGCAACTACTGGATTGATTGCATACATCGGACAAATGGCTATCCTAAATACTATGCAGGGTAGAGGTACAGGTATTGGTAATCTGAAAAATCTGAATCCATTTAAGAAAAAAGGTGGTGGTGGTGGAGTTCCAGGAATGGAATCTACACAAGATGCCGGAGGGCAAGCAGGCCAAGCCGCACAAGGTAGTGGTGGTGGATTAAAATCATTAGCCGATGGTTTAAGAGAAATGGGTGATGCTAAAGTATTAGCAGGTGTTGGTGTAGTTGCATTAGCAGGACCAGCATTTGTTATAGCACTTCCATCCATCCCATTCCTATTGTTTATGGGTAAAGTTAAACTAAAGGCATTGGAAGAAAACTTTGGAGGTTTAGGTAGAGGTTTGGCTCAGATGTCGCAAGGTGCATTAGGTGCATTAACAATGATGTTGGTTGGGCCAGCACTTGCAGTAGGATTATTAGCAATTCCATTCTTAGCATTCATGTCCATCCCAGCAACTGGACCTATAATTCAAGCAAACTTTACAGCATTAGCCGCTGGTTTGGCAGCATTTGGTAATCCGGGTACGGCGGTGTTTGTTTTGATTGGTATTGGATTAATGGCATTATTAGGTGCTGCGATGATTCCATTCGCATACGCATTATCTTTGTTATCACCATTGGTAGAAGCATTTGGTAATATCATTGTAGGTGTTATGAGTGCAGTTCCACCAATCATTCAGGCAATAGCCGATGGATTTGTAACAATGTTAGGTGCGATAACACCAGAAGCAATCGCAGGATTGTTACTATTAGGACCTGCTTTGATGCTGGCATCGGTTGGTATGTTGGCATTCTCAGCATCATTATTAGTAGGTGCATTTGCTAGTTGGTTTGGTGGTGGATTAGTAGACCAAATAGTAGAATTAGGAAAAGTTGGACCAGGAGTTAAAGATGCTGGCGATGGGTTGGCATCGGTAGCGGATAATATGTCGATAGTTACTGAATCTATGAGTGGTATGGGTGATTTAGTATCACCGATGTTCCAACTATCAAGCGCCTTATACTCTATAAGTGGTGGGTTGGTAGCAGTAGCTGGTGCGGGATTACTCGCAATACCAATATTCGGTGCAATGGCCGGATTAGCAGCTCTAGCACCTACATTAATGGGTCTTGGTGAGTTCTTCGGAATGGGTGGTGGTGATTCTGAGAGTTCAGATAGTAGTAGTGGTGGAAACGCAGAATTGTTAGAAGAGATAAAAGGGTTACGCAGTGATATTAAAGCACAACCTATTGTACTAAACATCGATGGTAAAGCAGTACAGAAGATAACAAGAGTACAAAGTAGACAGAGTGTATCAACAAGAGGATTTAGCTAATGGCACTAAAAGATATGAAATCGGATTTGTCCAAGTTTAGAATGCCAAAGAAAGAACCTTTGGAATCTAAGAAGAGAGAGGATATAAAATCAAACCAGAACCAAACACCATTGAGTTCACTGGTAGATTCAGCGCCGAAAATCCCACGTTCCCAAACAACAACAAATAAAGAGGGTGTAAACCCAAATAAAGTTCAGCAGGGTGATAAGTTCAAAGGTGAAACATCAGCAACACCTATGGATAACTCAGAGAAGTTCAAAGGCGAAACTACACCGACTCGAATGAGTTTGGAACAAAGATATTTAGGTCAGACTACACCAGAAAAGATGGATAATTCACCAAACTACTTAGGTGAAACAAATCCACAACCGATGGATAATTCAGAAAAATTCTTAGGTGAAACGAATCCATCAAAAATGGATTCATCAGAGCAGTTTTTAGGGGAAACTACCCCAAATCGTATGGATACATCGGAGAGATTTTTAGGTGAAACAAATCCATCTAAAATGGATAATTCTGAGAAATTCTTAGGGGAGACAACACCAAAAACAATGGATAATTCCGAAAATTATCTCGGAGAAACAACCCCTACATCAGCAGCACCACAATCTAAGTTTTTGGGTGAAACCAACCCAACTCCTATGGATAATACATCAAAATTCTTAGGAGAAACAACTCAGAAGTCAGCTGCACCAGAATCAAAATTCTTAGGAGAAACAACTCCAACTGAGATGAACAATGAATCGCAGTATTTGGGAGAAACAACTCCAAATTCAGCTGCACCACAATCTCAGTACTTAGGTGAAACAACCCCAACTGAGATGAATAATCAATCTCAGTACTTAGGTGAAACTACTCCAAGCGATATGGATTTAGGTGCACAATTCTTAGGCGAGACTACTCCAAAAAACTTCAAAACCCCAAACAACAAGGATAAGCAGGCGGTTACCCCACCATCTGTGGATATGTTTACAAACGATAAGGCAATTGGATTTACTCAGAACTTTACTGATAAAACTAAAACTAAATTTGTTGGTATAAATCCTGATAATACTCAGTTTGATAATGTAAGTTCATTATATAGTAACTTTAGTGGGGCATTTAACGGATTATCGTTCAGAGCTGGATATGGTAAGTTCAAAGTGGGTAAAGAAACTGGGTTGACTCAGAGATATAACTTTGATACAAAGTATTATGTAGATACTGAATTAACAAATCCAAGCATATCTAAATTGCATGAGATGAAGAACTCACCTTCATTCTTAGATGAAATGTATCACAAATACAATCTTAGAGATGATGCATTTAATTTAGGAACGGCTGCGTTTGCACATCCATTGATTATGAGAGGTATTCAACGAAAACCAATCGATAAAGGTGAACCTCAAAAGTGGGGATTTGGATTCCCAGTCGATGATGGGTTGGTTAGAGGTGGTATTGTTACTGCAGTTGATAGGTCGGTAGTAGATGCTGTTAGACTTGGTAAGTGGATGATTTCTGTAAATGGATTACTATGGGGAATCAAAAATGTGGGGTTACAAGCATCTAATCCAAATGTAGAAACCCTTACTGGTAAGCGGTTAACTAAAACTTGGACTCCTATTAACACAATCGCATCAGCAATTGGTGGATTTGTAGGATTAAGACCAAAACGACACGGATTCACTCCATTTGACCCTGAGGTTGAAACTTATAGCGCAACACAAAAAGGTAAGAAATTAACTCATATTGATGATGTAACCCTTGGTGTTCCAGTTACTGGAAACCGATTGATACAATTGTACAATGAAACATTTACAATAGCAGCTAACACAATCAGTACGAGTAAATTTGTTGGTGAACAATTTAATACTCTAGCTCTTGGTACGGGCGGCCCTAACTCATTATATGGGTTAATTCCGAATGGGTTATTACCATCTAGAAATGTAAGTACACTTCCAGATTTATTTAGCGGATATACAATCCAAACCCAATATAACCCAACTGAAGGTGGAACTAATCAATCAGGTTTGCCAGGTCTTCCATTTGATAGCGATAATAGTGATATTGGTAAAGAGATAAAACCATATACTGAATTTATACCAGAAAGAAAACCAACATCAGACCCTAACGATACTGCTAATAAAAAAGTGGGTATTCTTCATAATGATGAATATACATATGAGAAGAATAGAAGTTCAGAAATACCAACGGGCTCTCCTGATGATTACAAAGGTAATGATTTAGGATTGATATGGAATTCATATACAACTGAGGGTAGAGCATCTGATGGTGCATTAAACGTAGAGGCTACACATACATCAAAAGAAAGTCCATTTGAAAAAGAAAGAAATACTGAAGGTAATGTACATCCTATTGAAAAAAATACTACCGCTGGTGAAATAATTAAAAATTATGAAACCATTGCGTATGGTAACATACCAAAAAGAGTTGCTGGTGATACGACGTTCAATGATTTTAGAACCCTTTATACTGGAAATGGAAAGAAACGAGCAGATGACCAAAACTATGTAACAGATAACATTGAATGTCGTGTTGGATTCCCATCTGCACCCGAAGCCGGTGCGGATAGGAGTAATAGAAATAGCTCTTTAGAAAGTGACCTGGTTAACATGAATGGGATTGGTGCTGAATCACAACCCGATTTAATCAAATTATTATTTAATGTTTATGGTGGTGGTTCACAGATACAATTCAGAGGTGCTGTAAGCGGTATTACAGAAACATTCTCACCATCTTGGGATTCGTTCAAATATAATGGTAGAGCTGACCAGGCATACAAATATTCTACGTTTGAGAGAAGTTTAAGTTTTAACTTTCAGGTGTATCCTACATCAAAAGCAGAGTTAAAACCACTATACACAAAATTAGAAAGATTATCATCAATGACGATGCCAACTTATGGTACAAAGGGT
>Ga0181601_10004814_pt1 | contig 11263 bp, 9 predicted proteins | sample 041ome_8_FD_133020 | JGI IMG/M metagenome (GOLD analysis project Ga0181601, IMG submission 133020) | Coastal salt marsh microbial communities from the Groves Creek Marsh, Skidaway Island, Georgia - 041407BS metaG (megahit assembly) | ecosystem: Environmental > Aquatic > Marine > Intertidal zone... | reverse complement strand
GTTTCGTTTCGTTTCGTCTCTTCGGTGTCCCGCTGTCCCACTGATTGAGTGACTGATTGAGTGACTGTTTCCGCATACTGTCCCGCACACCGTCTCGCATACCGTCCCGCTGTCCCGCTGTCCCGCACACTGTTTCCGCACACTGTTTCCGCATACTGTCCCGCTCGATGTGATGACGCCGACCCTCCCGGTATTGGTGGGTCACGACTCGTTATAATGAGTGGGACAAACAAACAAAAAGAGCAAAAAATCGAGCGAAGACGACTTCCTCTCGCCTCTCTCGTTCCGTCAGTCGGTCGCGCCCGGACCGGCGGATGCGGACGGCGACGACGGACGAGTGGTTGTGCGCGTTTTGGTGCGCCTTCGTCGGGGCGAGCGCGCTCGGGAGCGGGGCGGCGCCGTCGTGGGCGAGACGCGCCGTCGCCCCGCTCGTGGCTCGGGGAAAGGTGGACGCGAGCGGCGACGACGAGGTGGTGGGCGACGACGACGGCGGCGGCGGTGATGACGGCGTTGGTGGTGGTCCGACGACGAGGAAAAAGGTGACGAGGAGAAAGGGGAGGAAGGCGGCGACGAGGTGGGCGACGCGGTGGAGGGTACCGCACGCGTGGTTTAAACACTTTTACGTCGTCGGTTGTTGCGTCAACGCCGTCGCGATTGCGTCGCTGGGTTCGGGGAACGCGGGCGGAGCGGCGGATGACGCGTCGCGACTCGCGCTCTGGTTGTTTCAGGTACACCTGATTCGGAGGCTGTACGAGAGCGCGTTCGTGTCGAGTTATCGAGCCGGGGCGAGCATGCACGCGGCGGCGTACGCGTTGGGACTGGCGTATTACGCGTGCGCCTCGCAGAGTTGGGCGTGGCGTCCGCCGTCGGATTTCGTCGACGCATCGGAAACGAACGGCGGCGGCGGCGGCGGCGCTGCCGCCGGCTTGACGTTAGCGCTCAAATACATCGGCATCGTCCTCTTCGCCGTCGGAAACCGCGAGCAGCACAGGTGTCACGTCATACTCGCCGAGTCGCGACGCGCCAAATCGTCCAGAAACGCGCGCACCGTGCGCTCGTACGTCATCCCGCGCGGCGGTTGGTTCGAGCGTTTCTCGTGCGCCCACTACACGGCTGAGATTGTCATCTACCTCGGCCTTCTCGCCGTCGCGCTCCCGCCGAGAATCGCCCCGCTTTGCGTCGCTCACCCCCCCGGCCGTCGTTGGCGTCTCGCCCTTCGAGTCGTCGCCGCTCCGGCGTCCATGTGTCTCGCCGTCGCCGCCAATCTCACCCTCGCCGCGCACTCTCACCACTCCTGGTACCTCGACGCGTTCGGGGAAGATTACCCCCGTCGGCGGACCGCGATATTTCCCCCAATTCCATCGCTCTTCCCACGTCGCCAGTCGCTTCGGCGGTCCCGGTGAAGAAAGTCTTCTTCAATGAGAGACGAGACGGAGGCGCGTCCTCTAGTGCTTGTAGCATTGTATGTACAAACAGTGTTGACCACCTAAACAGTACCGACACCGACGGTTCGTGACCCGTCAACGTGTCCCGCTGTGTGTCCCGCTGTGTGTCCCGCTGTCCCCCAAGGGCGAAGTGCGCCCCCGGGCGGGACAGACACGCTGGACGAGGCGCCAGACGCGCCGACGTCGTCAGTGGACGACCGACGGACGGGTTCCCGCGGGCGTCGTCGAAGGTCACGCACGGAAGAGGGCGGGCACAGCGAACGAACGAACGAACGAACGAACGAACGAACGAGACATGTCCGGCGCGGTGGTGATGGCGCGCGGCGTCGTGACGACGGCGGCGGCGGCGCGCGGGCGGGACGCCGAGGGAGGGATCGGGACGCGCCGACGGGTGACCGCGGCGAAGCCGAGCGGACGGCGACGAGGGGAAACGACGACGACGCGCGTGGCGACGCCGTCTAAAGGCGGCGCGAAAGAACCGAAACGCTCCAAGGTGGAGATCATCAAGGAGAACAGCGACTATCTTCGCCACCCGTTGATCGAAGAGTTGGCCACCGAGGCGAGCTTCATCTCGGAGGACGCGGCGCAGCTGTATAAATTCCACGGGGGGTATCAACAGGATGACCGGGAGAAGCGGGCGTTCGGTGAGGGTAAATATTACCAGTTCATGATGCGCACGAAGCAACCGGCGGGTAAGGTGCCGAATAAGCTCTACCTGACGATGGATGACTTGGCCAACTCTCACGGAAACGGGACGCTTAGGTTGACGACGAGACAAACCTACCAGTTGCACGGCATCTTGAAATCTGACTTGAAGGAGACTTTCCGCACGGTGATTCGCAACATGGGTTCGACCTTGGGTGCGTGCGGTGATATCAACCGAAACGTGACGGCGTCTCCGGCGCCGTACGCGAACAAGCCGGAGTACCACATTGCCCAAGAGTTGGCGAGCGACATTGCCGACTTGCTCGCCCCGCAGTCTGGCGCCTACTACGACGTCTGGCTCGATGGCGAGCAAATCATGACGGCTGAAAAGCCAGAAGTGACGGCAGCGCGCATGGAAAACCGCAACGGCACCAACTTTGAAGGATCTCCGGAGCCGATTTACGGCTCTCTCTTCTTGCCGCGCAAGTTTAAGATTGGCGTCACCGTCGAAGGCGACAACCACATCGACGTCCTGTCCAACGACATTGGTATCGTCGTCGTCATGCGCGATGGCAAGCACGTGGGTTACAACATCTACGTCGGTGGCGGTATGGGTCGATCCCACCGCAACGACGCTACGTTCCCGCGCGCGGCGACGCTCTTGGGTTTCTGCGGTCCGCGCGACATCTTGTACGCCGTCAAGGCCATCGTGTGCACCCAACGTGACTACGGTCGCCGCGACGATCGCAAGCAAAGCAGATTGAAGTATTTGGTTGAAAGCTGGGGTATGGATCGATTCAAGTCGGTCACGGAGCAATACTATGGAAAGAAGTTTGATGCGGGCATGGAGTTGGCGCCGTTTGAGTTCCCGACGTACTTGGGATGGAACGAGCAAGGCGACGGTAAGCTCTGGTACGGCGTGCACGTCCAAAACGGTCGCTTGCGCGGCGAAATGAAGAAGGCTCTCCGTAACGTTATCGAGCGCTACGAACTTCCGGTTCGTCTCACCGCTCAGCAAGACATGTTGCTCACGGATGTCGACCCGGCGTGGAAGGCAGACATCATGGCTACCCTCAAGGCGGCTGGCGTCAAGGATGCGAGCGAAGTGGATGCCCTCGAGCGTCTCTCCATGGCTTGCCCGGCGCTCCCGCTCTGCGGTCTCGCCATCACCGAGGCGGAGCGTGGCTTGCCGGAAATCAACGCCCGCTTGCGCACCGTGATGACCAAGGTTGGTTTGGCTGCGTCTGACGACTTGATGATTCGCATGACTGGTTGCCCGAACGGCTGCGCGCGCCCTTACATGGCTGAGCTCGGCTTTGTCGGCGATGGTCCGTCCAGCTACCAAATCTGGCTCGGTGGCACTCGCTCTTTGACTGGTGTCTCTCAAGCCTTTGCCGACCGCGTCAAGGTGGATGACATTGAAACATTCTTTGAGCCCATCTTTGCCATGTGGGCGCAGCAAAGACAAGCCAGCGAGTACTTTGGCGACTTTATCAACCGCGTTGGATTTGACGCCATTCGTGCGTTCACCGAATCCTACGTTCCGGGTCCGGCTGTGCCGGCTGCCGCTGCCGTCACCGCGGGCTCTGCCGAAACCGTCGGCCGCTTACCCCGCGTGATGATTGAGCGCGAAGCGTTTGAAGCTCTTCAAGCGTACGCTGAGAAGAAGAACACGACTCTCACTCAAGCGACGACGGACGCCATCATGAAGATGATTGCCTCCGATAAGTAAAGCAGCTGCTTTCTTTTACAACCACATTACACCTGTACAAAACAACTCAACCGGGGAGACGTGCGCGCGCGCCGTCGGCGGCTTCTTCTCCGCGCGCCTCTTCGTTACGCGCGCTACGGTGAGAAGTTCGCCGGCGTCGCATCGTCTCCACGTTCAATTTTTACCCCGATTTCGCCACGAACCGAGCTATCACATCATCTCAATTGTAATGATTCGAAACAAGGCGAAAGACGAAGACGACGAGTCCATAGCTCGCGACTGTGACCGCGACCGCGCGCTGGTTGTTGCGTCAACTAACGCGACTTGACACGTCACCACACTTCACACGAAGACACGACGCACGTCAGTCATGTCTGCGTCGATCACTCACTCGCCGCGAATCGTCGCGCCGACGAGTTTTCACCCGCAACGAACGCATCGCCGCGTCGCGTCCGTTCGAGCGTCGTCGTCGTCATCGTCATCTTCGAGTTCCAGCTTGCAGGAAATCTTCACCATCGCTGATACGACACGACGGGGTATCGACGCCGACGAAGAGACTCGGGCGCAGGTTGAACGCGCCATAGATTCACTCGCGGCGTCCTCCTCCTCGTCATCGTCGACGTCAATCGGCGAGAACTCCATCGCGTCTTCCGGTCGCTGGCGTCTGCGTTACTCGACTGAAAAGGAAACGCTCTTTCTGCTCGGTTTATCCGAAAATGTCGAGGCGTATCAGACGATAGATGCGAAGAACCGCACGCTCTCCAACGAGGTTATATTCGGAGGAAACTCCCCGCGGTCGACCGTGTTCAGAGTTGAGGCTACGATTGAGCCTTCAAAGACGAAGCGTTCGCGCGTGGATTTCTCCTTTACGTCGGCGTCGCTTCGGCTATCCAACGGATGGACCATTCCGATCCCACCCTTCGGTCGAGGTTGGTTTGACGACGTTTACGTCGACACCGACGGTGGGTATCGCGTCTCTCGAGACTCTCGCGGGGACACTCTCGTGTGTGAGTCTGCGTAGAATAGTCATTGTCACGTCCGCGTTCAACGCGAGCGCTGAACCCTGGGCCGGGCGCGCAGCGCGCGCGGCGCCGAACCGAATCGTCACTCCGAGTCGCGCTCGACCGAGTCCCCGCGAACCGAAGCGAAATTCGACGCGTTCTCGTCGTCATCGCATCGATACTTTATACCTCGACACCGCGGTCGCGTCTTCCGACGACCGACGACGCGACGAGTTTCGTCTTCACGATGAAGACGATGACGACTCGAGCTACGGGGCGTCTCTCACACGATTGGAGACGCCCGACGCACGCGCGAACGCCGTCGACGCGCGCGCGCGCGTCGGACGATACCGCGACGGAACAATCTGTGGATGCCGTGGAGGCGTCGAGAGTGCTCTCGCACGTGGTGCACGCGACGAGCGAGGAACCTCGGTACGCCTTGCTAAAGCTCGGTTTGTCCATGTCCAACGTCACGGACGCGACGACGGACGCGAAGAAGAAGAAACTCCCCGCAGAGGCGCGAGCGATCGCGTGGATCGTAGAGAGGCGAGAGAAGAAACAGAATGTCGAGGACTTTTGGGCAAACGTGGATCCAGAGGCGGTGAGACGGTTGTTTCCAACGCTCACGGATCCAGAGGCGACGGCTCGGTTGTTACGATCGCTCTACTTCAAGGCGGAACGCGCGCCTTTGAGCGAAGCCACGGGTGGGTTAGCGACGGCGATTCTGATGACAAAACTCTTAGAGTGCGGTAAAGTCATCAAACACGCGCCGTCGGGGCGAACGGTGACGACGGTTCGCGTGATGAAGGCGCCGAGACCGCTGACGGGCGAGTTGTTTGCCAATCCAGAAATTCTCTATCACGGCGAAAAGGGACCGAACGCCAAACGAAACCTTCTCGCCCACGAGCTCGGAGAAGACATCGCGGACAAGCTCGGCACTCGCGCCGCGTTTCATCAAACAACCGTCGCCAAGCTCTCAGGAGACGACGAAACCTGGATCGAAATCGACATCGCGGGTCCCGCGATGGACAACTACCGATTCGCCGCCGACGACGCCGTGCCCCTCTGCGTCGACGGCATTTCCCCTCAAAAAATGGTTGGGTGGACCTCCTCCGTCGACGACGCCGTCACCAACGCCTCCACATCCGACCTCGCCCTCGCCCGCGACTGGGCTCACCGCGCGTTCGCGTTGATCACCGTCGTTTAGCATCGTTATAGCGTATATATCCACCAGTAGGCACAGAACAGAGTGTACACCACAGAGCAAAAAACGAAAGCATTCTCGTTCCCGTCCGTCGTCAGAGCCGTGCCGTCCGTCGTCAGAGCGCGACGCCGAAGAGCGTTCGCCGGTAAAGAAGGCTCGGCGTCGGACATCGCGCGGTGAGCTCGTTCGTTCGTGTGTCCCCGTCTTTCTTCGAGCTTTGCGCGACGAACGGGTAAAACTTTTTCCAAGATGAAACGGTCCGCGAGCTCTTCGTCGGCGTCAACGATGAGTGCGACGACGACGAACAGAGCGACGACGACGAACAGAGGGGTTCCGACGAGATTGAACGGGGCGCAGGCGAGAGGAACCGAGTGGTGCTGGGCGACGCGAAGGGATGGGTCCGTGTGCGGGTCGGCGGCTTCGAGTTGCGTACCGTATTGCGCGAAACATTTGGAACGAGGGGACGAGGCGTTTCGCGTCGTGACGCACCCGACGTTCGGGGATAAGATATTAATCGCGACTCGGGATTTACCGCGAGGGTATAAAACGGTGTACTTTGGCGAGCGAAAGAGTTGGAGGGAGTGCGGGAGGCAAGGGCGCGATCACGCCATGCACTTTAAAAGCGGCGGAGGCGTCATCGATCCGACGCCGCTCGGCGCGTCCGCGCAGCTGCAGTTCATGTCCAACCCTGGACCGAACGAGGTTTCGAACAACAGGTCGACGAACGTCTTCTTCGGCGACACGCGCGCGCCGAAAGGGTCCATCGTCGGCCGAGAGTTTACCCTCTGCAGGGACGTCAAGGCGGGGAGTCAATTGACGCAGTGGTACGGCGCCGATTGGTTTCGGTCTCGCGACATCGCGCGCGTCGACGTCGGAGTTCCAAAGTACCCCGTCGAGCGTAAGAAAAACGCACCTCCGCTCGTAAAGGCCGCGCGTAAACGCCGCGATGATGCGAAGGATAAAGCCGCGCCGTCGAAACGCGTCAAGAGCGGACCGCCCAGAAAAGATACCGACCGGCGCGCGCCGCTTTCCGAGGCGACCAACAACGCGCGAGCGCCGCGCGCGCGTTGATTCGATTCCGACGCTGGGGCGCGAACCTCAGCGCGACGGAGCCCGCATTCAATGTAAAACGTACTCGAGCAGAACAAAGCGCGCGTTCAACGCCCTTTTCTCGCATCGCGTCGATCGATCGGTCGCCGTCCCGCGATCCGACGTTCAATGACACAAACGACGAGTCATGAACCGTCAAAATCGTCCCTTGCCCGCCGCCGCCGCCGTCTTTTCGTCGCGAACCAACTGAAAGTTCGTCAGTCCGCGGCGACGACGACGACGACGGCAACACCGGACGGGAAGAAGAGCGAGTCTCATCGCTGAGAGCCGCAGCGCGCGGCGATCGAGTCCTTAGGCGCGGTAGACGTTCGCGTCGAGCGTCGGCAAAGGAAACGAAAAGAGCCGACAGAGGCGACTGGCGCGAAACATGCCGCGAGAAAAGCGACGCCCCGCGCTCGAGCGCGAGATCGAGGCGGATGGACTGGCGAAACCGCGGTCCAAGGCAAAGTCTGTCAAACGACGGGACCGAACCGGGGATGAGGAGGACTACCTTCCCGACGCGCTTTCGACAAAGATTCTCAGAGAGGCTAAAGAACTTCGCGACGAAGTGGAGGCTGAGGAAGAGGAAGAGGAAGACGTCGAAGACGACGAGCGCAGGAGCAAGGCTTCGAAATCGGCGCACCGCGTGAAACTTGGACGCACGCTCGATGTGAAGAGTAAAGCGTTGGCGGACGATTCGTACGGGACCGATGACGAGGATGACGAGGACGAAGGCGCGGAGTACGGAGGAGACGCCGGCGCCGGCGCGTTTGATGACGAGGAGTACATCAACGAAGAGGATGGACAGTACGAGGAAATCGAGATTAGCGCGGAAGAGGCAGCCGCGCTCGAGGCTTTTATGGCTCCAAAGTCTGGGAAAGATAAGACGCTCGCAGACATGATTATGGAGAAGATTGCTGAAAAGGAAGCCAGAGGCGGCGGCGGCGGCGGCTCGCACATGGAGGGAGACGATGAAGAATTGGTGCCGGAAGGCTTGGACGATCGTGTCGTGCAAATTTATAGACAAGTCGGCGAGTTACTCACGCGTTATACGACGGGTAAGGTGCCCAAGGCGTTCAAGGTGATTCCGGCGCTGTCGAATTGGGAAGAAGTGTTGTATCTCACGAATCCGGATCGCTGGAGCCCGCACGCCATGTATCAAGCGACGCGATTGTTCGCTTCCAACCTCAATGTCTCCATGGCGCAGCGATTCTATAATTTGGTTCTCCTTCCGCGAGTCCGACAAGACATCGCGGACCACAAACGCTTGCACTTTGCCCTGTTCATGGCGCTTAAAAAGGCTACGTTTAAGCCCGCCGCGTTTTTCAAAGGAATGCTTCTCCCGCTGTGCCAATCGAAGACGTGTTCGCTTCGTGAGGCTGTCATTTTCAGTGCGGTTTTGTCGAGGTGCTCCGTTCCCGCGCTACACTCTGCCGCGGTGCTCATGAAGCTCTCGTCTTACGAGTACGCGGGGACGACGTCCTTTTTCATGCGCGTATTGTTGGACAAAAAGTACGCGCTTCCTTTTAGCGTCGTAGACGCATTGGTTGATCACTTTTTGCGCTTTTCGACAGAGGAACGCGATCTTCCCGTCGTCTGGCATCAAACTCTTCTGACGTTCGTGCAGAGATACAAGGCTGTGATGGACAAGGAGAGCAAAAAGCTGCTCTTCAAGCTAGTCACAATCAAGAGCCACTATCTCATCACTCCAGAAATTCGTCGCGAACTCGCGCACGGCAAGTCGCGAGGCGAGGCGGATCCGATGGACGCCGATAACAACGTCAGCGTTGGCGGCTTTAGCAAGGCGATCAAGACCAAGGTGTTAGAGGAGAGTGTGCACGATATGCCGGCGATTCCAATGCTTAGCGATGACCAGTACTAGCGCGTGTAATGAACGAGTAAAATTTGAGAACTTCCGCCGCGATAGCAGCTCTCTTACAATGAATGACTCTTCTATGGCAGACGCACATCACCACACGACTAAAAAACACAATGATTGATTCGAACCAACGAAATTAACCAAGAAATCACACCATGGAAACCTTGGAAACGCTCGACAATCGCTCACGGGCGGCAGACAACGCGTTGGACGCCGCCTTGAGCGGGTTCATGCGAAGCGCCTTCTTGTTTCTCCCCATGCGCGCAAAAGCCATAGCCACCGGGTTCGCGTTGCGCATGCTAAGCGAAAGCGCCGCAGGTCCGGCACCGCGACGGGAGCGCGCCACCGGTTCGTCGTCTTCGTCTTCATCCTCCTCGTCTTCGTCTTCGTACTCGTCGTAATCTTCATCGACGGTTCTCATCGCCGCCGGCTCGTCAGTCAAAAACTTAACCTCGCGCATCTTGGCGTCGCTCTCGCTTTCGGGGACGTCGACGTTGTAGTATCTCCAAGCCCGCTCCCAAAGTCTGTTGAAGGTGGCCATTTGCTTGAAGAGCGCCGGCTGCGTGGCGGCAAAGTTTTCAGGCATGTCAAACTCCTCACCCTTGTAGCCGGGCATCATCCACTCCGTCCCCTTGTCGTACACGACGGGGTGCTGGTTGGCCGCCTTTTCCGGCTCCTCTTGGCTGCGAAGGATGACAACCTCACCGTCGGGCTTGCCGGTGAACATCTTGGCGCGCGTCGCAGCTTCCATCGCCTGCATCATCGCGCGGTTCTGTTCCCGCTCGCCGCACCTGCCAGTGTATTCCCCCAAGTACTGGTCATCCTTCCATTCACCCACCTCTAACGCGCCGGAGCCGTAGAGCTTGACCCCGCACCCGTTTTGAGAGTTCTTGTTCCACTCTCCAAAGTACGTCGAGTCGTCTTGAGCCCAGGTATAGACGCCGTAGCCGTGCATCATGCCTTCAAAGTACTGTCCCTCGTACCTATCGCCATCGACGTACTGAAACACGCCGAGCTTTTCACACTGCCCGAGCTCGCTCACCAAGCCCTCGTACCTGCGTCGCCGGGGGAAAAACGCGTCGCGCTCCGTCAGTCATCATTTTCATCCATCCGTTCGCCCTCTCGCGCGGTGCCGAGACCGCTCGCGCGTCGCCCCGCGCCCCCTCGTTCGGCGTCGCGCGCGAAACCCTCAGCCCAACGCGAGCGCTCGGTGGGGTCCGTCGTTCGTTCGTTCGGTTCGATTCGATTCGCACGCACGTCGCGCCATCCGTGAAGACGATCGCGTCCCACGTGTAAGACTTTTGGTACTCTTTCGGAATGTTCGACGCCATCTTCTTTCGTCCGCCGCGCTCTCCCGCCGCCGTCGTCGTCGTCGCCGATTTCGCTCCCGCGCGAGTTCTCGCCGATTGGTTTTCGACCTCACCTGATCCCGACCCTGACAAACAGTGTCAGAGTCAGACTGACTGACTGACTGACACTCGACGCCCCACACAGGGTGACTGCCGGGGGCGCGCAAGATGATGACGACGATGACTTTGACGACGACGACGACGCGCGCGACGACGGCGGCGACGACGACGGGGAACGGAGGACGAGGACGACGGGTCGGACGCGGCGGGAGGGAAAACTCGACGCGAACGCGCGCGTCGACGGGGGCGAGGCTCCAGGCGGACGACGCCATCGAGTGGGCGAGCGTCAAGGCGGTCGTCATGGAGCTCGGGATGGACGAGGAAGCGGCGGAGAAGGCGATGGGACGGGCGTTCGGGTGGACGACGCAAGCGTACTGGAGGAATACAAAGGTGGAAGAAGTGCCAAAGATGGATGAGATGGAGGCGCGCATCGAGTACTTGAATTCCATCGGGCTGACGACGGAAAAGCTGTGTAAAGTCGTAAACAAGTGTCCCGAGATACTGGGATGCGACCTGGCGCAGTTACAAGGGGCGACGGAACACATAGAGAAGAACTTCTTCATGAAAAGAAACACGAACAACTTTTCGAATTACCTCGTGCGCGTGCCGCAGGCGCTCGGGAACAACATTGACTGCGCCGCGGAGGGCGTGAATTGCTTGGGCGAGTGCAACCGGTGTTGGGCTCGATGCTGAGAGTAGGGAGGATATTTACCGCTATTCTTTTTTAAACTTGATTTTCGTTGTGTTTTTAATTTCAAGCGCATTTGTTTCTAGTATTCGCGCGTCCCGTCTCGAGTGCGCCTCATTCTTCGTCTTCACCGCCGCAACCGACGCAGTTGGCGTTTGGCTGCCAAATTTGTAAAATGTTATCCTCCGCGAC
>Ga0181601_10004811_pt1 | contig 11269 bp, 10 predicted proteins | sample 041ome_8_FD_133020 | JGI IMG/M metagenome (GOLD analysis project Ga0181601, IMG submission 133020) | Coastal salt marsh microbial communities from the Groves Creek Marsh, Skidaway Island, Georgia - 041407BS metaG (megahit assembly) | ecosystem: Environmental > Aquatic > Marine > Intertidal zone... | reverse complement strand
TAAAGTCATAGACCCTGATAGTCTTAAAGTGGCTACTGATGGCTCATTAATTACAGCTGATGGGGTCATTCTCGACGGTGCTAAAGTGAATAAGGTTATGGGTCTAACACAGCGTGCAGATGGCACCATAGTGGCAGCTGATGGGACTGAGATTAGTGGTGCAAGTTTGAATGAAAATGGACAATTGGTATTGGCTGATGGCACTGTAGTTGATCCCGATGACATCACTATCGGCGCAGACGGCTCGATTATTGGTAAAGATGGGCAGGCGCTAGCAGGTGTGACCGCTATAAAGACGCTGGGCACATTAACCGAAAATGCGGATGGCACGATTACTACGGCTGATGGTTCCGTGATTACCGGAGCTACTCTGAACGACAAAGGTCAGTTAGTGATGGACGATGGCACAGTGGTTGACCCTAATGATGTCAAAGTTTTGGCAGATGGCACTATTGTCTCTAGAGATTCTGGTGAGGTAATTACTGGCTTGGTGGCGAAGTCAACTGACGTAACTAGTGGCTTTAGATTCGTTGATTACATTGTTGGTGGCGCAGGCAAAGATGGTGTGGCATTGGTTAATCAAGTGCCCGTCACTGAGACTAAACAAAAATAAAAGCATATAGACATGATATTTCAAATAAAACGATTCATATTATCTTGTTCACTGATGACTGTGCTCGTTAGTGCTTTGGTGCTAGTTCAAACTGCCAGCGCTGATAACTTTCGCATGTTTGTGGGTGAAATCAAAGCGCTTAATCTTGGTGATATACAACGCGTTGCAGTCGGTAATGGTAAATTGATCAGCACCTCGATTCTCGATAATGGAAAGCTGTTAATTTTAGCAGAAGAAGAGGGGGACACTGAATTACAAATTTGGTTAGGTAATGGCCAAGTGGTTGCACATCATTTTTATGTAATCAAACAAAATGCCACTAGAAATGCCAATGAAATCCGAGATATTGTGGGTTATGACGCTGGAGTAGAAATTCTTCAGGTAGGTAAAAACGTGGTTCTTAAAGGTGAAGTCAGCAACAGCACTTCAGATATTATTGAAAAGTTAATTGAAGTTTATAGCAATATAGTTAACCTCACTAAGCCGACTGCTGGTACTGATATAGAAAAAATTTTTGAAGATATTCCTAATTTAAAAATTAAGCGAGCTGGAGATAATTTGATTATCTCTGGTGATGTCAGCAGTGATGATAAAATTTTCATCAGTGCAGCAAGTCAGGCGTACCCAGGGTTAATCGATTTGACGCGTGGGCCTGAAATTGAAAATAAACCAATGGTGCATATGTATGTGCAGATTACTGAATTCACCACTAATGCACTCGAAGATTTAGGCATTAATTGGCAAAACACGGGTATAGCTGGGCCTAGTATTGGCTATGCACAAGATTTTGCACGCACTAACGGAACCTCAGTACTGCAAAATTCCGATGTGCTAACAGTGGCAGATGGCATTACCAGTTCTGGTAATGGTATTGGTTATTTTGGTATTGCCTCAATGATTACTTCTACTATCAATATCGCAGTTGAATCCGGTGACGCATTAGTATTAGCGTCGCCAACATTAAGTGCGCGTAGTGGCAGTAAGGCCGAGTTTTTGGCCGGGGGTGAATTTCCTGTGAGCGTTCCAGGTGGTGTTAATGGCAATACTATCGAATTTAAAGAATATGGCATTAAACTCAATATTGAACCTGTTGTTGGACGTGATGGAGTTGTAGTTGCCACCGTGGAAACTGAAGTTAGTGATATAGATATCGGTGTATCTGTCGATGGTGTGCCAGGGTTGAAAACTAATAAAACTAAAACCGAAGTCAATCTCAAACAAAATGAAACTCTTGCTATCAGTGGCTTAGTCAAGCGTAACAATAGTGAAGCGATAACCAAAGTTAAATTCTTGGGGGACATCCCCATACTTGGGCGCTTGTTTAGATCGGAAAACTTCAGAAACAACAAAAGTGAGCTAGTCGTATTTATATCACCACAAGTGTATGACCCCACCAGTGAGGAGAATATTAAACGTATTGCTAGAGCGACCGAAATGCGTGAAACATTCCTTAAAAATATTGATAGTAGTGAAGAGATCTTAGATTAATGTTTGATGTCGTTGTAATTACAGACAATGGAGCCAATGTAGATAAAATACATTGTAGCTTGGGTCACTGCACCATCGGTAAATCCAAAGATAACCTCATTCAGATTCGTGGTTGGCGGGTTGCTCAAGTTCATTGCAAGATAGAACTTACCGACAAAGGTCTTTATGTTGAAGATCTTAGTGAAGGGTCTGGTATCAGTATCAATGGTAAAAAAGTTCCTTACTATGGTCCAGTGCTAGGCGCGGATGTGATATCAATAGGAAACTATGAATTTCGTGTTGGCTCCAGCCAAGAAGATACTAGCCAAAATCAAACATCATCTAGTTCAGCAGTCTCTGCTGTTAGCTCATCTGCTCAATTTATATCTACCTCAGCATCTTCATCGGCAGATACTAACTCATCCTCAAACAAGAAAGTCATTGTTAAAAAGCAAAAAGCCAAAGAATACTGGAATATGGCCACAGTCATGGGGGTTTCTTTTGAGAATGCCCATGAATATCATGAAGGCAGTCAAATTCAACGCCAAGTACTTTACATGTGGCGTAATAGAATTCATCAAGATGTACTGAGATTAATGGATTTGAGACGCACAGATGTGGCGAGTATGGATGGTGATCAGCTGCGTGAAAAAATTGAGGAAGTGATCGATGAAGTGGTCACTAATATGCAAAAAGATATACCCAGCAATATCGATATTCTTAACCTAAAACGTGAAGTGCTCAATGAAGCGGTGGGCCTAGGTCCCTTGGAAGATCTGCTCAGTGACGATTCTGTAACAGAAATTATGGTCAATGCCCATGATGATATTTATGTGGAACGTGCAGGACGATTAACGCGTAGTGAAGTTATCTTTAGTAGTAACACGGCCGTGATGTCTTCTATTGAACGTATAGTATCTCCACTGGGTCGTCGTATTGACGAGAGTTCACCGATGGTAGATGCACGTCTTGAAGACGGCTCGCGTTTCAATGCAATTATCCCTCCGTTGGCATTAAGAGGACCAACACTTACTATTCGAAAGTTTGCTAAGAAGAAATTAACTTCTGATGATTTGATTGGATTTGGTACCTTAAACCAGAACATGGTCGATTTGCTAAAGATGTGTGTCGCGCAACACCGTAATATCATCATTTCGGGTGGCACCGGATCAGGTAAAACCACTTTACTGAATATTATGTCTAATTTTATTCCTCCTACTGAACGTATTATTACAGTGGAAGATGCCGCTGAATTAAAACTGTCACAACCTCATGTCGTCTCTCTTGAAGCACGCCCACCAAACCTAGAGGGCAAAGGCGCCATACCAATTCGTGACTTAGTAAAAAACTGTTTGAGGATGAGGCCAGACCGAATTGTAGTAGGCGAGTGTCGCGGTGGTGAAGCTTTAGATATGTTAACGGCGATGAACACTGGTCATGACGGATCATTAACAACGGTGCATGCTAATACTCCAAGAGATGTCATATCACGTTTGGAAGTGATGGTCATGATGGCAGGTATGGATTTGCCTGCTAAAGCGATTCGAGAACAAATTTCATCTGCGGTGCATATTGTCGTGCAACAAAGCCGCTTGGCTGATGGTTCTAGAAAAATCACTCATATTTCTGAAATTACTGGTATGGAAGGTGAGATTGTCCAACTTAATGACATCTTTTTATTCAAACAAGAAGGTTTTGATGAAGAAGGTAAAGTCATGGGTGATTATGTTTCTACAGGACAGATACCGCAGTTCTATGAGAATTTGCGAGCACGTGGAATTTCTGTCGATATGAGCATCTTTTCTTAATTATGCTAGCTGAATTATCAGTCAATAGTTTATTTTACTTGTCGATAGCATTCATTGCATTGACCGTGTTCATCTTTGCTTGGGTCGGCGTGCAAAAAGCTGAAAGTTTTTGGGGTGATTATGAAACGGTGTTTAAAGAATCAGCGACGGTTAACTTGGAAGATATGTTTTTATTTATCGATCCGCAAAGATTATTTTTGATGAATGCACTGGCTCTGGCGTTAGCTCCGCTATTCGTATTAATGCTTACGGGTGATTGGATAGTGGCGCTATTTATTCTAGCGATAGCGGCGGTCTTCCCATTTTATTTTTATAAATCTATGCGTAAAAAACGTTTGCGCAAATTCGAATTACAATTACCGGAAGCATTGGTCATGGTGAGCGGATCTTTGTCATCAGGAGCCAGTTTGAATATGGCTTTAGAAAGTATGCTGAAAGAACAGCCCGCCCCATTATCACAAGAGTTCATGTTGTTTATGCGTGAACAGCGTATCGGTGTAGATTTTGATATGTCGCTTCGCAATATGGAGCGTCGTATCCCTTTACAAGATTTTATTATGTTCACTGCAGCAATGAGGATATCACGAGAGGTGGGCGGTAACCTAGGTGAAGTGCTCACAACACTAGCAGAGACTCTCAGACGTAAAGCTACCATGGAAGGTAAGATTGAATCACTCACAGCGCAAGGACGCATGCAAGGTATTGTGATGGCAGGCTTACCGATACTGTTAGGGGTGTTACTCTATTTCATGGAGCCAGTGGCCATGGCGAAGCTTTTTTCCACCACTATAGGTTGGGGGGTGCTTACGGTGATAATTATAATGGAAGTGATGGGCTATGTGTTCATTCGTAAAATAACAAGTATCGATGTTTGATTTTGCTATAGATAGTTTTTACCTCATCAGTATTCTCTGTGTAGGCGCAGGTTTGAGTTTGTTCATTTATGCGGTCAATAAATATTTACCTGAAGTGATCGAAGATGATCGTACTCATATGGATCCATTGCCGGGTGGATTAAAGATTGCCTGGCCAATGATACTTATGGCCTCAATTTTAGTGGAAAACTTTTATACTAATAAAGCTTTAGATGAAATTGAGAAGAAATTACAAACTACAGGAGTGAGTTATATTCTTACTGCTGAACAATTTGTTGCTTTGCGTTATGTATCAGGTTTAATTTTTACTTTCTTAGGTATTATAGTTATCGTTTCTTTAAATGTTTCGGGCGCTTTTTTAATTATTTCCTTAGCTGCATTAGGTGGCTATATGTTTCCGCTAGTATGGTTGTCTGATACACGTAAGAAGCGTGAGGCTGCGGTAATTCGTGCGTTGCCAGTGTTTTTGGATTTTACCACTATGGCAGTGGAGGCAGGCCTTAATCTATCAGGGGCCCTACAACAAGCGATGACTAAAGGACCAGATAGTCCATTACGGAATGAATTTGGAATTGTGATGCGTGATTTACGATCTGGTGTGACTCGCTCTGAAGCACTTAAGCGAATGGCGGAGCGTCTAGACATCTCAGATATTAACACCTTTGTTAATGCTATGGTGCAGGCAGAAAAAATGGGCTCGAGTATGGCTACAGCCTTGCGTATTCAATCAGAGCAACGCCGCACTGAGCGTTTTCAGCGTGCTGAAAAAGTAGCAATGGAAGCCCCTGTCAAACTGATTTTTCCATTGATTATGTTTATTTTCCCAGTAACTTTCATTGTGTTGGGTTTTCCGATCGCGATGAAATTTTTGGATATGTAAGACAGATTATGCGTACAGGCTTATGTCGCTTCTCACATACCGATATCGACTTATGCGAACATACGTTTAAAACGCTTTTGACTGAAACATGGTGGGAGCGAAGTCGTGGTCTACTTGCCTTGTCGGAGTTGCAAAGTCATGAGGCACTTTGGATTACGCAATGTAACTCAGTGCATACCTTTGGCATGCCATACTCTCTAGATTTAATTTATCTGAATCGCTCTTTGCATATTATTAAACTCGTTGAGCATTGTGTACCGCGAAGAATATCATGGTGTTGGTCGGCTAAGTCAGTGCTTGAAGTATCTGCTGGCACCATCAAGCGATTAAACCTGGAGCATGGTATGAGTATGACTTGGGAAAATACAGTATCTAACTAAGAGCAACATTGAATGGTGAATGTCATGAATGCAATAAAAATTCTGTTATTAGCGTCAATTATCAGTTTTGTGCTATCTGGCTGTACTGTCACTGAAGTTAGACCTGAGCTAAATGATATTCAACAATTACAAGCACATGCTCATGCCGCATATGAAGCTAAAGAGTATGAATTGGCGATTACACGTTACCAAGAAGTACAAACCTATCTTGATAAGGATCCATACGTTTGGTTTAGATTGGGTAATTGTTATTCGCATTTACAACAGCCTGATGAGGCAATTAATGCTTATCGTAAAGCAGTATTTTTTGACCCGACCATGAGTAAGGCATGGCACAACATGGGGGTTATGCAGTTACGACAAACTGCTAATACTTGGACGCAGATGTTAGTTCACACTCTTCAGTCGGATCCTCTCTATCATAAAGCAGAGCGATATTCTCAAGATACCCTCAAAGCGCTCAATCAGAAATAAACACACAGCATGAACAAGCAGTGCTCAGGTCAAGCGATGGTCGAAACATTAATTGTAATGTTCGTCACCTTAGTATTACTGTTTGGAATTATTCAATTTGGCTTGTTGTATAACGCAAAGACTGTGCTTAATTATGCAACTTTTGAGGCAGCACGTGCAGCTTCGTTGAATTATGGCTCGCCCAAAGCTATTGATTATGCATTGGCTAGATCACTAGGCTCATTAGTCTCTTCTTCAGGTATTAGCCAGCATGAGGCTTATCAAAAATCACAAACTAAGTACTTGGATTTGATAGACCAAGAGGATGTGATCTGTGTAGAACGTGTTAATCCATCTAGAAACTCACCTCATTGGTTGCCCGCATCTGATGCAGGAAATGATTATCGTAATTACATTCCAAATGATCATTTGCGTTATCGCTCAGCCCAATTAAAGCAGGGTATGAGTATACAAGACGCTAATCTGCTCAAGATACGTGTCACCTATTGCCATAAGATTATTGTGCCTTTTTATTCCAAGATCTTACAGCGTTTGATGTTGCTTAGAGAAATAAATAACGACCCTGATCCCATCCCTGATTATAAGGCACCATCTTTAGGTCAATTTGCACAGCAATGCTTCGAAAATGATCGAGTGCCGATCGAATCTCAAGCCATCATGCGTATGCAAACACCGATAAGAGACTATAGCTTCCCTGATAGTTGTCAATAAATTGTCTTTTAATTAATCGAATATAATCAATTTACATTGCAGTGTGCATGTAGTTGTATAACAATATAATTAATTTAATCAATTATATTGTTAATTCATGGAAATTATCTTATTTCTGATGCTATTTTCAGCTTCTGTGCTGATTTATAAAAGCAGTCAACAAGAATCATTAAAACACTCAGCGCCAGAATATGAGACTGTTAATAATATACTCACTGTCGATGAGATCGATCTATATAACAAAATCAATCGTTAGATTAGTAGGCTTGGGTGCTGAGTGGATACATACACTAACTGATTTTAAAAAAACTAAAGGCTTATAGCTTTACTCATTATTTTCATAATCGCGCCTCTTAATCACATGTCTTTAGTAAACACAGGTTATAAGTGCATTCTGATGAGCCTTTAACGAATTGCCAACCCCAGTACTCAGGTCTAGGTAGTAGGATTCGGCTGCGACAGACCCTGCTTCGCGACCAAGAGTGTTACCTAATAACCATTTAGGGCTGGTAAGCGTACTAGTACCGCCACTAAAAAGCGCTAAAAGTTCATTTGGTGTTGGAACTCTCCACGTATTACTGCCCAAGGTATTGGCTATGCTCATATTATCACAGGTTATTTTGCCATTGGCGTAGGTTGTGTAGTGTGGTGCTTGGTAAGTATCGTTATTAGGAGACCAGGTAAGACCGTTTATAAACCGGTATCCTTCAGCATATGCCGAACTTGATACTGGAGTTAAGGTTGCAGGGAATACCGCACTCACTACGCCTGAATTGACTGCATTAGTGGCAGTAGCACCGTTCACTGTAAAGTAGTTAGCGGCAACGCCTGTCAAGGTATAACCACTCGCAGCTGTTAATGTTACTGTCGCGGTATAAACGGTTGAAGCAGCAAACGTACTTGGGCTGCCACTCCATGTAACCGTGCCGGTATAACCCGTGCCACTTACAGTTGTCACAGGCGTCGCACCTAACTCTGGTGAGGTTACGCCAGCGATAGCCACAGTGTTAATTACTATTATTCCTGTTGCTATCTCAATGCTATCGATACTCGTAGAGCTGTGCGACACCTTCACTGTGGCTAACGTTGTTCCACCACCAGCGCTGTTGTTCATCGTGACTACGTAAGTATCAATTACACCAACTACCGGCTGGGTAATCAAACTGGGCTTAATCACTAAAGCGTCATTACCAGAAAGTGTAAACTGCCCAGAGTTAACGAAGGCTAACGTATTTTTAGTCACATCAGCTATGCCACTAACAGCAGTTCCTGTTGGGGAGGTAATTACACCCGTAGCATTATCAATAGTACTTTCTGCTGGAATAGCTAACTTGTTAATCACAATTAGACGTGTTGGCGTCGCTGTAGTATCAATCTTAGCTACCACTTGTGAGGGTAAGAAGCTAGGACGCTGTGATACTTGGTTAACTAATCTAGTGCTCCATGTATTAATGGCTTGATTAGACGTTGCTGCATTGTCTAATGCTGTACTGAGTGATGCTGGTTCCATTGGGGTGTCGCTATTGAGTCCTATTCCCATGCCTGCCTGCCTGCCTTCCTGACCAGCACCAAAGCCTTTAGTGTAGCTAAGTAACAGTTGAGTGTCATCGAAGGTGTTATCTCGCCCCTCTATTCTGGCAACATCGATACTGAGTTGCGCCCCATCTTTAAAGGTTCTATCTAAGCCTAAAGCGTAACGATTCTGTGACGATGCTGCATTAATAGACGCTCGGAAGTTAAAGCCATTAGCTAAGTGATGCATTAACTCTGCACTCCCCGTGGCACGATTCGTTGACTCATCACCCGTTGAATAATTATAAGTCAGACGCTCTATCCCTAAGCCCACTTTAATATTTGTTTTTGATGTTGGAGTAAGCGCTAATCTAGCCTGCATTCCCGTAACACGGCCACCCACAATCCTTCTTGGGTCATTCCATAATTCGTACAACGACGACGTATCAATAAAGTAGGTTTTATCACCTAACGTAATGCTGCCTGTATTGCTGAGATAAGCATTCACCTCGGCAGCATTGAGCCAGTCTTTACCTAAGAGATATTGGTAGCTGGCTGCGATATTATCTTGCTTAACTGAAGTTTTTTGTCTACCAGAGATGAAGTTAAAGTCTAGCTTCTGACGAAGTTGACCAAGGGAAAAGATGAAGCGCTGATTATGACTTAAGTCAAAGCCAGCATTTAGTAACCATTCGTTTTTATCTGAGCCCGCAGTCAGTAAGATGCCGGCCGCTATGTTTTTGGAAAGTGTACTTGCGAGACTACAGCCTACGGCGACTCCATTTTTCTTAGTGTATTGCGAGTTAATGTTGATTAGCTTGCCATCAATAGTGTCAAGGTAGTTAAACCCTGCACCTTGACCGTTGATGTTCGGTTGTACCGAGGCTGTATTGGCTGCAGGGGCACCACCTAAATCTGGAAGGATGTTCTTTTCATCTGCAGGAGCTTGTGTAATGAAAAACAACAGGAATACATGTACTAATAGCTTCATTCTACCTATTATTCCAAGTTGTAGCTTAACCATGCAGTGCATAACCTTTATCATCAGTCATCGTGCCATCTACCCAGCGGAATGCTTCAAGATTACTATTAGCGTTGTAACCATAACCAACAACTACAGAGCCATCGGCAGAGACGCCATAAGTAACGCTTCGTTCAAAAAGAGCGCCTGGCAAAAAGCCTAAGCCAGTAAAATAATCCTCAGCTTTTATTTGTGGTGACGTTATTAAGGCAGTAAGCGCTAATACAGCAGTCAAATAATGATGTGTTAAGTTAGGCTTTTGTTTAGTGGTTTTTGAGTTTTCTGGGAACATCTATCAGTGCTTGTGGTGATTATTTATGCATACTATCTTACAGATAAAATAGATTTCAGGTTACTTATACTTGACTTTATCCTAGTAAACTAAAGCTACTTTAATCATGGCTGTCGTATTAGTTTGAAGAATGATTATACGAACAACTACTCAGCGCATAATATCTTCATCGTAAGATGCATCTGCTCTAGCTGATACCCATCACCATAACCTTGCCCAACAGTCTTTAAACTCCAACCACCCAGCCTATAAATCATCTCAATAGGTGCATCTACTGCACGAAGTCTGTCTCTAAAACTATGGCGTAGACCATGAAGCACGTAGTCCTTGTTCCCAGTCACTACCTTCAACCACTTATTCAAAGCAGCACTGGCTGAGTTGCTGTTACAGCCTTTTGAATTGCAGTAACGTGGAAAACAGTAGTCACTTGCTTGTGCGTTCTGTTTAATTTGCTGAGCCGCCCAGAGTGATGCACCCACCAAAGGCACTATGCGTTCACTGCTTCTAGTTTTAAGTGGTCTGTGTTTATGTGGCCGAATAATGATACGCGGTACTTCTTCGTCTAAGCGCAGGTCATTCAGCATCAAGCCAGCAGCTTCTGACAGCCTCAGACCAGTGTCACTGATAAGTGCAACTAGCCATCTCATGTCATCGTCTACAGCCTTACAGCAGCTCTGAATAAGTCTTATATCAGCTATAGCTATTGGCAGTCGCTTCTTCGCATCGTCCTTCTCGCTTGGTAGCTGCATACCTTTGAATGCATTCCTAAAATCTAAGGCATGTTCTTGAATGACAAAGTTGAAGATGGCTCGAATGTTGGCAAAGGATTTATGTACTGAAGCATTGCTTAAGCCTTTAGCCTGTAACCAATTACGAAAGGTGAGGGCGTCTCTAGTAGTAAAGTCTTTGAGTTTGGTTCTATTCGGTATTGCAGCCTGTAAGTAACTGACATAGAGCCTAGCGTGCTTATGAAATAGCTGACTTCTAGTTTTACCTTTTTGCTCAAGGTAGTAAGCCAATGCTTGCTCAAGAGTGAATTGGCTACTCTGCTGCTGGAATTGGCTGAGGCTAGAGAGTTGTTCAGTTTGTTTTTGTAGCCGTAGTTGAAACCAGAGCTGCTCTAGCTGATTACTGAGTAATTGTGCGGCAGTGGCTGCCTCTTCAGGCTGCTTAGTGCGTAGTGAACGGACTATTCTGGGTCGCTGATAGTGATGCTGAAGGTCTTCTGGAACACGT
>Ga0181601_10004806_pt1 | contig 11285 bp, 3 predicted proteins | sample 041ome_8_FD_133020 | JGI IMG/M metagenome (GOLD analysis project Ga0181601, IMG submission 133020) | Coastal salt marsh microbial communities from the Groves Creek Marsh, Skidaway Island, Georgia - 041407BS metaG (megahit assembly) | ecosystem: Environmental > Aquatic > Marine > Intertidal zone... | reverse complement strand
GTGCCGTACGGGTTTACGTTTCCATCCTCGAAATCCGGCGAAACGAGAGGCGCTTACAGGCGTTAAATCATCCGCGGATCGTTCGCCGATCGAACGCGCGCGCGTGACTGACGAAGAGGCGGACGCGTGGGTGGAGGAGGCGCGCGAGACGCGAGGCGAAGGAGAAGGCGCTCACGAGGAAAAGGCGCGGAGGATGACGGTGAACGAAAAAGAAAAAGAGGCGGTGTCCTTTCACGACGCCGCCGAGGACGCGCTTCGCCATTCGCGAAACCAAACGGAGGAGAGAGATGAGAAGGAAAACGCCTCCGTCGCGGCAGTCGCGGTTCGATCCGCGGAGGAAGAACATCCGACCCCCCCTTCGACGCCGCCGGCGCGCCCCGCGGTTTCGCTCCGCGCGCGTTCGCTCCGGCGCGCGTACTGGGACACCGAGTTCCCGGGTTTGCTGGCGTTCACCGAGGAGGACCATCGGGACGACGACGCTCGCGACGACGAGGAGAAGGATGAGACGAAAGAAAACGTCTCGGACGTTTCGGATTCCTTTTTTTTCGAGTCGGCGGTGGACGACGCCGCGCGCGCGTTCAACGTCTGGTTCGACGCGTCGCTGCGCGTTTTGGGGGACTCGATCGCCGAGACCGGGTCTTCGTACGCGCCTAAAGTGGAGCGCTTGTTCAAGCGTGGCGTCTCCGCCATCGACAAGGAGTGGCGCGCGCAGTTCCCGGACGACGCCACCTACATCAGCGAGCTCAGCAAGAAGGAGTACCCCAGCGAGGCGAACGCGGTGATGCGAGCGGCGACGCCCTTCGTCCACGCGCGCGCGGAGAAAGGCGCGCGCGCCGATTGATCAGACTCGGTACAGGTATAGTGCGTCATTAAAAAGTGCGACGTAGTTAAGAAAGACGACGTAGTTAAAATTAAAAAGCTACTCAAGATACGTACACGCTTCGTCTCATCGTCGCCTGGAGGAGACGACCCGAGCCGACGCCTTCGCGGCGGGACCCGGACCCGCCGACGCGGGCGCCTTCTTTTTCGTCCCCGCGTTTTGCGCGTTTTTCGCGTCTCGCGTTTTCTTCGCAAACGCGTCGCGGCGCTTCTTGTCCGCGTCCCTCGCCTTCTGGCGCAACGCCGCCGCCTCGGCTCTGCGCGCCGCGGTCTTGGCCTCCTCCTCCTTCGAGGGCTTCTTCCGGGAAGAGCCCGCGAGGGCCGCGTCGCGCGGCGGCGGCGAGGTTCGCGAGCGCTCGTTTTTCTTTTCGACGACTGATTGCGCGCCAGCCGCCGCGCCGGAGAAGGAGGCGTCCCCCGACGCCGGAGACGCCTCCGGCTCGCCGAAGCTGGACGCGTCGTCGAAGCTGGACGCGTCGTCGAACGACCGCTCGTCCAGCGCGTTCGCCAGCGCGGCGAGCGACCGGCCGTCCACCTGTAAACCGCCGACGGACCGCTCATACGGAGCGTCGGCCGACGCGACGGGGGCGTCGTCCGCCCCGCGTCTCGCCTCAGTCGCGGAAATCTGGAAATCGTGGAAATCGCCGCCGCGGAATCCTCGCGACCCCGTCGTCGCGGCGTCGGACCAGTCGTCCGCGAAAGGCTCGGATCGCCAAACGCTCGGATCGCCGCCCACACCCAGCGGCGCGGCGATCGAACGAGTCGAGCTCAGAGCCTCCCTCAGCGGCGTCTCCGCGCGCGCCGCCGCCGCCGCCGCCGCCTCCGCCGCGGCGAAGGCGTCGTCGGCGTCGCGCGACGCCACGCCGGCGTACCGCGACGGCGAGGCAGCCTGCGTCCGTGACTGAATACCCTGAATATTCAGGGTACTCGCGCTCTGCGTCACCTTCGTCGCCGAGTCCGGCGCGCGCGAGAGGTTGAGGCTCGCCGCCCACTCGCCCTCGAGCGCGCCCAGGGCCTGCGCCCAGGACGAGTCCGGGTCCGCGGAGGCGTCGCCGCGCGCGTCGGGCGAGGCGCGCGGGAAGACGCTCGAGATCCCAGACGAGGGATCCTCGCGCTTGGCGAAGGCTCCGCCCAGAGCAGCCTCCATCGCCGAAGCCACGCGCCGCGCCGTCGCGTCAGGTGCCTCGCCGGGCGCCGCGTCCGCCACGGCGGCGGCGGCGATGCGCGCCGCCACCGCGGCGACGTCCACGGCGTTCCCGCCGCGCGCGACGGCGTAGCCGCCCGACGAGTCGCGCTGCGGCCGGAGGCCGTAGGGGGGGGCGTCCGCGCTCTGGGGGGTCGCCGCCGGCGCGCCCGCCGGGCTCGCCATCGCGGCATCCGCGCCGGGCGTGCTCGGCGCGCGGAGCGTCGAAACGTCCCCGAAGGTTTGCGAGGACGGCGGCGCGGAGTTGTTCGCAGCCGCCGCCGCCGCCGCGTACAGCGCCGAGTCGTCCTGCGTCGCGCTCAAAAGCTCGCCGCCGGACCCGACGCCCGAGGAAGAGGAGCTCTTGTACTCGGACTCGGGCGCGCGCGCGCTCGCCTCGGCGGCTGCTGCGTCCAGCGCGCGCACCTGCTCGCCGAGCGCGCCGAGGATGGCGTCCAGGGGCCTGAGCGCCGGTACCTCGACGCGCCCGGGGAGGTCCGGCTCGTCCGACGCCCGCTCGTCGAACGCGCTGGCGGGCCGCACGGCGGCGCGCCTGGCGGCGGCGGCGAGGTTGGCCTCGGCAGCCTCCGCCTCCTGCGTGACCCTGTCCATGGCCGCGGCGGTCGCCGCGAGCGACGCGCGCATCTCCGCCTCGGCGTCGCCGCTGCTGGATGAGCCGGGCAGCGTGGACGGCGCCGGCGCCGGGACACTCGGGACACTCGCGTCCGCCTCGGTCGCCTCCGCGGAATCCGCGTCCATGGTGTTGGAGAAGAGGTGCGTGGTGTCCTCGCTGAGGTTCAGCGACCGCGAGCCGGAGAGCTCCGAGGTGTCCGCCTCGAGGCTCCGCGCCATCGCGGAGAGACGCGCCGCCGACGCCGACGCCGCGCCCGCGGGGTCCGCCGGGGACGCCGCCGCCAGCGCCGCGCGGCGGCCGTGCTCGGCGGCGGCGGCCACCGCCGCGTCCAGCCGCGCTTCGTCGATGAACGACGACGGCGGCGGACCCGCGCCCCCCGCCGGCCCGACGAAGTCGTCGTCGGAGTCGTCGGCGTACGCCTGCGTGTCGTACGGGCGCCGGGGCGAGGGGACCGCGCGCTCGCTCGCGCGCACGACGGAGGCGATCTCGGACATGGTCGCGCCGGCGACGCCGCGGCGCGCGAGCGCCTCGGGGGCGTCGTTGTATGGGCGCCGTTCCTCGACGGGCGTCTGCGCGCCGCGCGCCATCGCCAGGACGTTCTCCAGCCCCATCTCACCGAGCCTCTGCTCCTCCTCTGACGCCTCGAACAGGGTATCGAAGCCGCCGCCCCCCGGGGAAGAAGCGGGCGCGGCGTCGTCGAAGGGCTCCTCGTCGTCGAAAATATCCGCGCCGGGGGCGCCGGGGGCGCCGGGGGCGCCGGGGGCGCCGGGGGCGCCGGCGCCGCCTCCGCTGGATGAACCCCTCGCCCCCGAAATCTCCGAGAAGGCTGTTTCGAACGCCTTGAGCGTGTCCTCCGTCCTCTTCTTCTCGTTCCACTTGCGCAGCAGAGGCGCGTTGATCAGTCCACCGCCCTTGGCCATCTCCCGCACCTTGCGCGCGCGGTCGGCGCGCGCCTCCTCGTCCATCTTGGTCGCCATCTCGCGCTTGGAGGCGACGGCGCGCGCGCGCTGCGCCGCGGCGTTCGCGCGCGACGCCTCCTTCGCCTTCTTCGCGCGCATCGCCTTGAGCTCCTCGTCCCGGCGCTCCGCGCGGACGCGCTCCCGCTCGAACGCGGCGTCGAACGCGGAGACCGCGGCGTTCTTCTTCTCGCCTGTATCTCCGCGGGAGCTCAAGGCGCGCTCGACGGCGGCGACGCCGTCCACCTCGACGGCGGCGGCGGCTGGCGCGAGCGCGAACCGGCTGGTATCGGCGTGCCCCGCGCCAGGACCCTTCCTCGCGCGTCGCACGCCCACGGCGACGCCCGTCGCGCGGTCCACCACCAGGTCGTTGAAGTGCGTGTCCTTGAACGTGGCGGCGGCCATCTTGCGTCCGCCGCGTGTCGGCCGCGCGACTCGCGCATCCGTCTCCGCGACCAGGCGCTCGACGAGCTTTTTCCGGCGGCCCTCTTCTGAGTCGGCGAACGCGGCGTTCTTCGCGCGCATGTCCTCGCGCGTCTTGTCCGCGAGCTCGGTGGCGCGCACGCGGCGGTCGGCGGCGACGAAGTACGGCGCCTGCACATCGTCCAGCCTCTCGAACTCCTTCCCGAGCGCCGTCTCGTGCCTCTCGAGCGCGCTGAGATCCGCGTCAAACTTTTCCACCGCCATCTCTCGCGCGCGTCGCTTCTTGGCGGTGGCGTCACCCAACGCCGCGGCGTCCCGCTGCGCGCGCCCCACGCCGACCACCGCGCCGCTGTAGTCGCGCTCGAGCTCCTGCTGCTTCAGCGCCCTCGCCTCCAGCCAGCCCTGGTGCAGCTGGTTCGTGAGCTCGACGTGGTGGTCCTTCACCGCGGCTCGGAACTCGCGCGCCTGGAATCGCGCCCACAGCTTTTCCTGCTCGCGCACCTGCTGGATGCGCGTCAGGCGAGAGGACGAGGACGCCTTGGCGTGCGCCACGACGCTCTCGTACCCGGGCTTGTACGCGTCGCCGGCGTCGACGACGGGCGTGCGCCTCTGCTGGATCACGCCCCCCCCGGGCTGCAGCAACGCCGCCTGAATCTCGCCGAGAGACGCGGCGGCATCTTCGGACGAAGGAACGGCGGGCAGGACGGGGCCGGGCGCGGGCGCGGGCGCCCGCGCGACGGCGGGGCCGCCTCGAGGCGCTGCCCCGTTGCTCCAGTACGCGGAGGTGAGCGGCATCGTCGTCGCTCTCGCGGCGGTCGCCACCTTCGCGGTCGCGTGCCGGTGCAAACGGTCTGTTTTCGAACATCCCGAGAGCGAGGAGAGTTGGGAAAACCTCGGACGCCCCTCATCATCAGGCGCAAAAAAAACGCACGGCCAGGGTAATTGCCCATACGCGAGTGGTATCATCGCGATCGAGCCGTTTTAATCGCAACGGCTAGATTTTTTTCGCGAGTCTCCGTATGACGTGAGGTACGTATGGCTCTTTTTTTCCTGTCCGGCTGGAACGCCGCCGCCGCCGCGCGCGCCGCCGAGACGAGAGCCCGTCTTTCTCTACGCTCCTCGCGACTACGCCCACTTCTACCGCGAACGCACAGCGCGCACTCGCGAAGGTCACACCTCTGCTTCTGCGGTCTCCGCCCCCGCCCCCCGCGGGGTCGCCGGCGCGGGCGGCGCGGTCGAGTCCCCGTCGTCTGGGGGGGGAACGGCCTCGCCCCGGAAAAGGGTCTCCGCGCGCGGTTTTTCCTTTTCTTCTTCTTCGCTCGCGCGCGGATATTGCGCCTCGCGCGCCCGCCTCCGCATCGCCTGGTCCTCCCCGGCGCTGACGTAGCGCCCGCGCTCGAGCGCCTCCACCTTGAGCAGCAGCGCGCGATGCTCGATGTCTCGCGGAACCAGTTTCGCGCCGAACGCCTCGCGCGCGTCCCCGATCTTCTCCCAGGCGACGATCGCCTCGTCGGCGCTCGTCCACTCCAGGCGCGCGACGCGCTCGTGCGCGGCGGCGCCCGCGTCCGCCACGCGCGCCTCCGCCTCGGCCTGCGCGTCCAGCGCCGGCGCGGCCGCGGCGAGCAGAGACACGAGCTCGCGTCCCAGCTTCCGCGAGGCGTCCGATGCGGTTTTCAAAACCGCGGACGTCTCGCGCGTTGTACAAACCGCGACGGCGTCGAGCGCGCCGGCGTCAGCCAGCGCCGCCGCGGCGGACGCGCGCGCCGCCGCCGAGGCGCTCAGACACGCCGCCGCGCGCGCCTCGACCGCCCCGTCTCCCTCCGCGACCTCACTCAGCGTTTCGGCGCACTGCGTCGCGAACCGTGCGCGCGCGCGTTTGATCTGCGTCGCGAGGAGCTCGCGCGCGTGCGTCGCGGCGTCCGCGGCGTCGCCGAGCGCGCCGACGAGCGCCCGCGACTCAGCGGCGACGCCGTCGGCGGCGGCGGACGCCGTCGCCGCGACGCGACGCGCGTCACCGCGAGTCACCTCGTGCCTGGTGACCAGCGCCATGAACCCGTCAGAGGGCTTGCTTCGTGTCTTTTCCGTGCCTTCTTCTGCTTCGTTTTGAGGAAGAGCCGGGTACGGATCCCCCTCGCCCGTGCGCTCGGGCAGAGGCGCGTTCGCGTCCCGCCGAAGCAGCAGCGCGAGGTGCTCGGCCAGCCGCGCGCGCGCGTGCGCCGCCGCCTCGCGCCGCGGCACGCGCGGCCGCGAGCACCCGTACCGCGCGAACTCACAGAAAACCTCCGCCTCAGGACACACGCGCTCGTCGTGTGTCCTGCGCGCGTCGGCCGGGATGCGCTCCGCGCCGCACCTGAGGCACGCGAAGCGCGCGGACGCGCACTCCGCCTCGTGCTGCGCCAGCCGGCGCAGCGCGCGCGGCGCGCCGCAGTGGCGGCATTTGGCGCGCTGGAAGCGGCACACCGCGCGGTGCGCGTTGAGCGTGCACCGCGCGAGCCGCACGCCGCACGTCTCGGCGCGCTCGCGGCGCTCGCGCGCGCGCTCGACGCGCTCGCGGCGCGACGCCGAGCTCAGCGAGGACAAAGAGCTCATCGATGAGCGCATCGATGAGACGCCGGAACTGGCGTCGAGAACTCGACCCGCGCCGGCGGCGGCGTGAAGACTCCCATACCGCGCGCCGGACCCGCCGGCGCCGTACCGACCCAGCGCCGCGTTTTCCCCGCTCACCGAACGCAGGCTCTTTCTCTTTCGGTTTCCGTCGGTTTGAAACCCATACGTATACCCTGTATACGTATGCGAGCTCGAACGGCTTAAGCCGTTCAACGCGTGTAATCGCGCGTCAGGCGGCGCGAATCGCGCGTCGCCCCCGAACGTGTACTCGCGCCCGTCCGCGCCCACCGCGCCGTCGCGCCGCCTCCGCGAACGCGCGAGCGCGCCGTCCCTGTCGTCGTCCACCAAGCCGCACGGCACGACTTCCCAGGCGCACGCCTTGCGGAGGTGCGCCTCGACGTCCCGCCGCAGGCCGCGCCACGCGCACCGCGGGCGGTTCGGGCAGGCGAAGGGCCTGTGCTCGCACAGGCGGAAGTGCGCCTCGGCGTGCTTGCGGCGCACGGCGCGCGCGCACCCGAGATCGCGCCGCGAGCAGGCGACGAGCCGGAAGGCGCACGACGCGGCGTGCGCTTCAAAGTCGCCGGCGCGCACGCGCGCGACGCACGCGTCTCCCGGGTTGGCGTCCCCGGGCAAGCCACACACGCGCACGGCGCGCGAGCAATCGCGCTCGGTCTGCTCGCGGTCGCACAGGCGCCCCGAATCGGGACAGCCGTGGCCCGCGGGGTCCATGCGCCACCGAATCTCTTTCGAGCTCCTCGATACGCGTCCCTCCGTTTCGGCGTCGCGCGCGGCTCCGCGCTCGTCGGCGAGAAACTCGCGCTGAAACTCGCACGAAAGCGCGTGCCTGCACAGCACGCGTTTGAGCGCGACGCGCGCGGCGACGTTTTCGTCCACGGGCAAGTCTCTGACTATTCGCGCGCGCGATTCTCGGCCGAGGCGCTTGGACTCGGCGGCGCCGTCCGCCAGCAGGCAGTCCCGGCACCACAGGTTGGACGCGTCCGCGGGGATCCCCAGCGTCCCCAGATCCGAGTCTTCGCGCTTCGGGAAGCGCACAGGGTCCCACGCGACGTCCCCGCACGCGCGGCACAGCACGTCCGCGCTCGGGTACGCCGCGAAGGCGACGGGCGCGCCGAAGCCCTCCGTGTACGAGCGACTCAGGAAACATTCCGTCGCGTACGGCGCGCCGGAACGCGATCTTCGGTGACTCATCGCGGTATGAACGATATCGTTCACGTCGCTTCCGGCTTCCGGAACGGGAGACTTGGAACTCGTTTCGGACCCCACGGACGGCGCGGCGAGCCGACACAGACCGGGCGCGCCGCCGTTCCAAGTCTCGCGCGGGTGTCTGCGTCTTTTCGCCTTTTCCGCCTTTTTCCGCGCGTAGTGCGACGCCACCTCGGCGACGGTGAGCCGGCGCGAGAGATCCCAGACGTCGGCAAGGTCCTCGTCGGCTTTCCCAGACGTCGGCGTCGCGCGTTCGGCTTCTTTTTTTAGTGAAACCTCCTCTGCTTCCCGCTTCGCCTTCGCGTCCGACGCAGGCTCCTCCGCCTTGTCATAGAAAAACGCGTCGCCCAGGGTGGGGGTCATGAGCTCGGCCGCCGCCTCCGTCCGCCGCGCGTTTCCCGCCGCCGCCGAGGCGACGAAGTCGGCGTCGTCCGGCGCCGACGTGTCCGCGGCGGCGGTCGACGACCCGAACCGAGAGCTCCACGAAGCGCCACGGGATCGGGACCCGCCGCGTCGCCGCTCTCGACCCCGCGCTTCGGAAGAAGCGCCCTCCTCAAGAAGCGCCGCGGGAAGCGCGCCCTTTTTGTTTTCGCTGTTTTCGCGCGGCGAACCGCTCGTTCGTTCCGCGCCGATCGATGAGGGATCGTCGGGTCGATCGTCGCCGCTTCCCTCGGGGGCCTCGGACGCTTCGTCCGCGCGCGCTTCCGACGTCTCCGCCGCGCGCTCGGTCTGCCACGCGCCGATGCGGAGGCCGTCCCTCTGGCCCAAGAACGCCGCGACGGACGAGGCGGCGAGGCGCGGGCGACGCATGGCCCGCAGGAGCCCGGGGTCGTCGGGGGGGACCGCGTCGGAAGGTTCCGAGGCGGTCTCCGAGCCTCCGGAGGCACTTCGGGACGCCCGGGGGGCATCGTCGCGCGGTGGACCCGTGTCCCCGCGCTCGGACCGCTCGGGGGCATCGAAAACGGGCGCGAAATCGAACGAAGGCTCGGTGTCGGCGCTGGAAGTGTCCCAGGACCCGTCCGCGTCGGGGACGTTCCGGTCTCGGGACGACTCCGTCGCATCGCCGCGCCAGCCCTCGTGACGCGCGCGCGAGGTCCCGTCGCCCGGCCTCGGCGGGAGCTTCAGGCGCAGCGCGGGGACGGGGAGGGGCATGCTCCTCGATCGGGTTCCCTTGGTCACCGAGGTGGGCGCGACATCGCTCGCGTCGTGTCGGGGTCTCGGGCGCGCCGAGATGTACCTATAGCGTCTCGGGCCGAGAAACGTCTCTTTCTCGGGCGACTCGATCTGTCGGAGAGACGTGGGTGACGAAAACGAAAAACGCGCGAAAATCGAAGGTTGGTCGGACTCCGAGTTGGCGCGACAGCTGGATTGCAAACGAATCGTGGACTGCATAACGATATTCGCTGACCGGCAAAACGGTCCGCGATCAACAACCGTGCCGCTTCACGGTTCACCGTGCCACTTCTCCACACAGACCCTCACCCATCATGCCCCTCGCGAACATCGAATCCTACGCCAAGGACGGCGCCGTCCCCGACAAGGCCGCCCAGTGGACCTACCCCGAGACCTCCGACGGGTGGTACCGCATTCACAACGCCATCAAGGCGGAGATGGCCAAGTTTTCCGCTGGCGTAGCCGCCTGCACGTCCCCCCTCGAGGCGTGGCAGGTGGAGGCGCTCCAGGCGTACTGGAAGGGCCACTCCAACCTCGTGAACGCTCACCACGAGCACGAGGACACCATGTTCACGCCCATGCTCAAGCAGAAGGTCAACTACCCCGAGAAGCTTGAGGCGGACCACGACGCGCTCATGAAGATGATGGCCGGCGTCGACAGCGCGGTGGCCGCGCTCGCCGCCGGCGGCGACGTCGCCGCGCTCGTCGCGGTGTTCGATCCCTACCGCAAGACCATGGAGGCGCACCTGAAGGAGGAAGAGGAGATCGGTGTGCCCCTGATGTTCGCGTACTTCGAGCCCAAGTACGTGGGCCCGAAGGTGGAGGAGATCATGGTGACCATGGACAAGACCGTCATGGGCTCGTTCGTGCACCACCAGGGGAGCAAGAAGGAGTTCCAGGTGTTCGCGAAGCAGGAGGGAATCCCGTTTTTCGTGTGGTACCTCAACTTCAAGGCCTGCCGCGCCAAGTACCGCGCGGCGATGGAGACCAAGATCCAGGCGCTGCTCGCCCGCGCCGCGCCCACCAAGGCGCTCACCAGCAAGAAGGACCTCGCGCTCGCCATGAAGGTTGGCGAGACTGCGCCCGGCGCGTTCGCGTGGAAAACCCCGCCCCACGCCGCCGCGGCGGCGTGAACGAGACGGAAAGGCACCGCTACGGGTTCGTCTACTCGTAGTCTATCTAGAGCTACTCATGTCTTCATTCCAACACTTCGAACCGCTACTACGCGTCGTACCTTCGTGGACTCTTCCTCTGAAACGAGTCCAAGCTCACGAGCGAGCTCGCGAGCGAGCTCGCTGCTAGACTCCTTATTCGAACCGCCGTCTGGCTCGTAGTATGAAGATACCCGTAAGAACCAACGCCAAAACGAACGCGTCTCACCGCAGGTCCTCGGCGAGCGCTCGCGCCCCCTCGGCGCGCGCGTCCGCCAAAAGACGCGCGGCGGCGGCGGCGGCGAAGGCGGCGACGCCTCCAGGCCGCGACCCATCGCCGTCGTGGCCCGGTTCGCGAACCGCGTGTACAAAAAGATCGTCGAAAAGACTTCGTTTCGAGGCGAGGAACCTCTGCACGAGCGCCGGCGCGGCATCCGCCGCCGTCGCGAGCGACGCGTGCGTCCGCGAACGCGCCGCCAAAACGCGCGCGGCGTCGTCGTACCTACGCGCAGCGGCGAACGCGCTCGCCGCGAACGCGGCGAGCGCGTCGTCCTCGCGCGAGACGAAGTCTTCTTCGTCTCGCGCTCGCCGCCGAAAAGCAAAAGCGAAGCGCGCGAGAACCGTCTCCACGGCCAAGTCGCGCGCCGATTTCGCGATTTCGCGCGTCGAAGGACCGGCGCGGGAGTCGCTCGAGAGAAGGCTGGGCAGACGCACCGCCGCCAGCGCGGCGAACGCGGGGTCCGGGTCCTTCCTCACGAAGTCCGAAGGCTTTCTTTTTTTGTGACTGAACGCGCGTTCCGTCTCGCGAATCGCCGCGAGCCTCGCGAGCGTCTCGTCGTGCAGGTCCGGGAACGGGAACAGGAGCGCGACTTTCGCGGCGAACACTGTTTGCTCATACGCGGCTTCGTCGTCGTCGTCGTCAGTCCCACCTGCGCGCACCGCAGCCACCACTCGAGCGGCGTCGTCCGGACGGAAAGGAAACGACGACGTTGTCGTTTCCTTTCCGGCGGAGGACGTTTCTTCCGGACCCGGAACCCGTTTTTGTTTTTTTTCGC
>Ga0181601_10004799_pt1 | contig 11293 bp, 10 predicted proteins | sample 041ome_8_FD_133020 | JGI IMG/M metagenome (GOLD analysis project Ga0181601, IMG submission 133020) | Coastal salt marsh microbial communities from the Groves Creek Marsh, Skidaway Island, Georgia - 041407BS metaG (megahit assembly) | ecosystem: Environmental > Aquatic > Marine > Intertidal zone... | reverse complement strand
ATAATAAAGGTTATGACAAATTTAGATTACACAAAAGAAGATTTTATCGAGATTATCGTTAACAAACTCAGAGGATACCCTAATGATAAAATACACACCATATATGAGTTGTGTATGGATAACGATTTAGACGGAATGTTTGACGATTACGAAAATAACGCATTTAGTAAAGTATTCGATGAATATATAGAAATGAAAAAACTAATGCGCAGATAAATAAATTAAAATTTAAGGGTATATAAAAATGGAAAAGTTTATTGATTACAAAGAAAGTATTGTTGACATGATTAGCGAATATCAAGAAGATGGTATATTCGAGGATTTAGAATTGTCACAAATTGAAGAATGTGAAACATTCACTGAAATTGCTGAAATATTAGTTGATAATGAAATATGGCAATTAGAAGATGTTGCTTGTCAAGCAAGACGATGTGAAGAAGAATAATTAAAATTAAAGGTTATGTTTATAGTAGTAAAAATATTAGTTGGATATATAATAGCTTCTACGTGGAGCTGGATGTTAAAATAATGAAAAGATTACTCTTTAATTTTGTTTTGTTGATTAGTATTGTTTCCACCTCCTGTACAAAAGAAGATTTGATTTGTGGACTTGTTAATGGGGGTGGTTTCGATACTTATTCTGGAACTTATTATCTAAAAGTTGATAATAAACGTTATTGGGTAGATATGAAAACATATGATTCCTATTTTATAGGAGATGAAATATGTTTAGAATAAATCTTTAATTTGATGGTAAAGCCATTTACCTATCATACCACCAAATCCACCTACTATACCTAGCATTAGTGCCATTGCTAATTCGTAAAGTGTCATTGTATAAAAAGTAGTGAATGTAAATCCACTAAAAAAGGCTATTTTATTGTCCATGCTCATTTTATATCATTTGCTTGCTGAGAACAAACAGCTACACGTTGTTTGAATTCAGGGTATTCATTTTTAATTACACTGTCTCTTACACAACGAGATATAAAATCATCTCTTTCTTCACCTTTTTTTCTAACTGGTAATGGCATTCTGCATTATTACTTTATCGTTAAACAATCCTTCTACTGAGAATCCTTTTACTCTACCTGTTTTAATGTAGTTTTCCCATACTTCTTTATTGTTTACTTTGTAAACACCGAACCAACTACCTTTGTTTAATTCGTACCCGTATGAATTTGATTTATCACGTTTAGGATCCTCAACTAACCATGTTTCAACTAACGATATGTCATCTACTTTACGCTGGGAATCGTGCTCAATGTTTATAGAATCAATGAGCTTATTTTTCATTAGTTTATAGGATAATTTTTGTATTGCTTCTTCATCAAAGAATACATAATACTTATTTCCTTCTTCATCTATCCTAGGTATCAATTTATCAGCAATCATTAGTGGGCCTGCTAATAACATTTTTTCTCCATCTTGTTTAGCGAATGTCCATTCTGCTGCTGGAACACCATCTAATATTTGTTGTAATGTTCTTGATTTAGGATTACGTTGTGCTGCTTCTTGTGCTCTAGGTCCTCCAATTACTTGTTTAGGCCCTTTATTTGTTGTTGTAGAACGTTTTTGTTCATCTACAGGTACATTTTTTCTATAGAATTTTTGTACCCAAGCATGTCTACAATTATAAGATCCTTTATAAGCAAAAATATCATATGTGCTAAATTCTTTATTAGCACCTTCTAAAGACATATTGTTTATATCTTCTAACCTATATAATAAATCTTTTTGTAATAATTCTCTACAGAAATCTCTATTTTTACTATCTCTAGGTCCTTCGTATTTGTATAATACTCTATAATTGTTAGTATCTTGTAAACTACCTTTTTCAGGATCTGATGTTATAGCGAATTGTAAAAATTTATGGAATTCATCTACTTCTATTTCTTCCCATCCATCATCTGCTAATGTATCATGTGATAATCCGCGTTTATCAAGTGCTTTAAGGAGTAACTCCTTAGTTTCACTATCCATGTCATCGAAGTATTTTACTTCACTAATATGCGTAGTGCCTTCTTTTTCAAATACTTCTCTAATGTAGTTAGTGATTGTTTGAGTTTCGGAGAAATAGTCTCGTATGATTTCTTCATTTGATTTTTCTAATATACCTGCTTGTCTTAATTTTTTTTCTGCCCAAGGTAATGCTGATGGCCCACCCCATAATAAGTAAGATATGTAGCCACATGCATCATAATCTTTTCTACGTACAGCTAAATCGTAGTTATCTTTTTGTCGCAATAGGAAAGCACGCATTCTCTTAATTGTATCAAGCGAAACATTTTTACCATCGGCTAATTGCTGTGCTCTTACTTTTCCCACTTGAGTACCGCATTTATTCCCTAATTCTTTATTACGTTTAATGCCTTGTTCAGCTGCTTTTTTAGCTGCTTGAGGGTAATCATTATATGTTTCGAACTTTTGTTCTGAGAATACTTGGAAATCAACTTCAATAGCTGGTTCTTCAACTAATGCTACTGCATCAATTCCTTCGAATTCGCTTTCTTCGTCAATTGTTAATTTTACTACTTTCATCCTAATGTACGTTTTGCGTTGAGCTTAGCTTCGGCTTCTTGATCTGATGTTACATCACCACCTACTACATATGCTCTAACTGTTTGTTGTGCAGCAACTGTTTCAGGATTAATACCTATGTCTCTAGGTAATTGTGCTCCTCTTGGTCCACTTGTAGGTATTCTAGGAGTTGATGGTTGTGCTCCTCCTCCACCTGCTGCGCCTGCTTCTGCAGCTGCTGATTTAGCACCTCTAACTGCTTTTACTACTGAAGTAATAATTGCTGCTGCTTGAACTGCATATGCTATAAGTAACGGAATATTTTGTGGGAATCCAACCGCTGCTGTTTTAGCTGCTCCTGTTGCTGTTGCGGCTGTTGCTTCAGCACCTTTTAATGTAGCAAATGTTACAGTATTTTTTGCTTCCATTATTAACTCCTTAGCTGCTAAAACTTGTTTTGCTATAAATGCTGCTCTACCTACTGCTGATTCTTCACCTGCTAATGCAATTACATTATCTAGACCAGCACGACGTGCCATATCTAGTTTTTGTTGATTTGCAATTTGTGCCTGAATTAGATTATCATTTAGGGCTAATTGTGATTGATTTGATACTTCTGTACTGGCAGTTATTTTATCATTAACTTCTAGTGTTTTAACACCTCTTGCTTCTATAGCATTTGCTAATTGAACTTGCTCTCTTGCTTGAGCACCAATACCATATTCGTCACGTAACCTTTTCTGTTCAGCTAGATTTAATGCTAATAATTCTGTTTCTTTAGCATATATTTCTTCTTTAGCTGCTTCATTTAATCGGAGTTGCTCTAATTCCGCTTCTAATAATTTTTTTCTAGCATCATATATTTGTTCTGCTGATGCTTGTTGTTCTTGTAATAATGCTAATTCACGTTGTGCTATCATTATTACTTCAGAATTTACTTCTTGTGCCTTCATTAAAGCACGTTCTGCTTCATCTGGTAAAATACCTAAAAATTCTAATACTGGTCTAGCTGCCTCTAATAGGTTATTAAATGTATCTTTTACAAAGTTAATTGCTTGTCCTATAAATGGGAATGCTTTAGCAGCTTTATCTACTGCTTTCTTTATATCATCCCAATAAGCAATCATTGAACCTAATAGTACAATAAATGCTCCTACACCAGTTGCTATAAGTGCTTTACTAGTAGTGCTACCAAATAATTTAGCAGCAATACCTGATTTCTTCATTACAGTAGAAAACTGAACAAATCCTTCAGATACATCTTTTATTCCTAATCCTACAGCAATTGCGCTAGCTGCTTTTTCTTCAAATTCACCAAATACTTCTGATTCAACCCCTAGTACACCTAATGTACCTACTGCGGCTGATAATGAGCCAGCAAAAAACTTAGCAGCACCATCTGCTGCCATTAGTTTATCTTCGAACTTTAAACCTTCAATTTCATTATTGACTGCCTCAAGTTCTCGCTCAAGTACTTGTATGTTTTTAGCTGCTAACTTAAACGCATCACTATTAACGCCGACATCTTTTATCTCCTCATTTAATTCATTGAGTTCGTTTTCGATGTCCGCAAGGGTGCGTTCTGCACCCCCTGCGTTAATCTTAATATTATATTCAATGGTTTGTGCCATGCGTATAAATAGCTATTTTATCAATTATTGATTTGTTAACAACTTGTTTTAGCACCTATTAATCCACTAGAGTTAACTAATATAGCAGTATTGTCATTACCTACTTTATACCATTGAGATGCTCCATTTAAGGGTGATGTACAACTACTATCTATATAAATTGTATCACCTGTTATTGGATATGATAAACTACCATTATGGTAATAAGTTATATTAGCAGATTGAGCACAAGCAGTTGCTGGATCAGAATACCCTTGACTACTCATATTCACATATGTACAAGTTACTTGTGGTGTTGGAGTAGGAGTTGCTGTTGGTGTAGCACTTGGTGTTGGTGTTGGTGTATTATCTGGTGTACATGAATTACAATCTGGGCTGAATGAATCAAATGTAACAGCGTAATCAATAACTCCAGTATAAGCATTATCTAATATTTCCCAACATTTACCATCTGGGAATGATTGATTTACACCTGTAACTTTAATAGCACCATTTACAGGGAATTGGGAAGCATATACCATTGAGAATCCATAAGTAGTAAACCCACCACATTCTCTAACTTGTAAATATTGTGTTGGAACAGTTGCTGTTGGAGTTGGTGTAGCTGCGGCACAAGCAATATTAGGATCTAACTGACCATTATTTACTACTTCTCTATATGTTGTTCCATCACTTAAAGTATATCCATTTATTACTGGGTTATTACCAAATAAATCTGTATAAGCGTAATTAGCAGTTTGTAATTGTGCTCCATCTATATAGAATGTATCAGTTTGTGCTATAGTACAAGCTAATGAATTAGGCGCATTTGTAGTAGTATAGTTCAATGTTACTTGATACAACGCTGAAGTTGGAGTTGGTGTAGCCGTTGGTGTAGGCGTAACTCCTGTAGGTGTAGGTGTTGGAGTTGGCGTTGCTGCTGTTGGCGTAGGAGTAGCAGGTGTAGGTGTAGGTGTAGGTCCAACTGGTGTTGCAGTAGGTGTTGCTGTTGGAGTTGGTGTAGCTGTAGCCGTTGGTGTAGGCGTAGCTTCTAAATTTACATCTACTTTATTTGTACATGTTCCTGTAGAACGGACTATATAAACATCATATACTTCAGATGTTTGCCATCCTGAATCTAATGTAGATCGTGAAACACCTGATTCTATCAAGTTACCTGGTATTTCTGAGGTATGATATATGTCAAAAGGGCCTACGTCTGCTCCTAATGTTGTTCCTGTTAATGTTACTATTGCCATTTTATTTTATTATTTTTTAACATGTAAATCTTTGTGATACTACTCCTGTATTATATCCTGTAAACTTAATTAAGTAAATAGCAGAAGATTGTGAATTATCTCTTATAGCATACCATTTACTTGGATTGGCGGCTGTTGGAATTGTTAATGCACTATTATCATATAATGTTTCTCCTACTGCTGTAGCAGCTGCTAATGTACTTTCTGCTGAATAAATACCATCATTTAAAGTAGCATATTGACACGCTATATTTGTAGTATCAAATCCTAAATTATCCCAAGTATATGAATAATTTAAATTGGTTGGAGTTGGAGTTGGTGTTGGTGTATTAGGATTAGGCGTTGGTGTTGGTGTCCATTGATTACAAGTTTCCTTATTAACAATATATCCATTACCATCAACTTCAATTGACCAACCATCTGTTACATCAATTGGATAAACAAAATCAGTATTACTAATACCATACCAAGTATCTCTACCATCAATAGGCACTGTTAAAGTAATATCAGTATACACTCTATCTCCTATTTGTAATTGATCAGCTGATTTACTAGCCCACATATAATAAGCTACTTGATCTCTAGTAGGGCTATTTCTACAAGCATCGTTAGCATTAGTATATACTACTGTTCTTGTACCCGTTCCAGTTTCAGCATTATTATAGATTTGAATTCCTGTTGAAGTAGGTGTTGGTGTAGGTGTAGGAGTTTGTGTTGGTGTATTTGTTGGAGTAGTACAATCAACTACTTGTAACACTTCACCTGAAGTACTAATTTGTAATCTATAAGTTGGTGTTTGGAACGTATTGAAATCATAAACACCATACCATGAAGTAACTGCAGGTTGTAATGGTGTTGTTAAACTACTATTCACATAAGCTGTAGTTCCAACTACTGTAGTTGCAAATCCACCTGATCCACCAGTTATAGTAAACAAGTATAAAGCGTTAGTATCTGTAGCATCAGTACATGCTGTTCCTTGATTTACTGATCCACCATTTCTACTATATTGGTTCCATGAACCTGGTGTAGGTGTTGGAGTTGGAGTAATTGGTGTAGCTGTTGGTGTAGCGCTAGGTGTTGGAGTTGGTGTAACTCCTGTAGGTGTTGGTGTTGGTGTAGGATGTGTTCCACAATCATTATAACCTACTACTCCTTGTCCTTGTGTATATAATATCCAAATAACAGGGGCTGTTGGTTGAGTAATTCTATTGTTTAATCCGTAATACCCAGTAGCTAATTCATTTGTATAGCCTGAATTCGTATAAATTTGATCCCCTATGTTTATATTGTTTATATCAATAAAAGAAGGTGAATAATAAGCATTTGGTGTATTGTTAAAATCACAAACTTGTTGTCCTGAACTTGCTACACTAGTCCCATATAATCCTAAAATTCCTGATGGAGTTGGTGTAGGTCCAACTGGTGTAGCTGTTGGTGTTGCAGTTGGGGTTGGCGTTGACGTTGGAGTAGGTGTAGGTGTTGCTGTTGCTCCAGGATCAAAACTACTACTTACTTCTAATCTACAATCTGCTGTTGCAGTAGGAGAAGGTGTAGGTGTAGGTGTTGCCGTAGGAGTAGCAGTTGGAGTAGCTGTAACACTTGTATCTATACTACCCGATACTACTAATGTACAATCAATTACTTTTTCTGCTGTAGTAGCTAATTTTAATAATTCAATTGTTACAGTATCGTTATATTGTAAGTTAAATCCTTTTATTTTGTTTATTCTGTATTCTTCTCCGTGAATAAAGATTCTATCATTTAATCTTATATCCTGATATTCTGTAGGGCTAAAGTTTAAATCTAATGTTACTTTTCTTCCTTCTACAGCGTATAATTCGTTTATATATTTTTCCCAGTATGTCTCGTATGCTGTTGTTCCATTATTAGGTTGGAAGTAAGGAGGTATTAAATCAAAATACTGATTATCAAAATGTAAATCATTTACTGTTATTGGTACTCCAAATGATGAAGTATATGCAGGTAATGAACTTAAATTCGCTAATGTAGAATAACTAGTAAGGTTAAAACTACCAGTTTGTATTTTAACTCCACCTACTGCTCCTTGTGGTGTTAAATTATCTATTTTATATCCTAATCTCGGTTTAAATAAAAATGTTTCTTGTGCTTTATTTTGAAACTTATATAAGTGGGGTAATACAAAATTTGTATCAGATAAGTTAAATGTAGGGTTATCGTCACTATCTACACTACCGGATAAAATGATGGGAGCTATTGTAATCGGTGCATAGTATGATTCTATTTTTTTCTCGCCTTGAGATACCGTTCTATCGCTGATTACTCGTATAGTACCATATTGGTAGTTAGGATCATTATCTAAAGATAGTTTACTTATTCTATCTTCATCATCAGCATTTTTAATTATAAATTGTCTTGGTTGTCCTGATACAGGATGTGATATAGACATTCTTTTAGCTGTATCATATCTTTCAGTCCAATCTACTTCTCTACCTTGTTCCATATATGTATCGAAATTTTCAATACGAATGGTTTTTGAAGTAAATGGTTCTGGTACAGCTACGGCATTAAATTGTGTAAGTAAACCTGTAAATAAATCAACTGATTTAGCTTGGGGATCAAATTGTTGTCCCATGTTTATATCAACACTACCATAATCAACGTTTTCTTCTGATTGATTAAATGATGATGCTTGATTAAAGAAAAATGAACCAGTTGCTTTTAATGGAGCTGATGGATTGATAGATCCTGTTCCGTATAATACTAATCTAAAGTCAATATAACTTCCTGATTGTAAGAATGCTTCAGCTGTGTTTTGCATTGTAACCCAAATACCATATTCGGGATCAAATGCTGAGCCAATAGGAAATACTCTAGTAGTAACATCTAAAAAACTACCACCTACACCTGGTATAGTTCTATATGCTCCAAAATTATAGACAGCGGGGTTAGTAAAGTTAGAAGGGTTAGTTGTAGTTACGTTAGCAGTAAAGGCATAATAACCATCTACATTTATATAATAACGTCCTGTATTAACATCATAACTACCTGAATCACCACCTTCTATATCATTGTAAATAATTATTTGGGTATCACTACCAATAGCATCTGTTACTGGCCCTATAAAAATATAATCTTCAGATAATGAACCAGAAATTCCAGCTGTAACAATTCCTTCACTAGTAGTTTCTACTTTAGGTCCTAATGTATTACTACCTTTTGGTAACACATACATGTTTTGAAATACGGAACTAGATAATAATGATGAAGTATATTTAAATCCTGCTTGATCAAATATAGCATCTACTAATGTTCCTACTTTAACAGCAGGTTGAAATTGTTTTAATTGTAAAGGTGATTGTATAGAATCCATATCACCTAATTGTCCACCTACTTGTAAACGTGGTATTTCAGGGTATTGATTAGGTTTATCTGTACCATAATCAACTAAGGGATAAAATATAGAACCACTAAATAAATCACCATCCCAAGATGCTGTAATTATTTCTGGTGATAAACTATGTGTATACTGATTCCAATATGAGGCAGATGTTATTAATTTGTTTTGTAATTGATTAACAAAATCAACACTATCGTCTTGTACTGTAACGACATATTCTATGTATCCATCTTCGGATGTAATAACTTCTTCTAATTGTAGTGCTCCGTTTATTAATGTTTCACCATTATATAATACTACAGCATCTACTGTGTCAGCAAAAGCAGGAATGTCTTGTGCTCCTACTTTATATGCTCCCTTAAAAAATTTGTTATTATTTCTTGTGCCTGGTAGATTAAATGTTTGAGAACCAACACCATAGATACTTCCTATATTAGTATTTTCTACAGCGCTAATATCTAAACGCAAAGGGATATTGCTGTCAATATCCAAATCTTTCCATTCATTGTTATAATATGCCCTTAAAACAAGATCTGCCATTAGTATCTGCTTCGTTTAGAGTTAGATTTTCTATATGTAATAGTAAACTTAAATGTTTTCTGTCCTCTAGGATTAGTTTTATATTGTTCTGAAGCATTAGTAATAATTACACCATCCATTTGACTACCATTTTGAACAAATACAGATGGTGATTCAAATAATTCGAATAACCATTTTGCTTGCTCTTCAGTTAGCCAATCAGTTTCTGCTGTGTAATTATTTTGAAATGTATTTAAATATTGTGTTTCACCTCTACGAGTTGAATCATATGCTATTGTATTTGTTGTAGTAGAATAATCTATATAGGGTGCTGCATATGTTTCCCTAGTCATAGATTCTGTTTCTGTATCTACTAACGTTGCTCGGTAGTAATCCATTACCCCTAATTTATTAATAAAGGCAAATCGTGTTCCATTATATGGAGAGCAATTTAAATTAAAGAAATATTTTGTTGAATCACCTCCTGTATAATCTAAAGTAACTGAATAATAAGGATAATTATCAGGATCACTAAAGTAATTATCTAAATTACCTACACTTCTTAAATTAGCAGGCCCTATACCTGCATGAATTAATTTATTAGCTGTTGGTGTATGACTATAAGGGTTTGTTGTTGATGTATTATATACTGAATTACCACTAGTATTATATATATCGTATCTTATTCCACTTAAATGTCCTTTAGGAGCAATACCACATAACGAAGATATTGTCATGTAATCATTGTATCCTATATTTAATGATTGTCTTTTAGTTTCTGTTGATAATGCGCTACCTGTATTAGGCATATTTGTTAAAGCATCATATTCACTACTGGGCCAGTTAAAATAGCCTGCGTCACGTTCCGTTACTGCAGGAATAAACGTAGTACTGCTAGGAACAGATGCAGACACATCAAGCGATGAAGTTAAACCGCTAGTCGCTGAAGTGCCGTATTCTTCGCCGAATACTATGGTAAATGAACGTATGTTATTATTTGTAGAATTAACAAATGGGTTTGAACCTGATATATAAAATGGTTCATCATATCCCATTTGATCATCTAATAATCTAGATACTTCAAATACTCCTTTATTGCTGTTATTTCTAACTTGCTTTATTTGTGATAATGCTGTACCGCCTTCTGTTCTTACCTCACAAATGTATCTGTGCTGAGGTGAAGATGCATTAGTAGATGTTAATACATAGATTAAATCTGATTGTGTACCATTAGGTAATGTAGGCGATTGTGTTATTGTTACTGCCATTATACTTTAGTTGATTTTTCAAATGCAGTCATTAATTGTTCATTTATATCGTATCCAACTGCTTCACTTAGTTCTTGTCCAAATGTATTTTCAAATACTTTAAATCCTTCTTCTATAAAATGATTTGCTTTAGGTTTTGTTCCTTCTTTAGCTACTTTCCTAGCAATTGCAAATGCGAATTGCTTAGGTGATTTAAAGGCAGACGGGACTGGTATAGACTTGCGTTTAATCCATTCCTCAATAGGACGAATTGGTGGGATACCCCCTGCCCGTCTACCTATTCCTTGATCTATGACTTCACCATACCATAACATTGTAAGTATAGCGTCATATCCTTCTTGTGTTTCTACTACACGATTGTTTTCTTTAATCGATCTAGCTAAATTACCTGAAGCAACGGCCTTATCATCAAATAATTCATTTACGAATATATCTGATAATCGTTCTAAGGCCTCGTATAATGCTTCTTCTGTCTTTGTCATATTATGAGCAATCAGTATCTGCTGGATAAACAGGTTCTCCATAAGAATCCTCACAGCATACAGTTTGATCGTAGTTTAGTTTTTGAGCAACATAATTTTCTGGGAATGGTAATTGTTTAATTACAGGTTCATACCAACTACAGAAATCTAATTCTTGACCAGCTTGTAGTACTACAGACTTAGCTACAGGTGGGTTAAAAGCCAATGGGAAATAATTAAACCAGAAATCGTTTGAAGAAGGAGATGGATTAGT
>Ga0181601_10004796_pt1 | contig 11302 bp, 6 predicted proteins | sample 041ome_8_FD_133020 | JGI IMG/M metagenome (GOLD analysis project Ga0181601, IMG submission 133020) | Coastal salt marsh microbial communities from the Groves Creek Marsh, Skidaway Island, Georgia - 041407BS metaG (megahit assembly) | ecosystem: Environmental > Aquatic > Marine > Intertidal zone... | reverse complement strand
GCGCGCGAGGAGTGCGACCGCGCGCGCGAGGAGCTGAGGCGCGAGCGGCTCGAACGGAACCTCGAGGCGTCCATGGAGCGCCGGCGGCGGGACGCGGCGGCGGCGTTCGAGCGCCGAGGAGCGAAAGACGACGACGAGCATCGCGCCGACGCCGTCGACCCCCGCGGCTTGAGACGCGCGACGAGCGTCCCGGGTCCCGAACGGGCGGACGGCGGGAACCGGGTGAAGATCGCCCCGGGGCGGCTTCGCGCCGTGCACGACCCCGCCACGGAGCTGCTCGCGGTGATGCACAAGCTGGCCTTCGTGGACCGCCTGCCCCCATCGGCGCCGCGCGACGCGCGTCGCGCCGTCGCGCACCGCTTCGCCGAGTACGTCTTCTCGGCGGCGCGGTCGGCGGGCGCCGTCAAGGCGGAGGCGGCGAAGCTCCTGCAGGCCTCGCCCGACGCGACGCCTGCGGGAGCTTCGGGCGCGGGCGCCGGGGAGACGTACGAGGACGTCGCGCGCGTGCTGGAGGAGCTGCTGCTCGAGCACGGGTTTTACGCCGCGGCGAGGGCGGAGTCGAGGTGACAAACGGCGAGGGCGGAAGTTGGTAGACGAAAGTTGGTTGACGAAACGAGCGGAATCGAATATCCCGCGGGCGTCTGTCTACGCCTGCGCCGGGTCTAGAGGCACGGGCACGAAGTGTTCCGGGGCGAGCGCGCGCAGGATCTCTTCCTCCTCCGCGGTCAGGAGGTGCATCGCCGTGAGCTGAACCAGCGCCGCGGCCGGCGCGGCGCCCTCCATCCGGTGCACTTCATGTCCCTCGCGCATCCAGAGCGTCGTGGGGTACGCGCCGACGCCGTGCCGGCTCGCCAGGGAAGACGCCTCCTCCGCGTCCACCTTGGCGATGTCCAGGTCCTCCAGCGACGGGATGTCCTCGAGCGCCGCCGCGAGCGTCGCGAGCTCGGGGGCGAGCACCGCGCACGGCCCGCACCACGTCGTCCCGAAGCTCACCACCGCGCTCGACCCACACAAGAAGCTCATCTCAGCCTCCTCCGCGTTCCACACCTGAAGCTCGCCCGCGCGAGCGACGTGTGTGGCGCCGCGGGCGCGACACGCGTCTCTGCCTCCCACGCGAGCGGCACGCCTGGAGGCGCACGACGCCCTCGCCGAGCCCAGGATGAGCCCGCGCGCCGCGACGACGGCCACCATCGCGTGTGCCGCGCGTTGTGTCGCAGGGCGCGCGGAGACGGCACCAAACGCGCTCGGAAAAAATCACTGCGCCTCAACTCGTGGCTCTCGTTCCTCGCGAGGCCACGTGTCTCGCGTTTTCGTTTCTGGGTCGACGCGACGACTGGAGGAGCGACGTGCGCGCCCTGCCGCGCAAAGCTCCTGACGCGATGAGCGCGGTGGCACACGTCGCCCCCGCGCGCTCGGTGCGCGCGCTCGCGCCCTCTCGCGCCGCGGCGAGACGCCGCGCTGGCGTGGTCGTCCGCGCCGCGGCCGAACCGAAATCGAAATCGAAAGATGGCACCGCCTCGACCGAACGCAAGCCGAAGGTGGCCATCGTGGGCGCCGGCTGGGGCGGATTCGGCGCCGCCAAGGCACTGTGCGAGGCTGGGTGCGACGTGACGCTGCTGGACGGCATCCCCGACCCCACGGGCATGACTCCGAGCACCACCCCCACGGGCAAGCCCTTCGAGTACGGCACGCGCGGGTTCTGGAAAGATTACCCGAACATCGAGGCGACGCTTGCCGAGCTCGGCGTCCGCGAGTCCGACGTGTTTTCGGACTTCACCGCGTCCTCGTTCTTCTCCCCCGACGGCCTCGAGGCCACCGCGCCGGTGTTCAGCAGCAGCGACTACCCGCAGCTGCCCTCGCCGTTCGGGCAGGTGTTCGCGACGTTCGACAACTTCAAGCGGCTCCCGCTGGAGGACCGCGTCACGATGGTGGGCTTGCTGTACGCGATGCTCGACTTGGGCAGGGACGACGAGACGTTCGAGGCGTACGACAGGATGACCGCTCACGACCTGTTCATCACGTTCGGGCTGAGCAAACGCCTGGTGGACGACTTCATCCGACCGACGTTGCTGGTGGGTCTGTTCAAGCCCCCGGAGGAGCTCTCGGCGGCGGTCACGATGGAGCTGCTGTATTACTACGCGCTCGCGCACCAGGACTCGTTCGACGTGCGCTGGATCGCAAAGGGCACGGTGGCGTCGAGCCTGATCGCGCCGCTCGCGGAGCGGCTCGTGACGAAGTACGGCCTGAAGGTCTTGGGCGGGTGCCGAGTGGAGGAGGTGGTGGTGGACGAGGCCACGGGCCTGGCCACCGGGCTCAAGTACGCGAAGAGCGCGGGCGCCGGGAAGAAGCCGAAGAGCTTCAAGCTCGAGGGCGTCGACGCGGTCGTGCTCGCGCTGGGCGCGAAGGGCATGCGCGGTGTGGTGGGGTCCTCGCCCGCGCTCGCGCGCGCCGCGCCCGAGCTCTCGCGCGCGGCGTCGCTGGGGGGCATTGACGTGGTCACGACGCGCATCTGGCTCGACCGGTACGTCGCCGTGGAGAACCCGGCCAACGTGCTGAGCCGCTTCGACGGTTTGCGCGGCGCCGGCGGCACGTTCTTCATGCTGGACCGGCTCCAGAAGAACGACGAGGTTGCGCTGTGGGGCGGAGAGGAGCCCCGAGGGTCGGTGCTGGCGTGCGACTTTTACAACGGAGGCGCCGTGGCGTGCCTGTCGGACGAGGACATCATCGATCTGCTGATGAAGGAGCTGTTGCCCGCGGCTGTGCCGGGGTTCAAAGACGCCAACGTCGTAGACGCGCACGTCGCGCGGTGTCCGGGCGCGGTGACGTGGTTCTCCCCCGGATCGTTCGCGTGCCGGCCGCCCCTGGTCACGTCCGTCGCGAACGTGACGTGCGCGGGCGACTGGGTGCGCATGGGCGACCGCGAGCACGGCGCCAAGGGGCTGTGCCAGGAGCGCGCGTACGTCTCCGGCCTCGAAGCCGCCAACGCGCTGAGCCGGAGCGCTCTGCGCGTCTGCGACGCCAACAGCCCTCAGAACGCGGCGCTGCGCGAGCACGTCGTGATTCCCGTTCGCGCGGACGAGACGCAGGTGGTCGTGGGCCGCGCCGCCAACAAAGCCGTGATGGACGCGCTCAAGCCGTTCGGGCTCGCGTCGCCGTGGGTGCGGTGACGCGGCGGATCGCGGCCGTCGCGGGCGAGACGACGCGAGCGAATTCGGCGGCGGAGTTCGCATCGTAGGATACGTATACGCCTTATTTGAAGTAAAGGACGGTACGAGCTCGTGACTTGTCCGACAAAACGCCTCGACGTCGTTCATCCGACGAACGCCTTCCCGACGAACGCCTCTCTTCGCGGGGAGCTAGCCCCCCCGCGTCGGCCCGAAGACGTACGCGGTGTACGCGGCGTACACGACGGGGAACCCCACCAGCGACGCGCGGTCGACCACCTTCGCCGCCGCGAGCAGTTTCGACCCGAGGGCTCGACGCGCCTTCCCCGCGACTCTTTGCCCGTACGCCTCCCCCTCGCCGCTCAGTTCCGGCGCGACGTCGCCGCGCGCCCACCGTGCGGGCTTCGAGTCGACGGACTGCGCGTCCGGGTCCGCCTCGCTCTCCCCCGCCGCGCCCTCCATCTTCTCCCCCCGCGTCTGCAGCTCCCGGACGACGACGGACTCGAACGCCGCGAAGACGGTGAAGAACGTGCTGACGATGACGAACTCGTGCATCGGGGTGAGGTACGCCGTCTTGGGCATCAGTTCGCTCAGGATGAGCTGGAACACGTTGAGCGCCAGCAGAAGCGTCAGGCTCATGCTCGCGCGTCCGGCGAGGTCGTCTCTCGGCATGAGGAACACCAACCACGACAGCGAGGTGAGCAGAATCACCACCAGGATGTAGTTGATCATGTAAAACACCGTCGTGCGCCGCACGACGATTTCGCACGTCACCGCGCTCGTCGTCGACGCCGCGTCGAGGTCCATCGTGACGTTCATCGTCCGCGAATAATGCGCCACCAGCCCGTCCATGTACTCGCGCATCGGCCCCGACGCGCCGGCGAGGGTGTTCCAGTCGAGCGCGATCGTGGAGTGTTCGGACGCGGTCGCGCCCGCGAGCGTCCAGCCGCTGATGATGTCTTTTCCCTCCTGCGGGTCAGCGACGCGCGCGTCGAGGCGCGCGGAAACCGGGCGCCACGCGAAATCCGCGTACGAGTACGCGCCCCCGTCGTCGTCCGCGACGACGGTCACGGTGATGGGCAGCCTCTGCTCGTCCGCGGGGAACTTCACGAAGCTCATTGGCGCGGAGAAAACGCCTCGCACGGCGACTTGGAACGTCACCGCCTTCGCGCGGACGTCCGCCCACAGGTACTGAGACGACGCGTCGTACTCAAGCTCGCGCGCGTTTAGGAACTGCAGTCTCGGCCTCCACACGTACGCGCACGTGCCTCGGTGTATTAAGTCGCCGCCGGCGTTGCAGTCGGCCCAGACGTTGGCGTCGGACCAGTGCATCAAGATGTCAAGCTCCGCGGCGAACGAGAAGTCCACCTCGTCGATGTTCGAAACCGCCTTGACGTTGATCGCCATCTGCGCCGTCTGCACGTCGCGGCCGCGCATCTTGTCGACGTTCACGAGCGCGCCGGGCGCCAGGAACGATTCCTTGCCTTGTGTGAAGTCCATCGCGAGACCCAGAGGGAAGTCAAGACTGTCCACGAGCTGGTCGAGCGTCAGGCGGGTCATGTGCGCGCCGGTGATCCGGGAGGCTTCGAACGCGCTCTTCGCGTCGCCGAACCCCGTGGCGCCGAGAAACGAAGACATCTCCGCGACGTCGAACAGGTACGGGTGCTTGCAGAAAGACGCGCTGGCTTTGATGACCGCCATGAACGTATCCGGGCTGAACTCGGCGTTCTGCTCAAGGGCGTTACCGTTCGCGACGTAATCCAGGCACATCGGCTGACTCGCCGCGTGCTCGCCCCAGGACGCGCACGCGGCGGCCACCTCCGCGACGCACGCCGCGTACTCGTTCTCGCGCTGGCACGCGCACAGTCTCGACGTCGCCGTCGACGGCACGAGGCACGACCACCAGGCGGCAGACAGCAGGAGCAGCGCGAAGCGGGGCAGCCCCGCGCCACCGCGCGCCATCGGGAAAACCCGATGTCCTGCGCGCGTGTGTGTCGTGTGTGTGCGGACGCGACGATCGTACCTTACGCGAAAAATGCGTTGTCGGAGAAGCGTCGGGCCCGCGATTTTTTTTTTACGGACCGGTGCACGCGGACACGCGACCCGAGGAGGGCTCGAGCCCGACGCGACAAACCCCAAGTCTCCGTTCGCGCGCGATCAGACGGAGACGCACGGGTTCGGACCGCGTCTTTGGTCGGGCGTCTCGCGGAGATGACCACGAAGGGCCCGTACGACCAGGACACCTGGTCGCCATGGCTGACCAAGGTGACCTACAAGGCGCCGAAGGCCATGTCGCTGCAGGCGTTCAAGATGGCCCTGCTCAAGAAGCGGTTGGCGGAGGCCAAGGCGATTTCCGCGCGCGCCGCCGAGGCCGACGAGGCGCGGGCGGAAGCCGCGGCGGACGTGAAGGCCATTAAGGCGGAGCTCCTGGCGGCGAAGGAGCGCGAGGAGCGCATGAAGCACGTCAAGGCGCACGCCGAGGCTGCGGAGGAGGCCGCGGAGGCGCAGGAGGCGGCGGACAAGGCGCGCGCCAAGGTTGAGCGCCTCCGCGAGGAATTCGAGGAGGAGGAGCGCGAGGTGATGGCCAAGAGCAAGCGCGAGCAGGAGTCCCGCGCGAAGGCGCTGCAGGAGCGCGAGCGCAAGCGCTCCGAGCAACGCGCCAAGCTGCAGGAGGAACTCGAACGCCGCGAGAGCGAGAGGCACAAGCAGGTGCTCAAGCTCAAGGACACGCTGAAGGAGCACGCCGAGGCGAAGCGCCAAATCGCCGAAGACGCGGCGCCCGAAGAGGGCGAGCTGGATTTGGGCGGCGGGGGGGGCGACCGCGCGAAGCCCGGCGCGCCCGACCCGAACGCGAACCCGTTCGAAGACGGACCGGCGATCGGAAGAGACGGGATGGGGGGGATGGGCGGGCCGAGCCCGCGGTTCCAAGGCGCGACCGCGCCGACGAGCCATCTCAACGAGGGGGGCCCGTCGCCGTCGCCGCGCCCGGGCGCGCCGCGGGGGACCCCGGGCCCATGGGGCCCGGGCGCGCCCGGCCCCCACGACGCGTACGGGCGCCCGCCTCCGAACCCGCGCGCGGAGATCCGCGCGGGCGACTGGATGTGCCCGAAGGGGTGCGGGAACGTGTTCGCGAGCAAGATGCGGTGTTTCCGCTGCGGCGCGCCCAAGCCGCAGGGAGCGCTCCGCCACGCTCCGGCGGAGGCCCACGCGTACCACGCGCGGGGCGGCGGGGCCCACGGCGGCGGGTGGGGGGACGGGCGACGCCCGACCATGGGCGGCGGCGGACGATGGTGAGGAAGCGTTCATGAACACGTCTCGAATTTAGAGTATCTTACATGTTTCGGTGAAAGACGTTTCGGTGAAAGATTCGGGGCGGACGGAGCTCACTCCGACCCTCCCGCGCTCCCGCGCTGCACTTCCTCGGCTTCGAACGCAGCCACCGTCTTAAGGATGTCCCGCACCAGCGCGTCGACGTCCAGGCTGTCCGGATGTCTCCCGTCGCGGTCGCGCTCGCCCACCGCGCGCGCGCGGCACTCAACAACCTCGCCCGCGCGAGCCGCCTGCTCGAGCGCTGGTTCCCCAGCCGCCGGGATCGTCGTCCCCGCCGCCGTCACCGCGTCATCTTCTTTCGCGTCTTCGTCGTTCGCGCCGGCGCGCTCCTGCCGCGCTCCTGCCGCCTGCCTCTCCCGCTTCTCCACGCGCTTGCTCCCCAGGTGCTTGTCGTACAGCCCGTCGTAGTACTCCAGCAGCCCGTCGGCGACGGCGGCGAAGTCGCCCTCGCGCAGCGCGCCGCGCAGCGCGTCGGCGCGCTGGTTCCCCAGCCGCTTGCGCAGCTTCCCCACGCTCTCGTCCATCGCGCCGCGCCAGGCGGGGTCGGCGCGGTGCGTCTCCGCGGCGTAGTCCTCCACCAGCGTCCGCAGACGCGTCGCGCGGGGCGCGACCACGTTCACCACCAGCGGCGCGCGCCGCATGCGCGCGAACAAACCGGGGTCCACCGAGCACTTCCCGACGTGCGGCCCCTCGTCCTCGATGAAGATCCACGCGGGTCCGGCGGCGGACGCGCGCTCCTCCGTCGTGAGCGCGACCCAACGCATGGCGACGAGGTTGGCGAAGTGCTCGCTGGTGGGCTGCGCGGGCGGTCGCCCGACCCAGCCGAACGCCGAGCCGCTGTGCGCGGCGATGCCCTCCAAGTCGATCACGCGCTCGCCGGCGGCGCGCAACCCGAGCAGCGCGGCTGTTTTCCCCACGCCCGTGCGCCCGCCGACGACGCACAGCCGCGGCTCGCGGCGCTTCTCCGGCGCTTCTCCCGGCTTCGCGGCGTTCGAGCAATCCTCGAACATGCTGGAGGACGTCGAGGCGGAGGACGCCATGGAGGAGGAGGAGGACGAGCGCGTGAGCGACGCCGGCGTGTGCCACCGAGTCAGCACGAACCGCCGGAACGCCTTGTAGCCGCCGCGCACCACGCGCGCGTCCAGCGACCCGGGCGGGGCGGCGTGCAGCAGCAGCCACGTCAACGAGCTCGACCGCATGCCTCCCCGCCAGCAGTGCACGTACACGACCAGCGGCGCGCGCGCGGAGGCGCGTCCCGGCTCCGCCTCCTTCGCCTCCGCGAGGCGCACCACCTCGTGCACGAGGCGCTCGAGTTTGGGTCGGACCGCCTTCATGCCGAGCACCAGCGCGACGCCCCTGCCCTGCTTGGCGAACGCGGTGCCCACCTTGGCGCGCTCGTCGTCCGTGAACAGCGGTACGTTCAGCGCGCCGGGGACGTGGCCCCTCGCGAACTCCCCGGGGGACCGCACGTCCACGATGAGCGCCTCCGCCGCGCGGTCGGCGTCTGAGCACGCGACGGAAGCGCGCACGAGGTCTTCCACCTCGGCGCGGCACTCCGCGCCGCCCGCGGCGAGGTCCAGCTTCACCCCGGAGGCGAACGCCTCCATGTCGTCCGTGGACAGCGGCGCGGACGCATCACGCAGCGCCGCGAAGAGGTCCGCCGTCGACGGACCCGCCATCGCGCCCGTCGACACTGCCTTCTTGCGACCACGCCGCGAGACGATGGAAAAAGTGCGGCGCGTCGAGATGGACTGCTTGCTTCGGTACAAGTGAACGGGGCTCATGAATTTGGAACGCCGGACTATTTGCCCATAGGAGAATGTATTCGGACAGCAGCACGGTTGTGGAAATATTCGGACAAACACGAAGTTCGCCTTCTGACGACGCTTCCCGTTCACAACTCATCACCGCGAGCGCTCCGCGCGCGCGCCTCACTTCTCCCGTTCCCGAAACCGTCTCCGCTCCTCCCACCACCGTTCCGCGTCTTCGGGTCGTCTTCGTCTGTGGCGTCTTCGGCGGCGGCGTCCGGGGGATCCGTCTCTCGCGCGTCGTACGCGTCGAAGGCTTCGCCCGACGCGCGCGCCAGACACTCGCGCGTCTCTTCCCTGGTCCTGGCGTAGCGCTCGCGGCAGGTCTCCTCCGCCAGCGCGTCGTCGAGCTCGTGCACGAGCAGGCGCGCCGCGCTCAGCAGCGTGCGCTTCTCGAGCACGCGCATGGCCACCGCGGCGCGGTACCGCGAATCCGTCACGCGCGAGGACGAGTACGTATTTTCGTATTTTCGTATCTCCGCGCCCAGCGCCGGGTCGTACGGGTTTTGGTCCAGGAACGCCTCCATCGTCGCCAGGTCCTGCGCCAGGCTCGTCGGGTACCGGAGCAGCAGCTCGTGCGCCGCCTTGAGCAGCGTCGCGCGCGTGACAGCCTCGTTGCGCGCGGACACGACGCCGCCCGCGACGGCGGCGGCGAGGGCGCGCGGGTCGTCCAGCTCCGCCTCGGTCGCGACCTGCACGCGGGTCGCCGCGAGCAAGTCGCGGTCGAGCCGGTTCGGGAAGAAGTGGAAGTTGCGCGCGCTCGGGGATAAGCCGTGTTTCGCTAACACCTCGCGCTTCCGTCGCCGCAGAGGGTCCTTCTTGCCCACGCGCGGCGCCACCTCCACGCACTCGTCCGGGTTGAACCGCGGCACGAACCCGTACTGCAGAAACGCGTACTGGCTCGGCTTCTCGCCGTAGTTGAACCGGATCTCCTCGCCCGGCCCCCGGAAGGGAACGCCCGCGGAGACCACCACGGCGCCGCGCGACTCCACGAACGAAATCGTGACTGCGGGCGCGTCGTCCGCCGCGTGCCTCGACCCTATGCCCGTGCCGCGCGCGTACCCGTGGTTGATCATGTCGAACAGGGGCACCAGCGCGAGGATCGTCTTCGCGTTCGACGCCTTCGACGCCTTCGAGTTTCTCGGCGGCGATCGCGTCGTTCCCGCCACGGGCACGTGCGCGGCGCGCGACCACACGATGGACATCGCCCACGCCCAGTTGGACGCGCGGAAGTGTTCTTCCGGGAACGCGTCGGGAAACGCGCGGCTCAGCTCGGGGAACAGCGCGTCGCGTTCGGCGATCCATCCGCGCAGCACCGCGTCCCTGAACCCGACCAGGTTCGAGCCCTCCAGCTGCGCGAGCTCTTTGGGCGCCCAGAGCAACGGCGAGCCGACGTCCTTGGGCAGCACGGAGACGTACGGCCACCAATGCGAGCGATCCCCGACCACGTGCAACTCGTGGAGCAAGTGGAGCGCCAGCACGGCGTTGATGCTCATCTCCGTGCGGTTCGCCGCGAGCTCGGCCAGCGCGGGCGCCAGCGCGGGCGACCGCCGCGCGGACGCCGTGGACAGGCACTTCAACAGCGGGAGCGACATCAGCGTCTCGCCTTTCTCCACGCGCGCGGCGGTCACCAGCCCGCGACCGCGACCGAACACGGAACGCACGCCCACGGGCCCCACGAACGGCTCGTCGTCGGCGTCGGCGCCGGCGTACGGCGCGCTCAGCGGTTCACGCACCCACCGCTCGAGCGCGCGATCGCGCTCGTGCGGTTCGCCGACGGCGCCCAGGCGTCCGCGCGGAATCGAGGGCACGCCTCCCGCGCCCGCTCGCGCCCCGCCCTCGGCGTCGACCGAGCCGTCGCCGGCGCGGGCGTCGGGGAAGACGCCCGGGAACGCGCGCTCGAGCACCGCGCGTCTCTCCTCGGGGGTCATGCGCGCGGCGTCCACCTCCAGAGGCGCCACCGCGGGGGGCGCCAACGCGGCGAGGAGCAGGAAGAGCGCGACGCGAGCTCGGCCTCGCGCGACGCCGCCGCCGCGTGAGCGCATCCGCGAGGCGCGCGTCGCATCGCGCGGGCGTCTCATCAGACCGTCCGCGGTGCGCCAACCGCTGGAGGAAGAGCCGAGTTCGTCGTTGTCGCAGCTCGAGTGCCGAGTTCTCGAATCGTCCGCCCGAACTTTCGTCGGCGCGCGGCGCGCCGCAACTTCAGCCCCGCGCAGAGGCACAGTCACCTTTGTCGGGCGCTTCCACGAGTCACAGACCGTAGAACAAAAAAACCAAGCGGAGTTGCGAATATTTTTCAGCCAATCACCGACTTGAAACGCGTTCCGCAGCTCGAGATTCGTTCGTATCAACGCTCGATCCCGCGCGCGCCCGCTATTCCCGCACACACCCCTACCCGTTCTCACGACGAGTAAAATGGCCGCCATCTGCAACGTCCCCGTCGCGCTCCGCGCCACCGCGAAGCGCACCGTCGCGAAGCGCGGCATGTCCGTCAAGGCCGCCGCCGGTCCCCAGCACTGGCTGCCCGGCACCGAGCCCCCCGCGTACCTGGACGGGACCATGGCGGGCGACTACGGCTTCGACCCCCTGCGCCTCGGCCAGAACCCCGAGACCCTCCCCTACCTGCAGGAGGCTGAGCTCATGAACGGCCGCTGGGCGATGCACGCCACCGCGGGCATCCTCTTCACGGACGCCGTGGGTCTGCCCAAGTTCTGGGAGGCCGGCGATGCCGCGCTCGGCGACTGGGACATCAAGACGCTCGTCGCGATCCAGGTCGTGGTGATGGGCTTCCTCGAGGCTGCGCGCATCCGCGGGTTCATGGCCACCGGCGAGTCCGGTGTCGTGGGCAACTTCCCCTTCGACCCCACCGGCCAGGACTCCCCCGCCATGAAGGTGAAGGAGATCAAGAACGGCCGCCTCGCGATGATGTCGTTCCTCGGCATGGTGTCGCAGTACGCCGTCACCGGCACCTCCCCCCTGGAGGGCCTCAAGGCGCACATG
>Ga0181601_10004787_pt1 | contig 11309 bp, 5 predicted proteins | sample 041ome_8_FD_133020 | JGI IMG/M metagenome (GOLD analysis project Ga0181601, IMG submission 133020) | Coastal salt marsh microbial communities from the Groves Creek Marsh, Skidaway Island, Georgia - 041407BS metaG (megahit assembly) | ecosystem: Environmental > Aquatic > Marine > Intertidal zone... | reverse complement strand
CGCGGCCAAATGTCGCTTGGTCTCCGACGATCCCGTCCCTTTTGTGCGACCGCAGGAAGCGCACGCGCAGCGAGCCTCGGCCCACGTCCGCGACCGCGGGCGTCGTGTGGCCCACGACTTCGGCGTCGAAACGGGACGACCCGCTCGTCGATGCCGATTCTTCGCACAGGCGCTGGAACGCGGACGCCACACCGAAGGACCACGCCAGTTCCAGGCCGCCCTTCGCCTCCTCGGCGCAGCGCCGGACGCGCGTGACTGTCACCGAGCCCGGCAGCCTCATGCCCTGACGCGCCTCCGGGCGCGGAGGCGAGTGCCGTAGGCGAGGCGTGTAAGCGACGTTTCGGGGAGGTGTCAAAAACGTGTATTTACAACATGAACGAGACGTTGGGCGTCACAAGAAAGCGCGACGCGCGCTCGCGTGTCATCTCCGCGATGCGCGTCTCCGTCCTGCGAGCGCCCGTCGCGCCCCGCGCGGCGTCGTCCGCGCGGTCCGCGACGAGCCCGCGCGCGCGCCGCGCCGCGCTCGTCGCGCCCCGCGCCTCCGCCGAACCCATCATGATCGTCTCGGACCTGGACGGCACCATGGTTGGCGACGACGCCGCGACCGCGGCGTTCACGGCCGCCTGGACGGAGGAAGGCGCGTTTCCCAAAGGCTCCGCGCTGGTGTACTCCACCGGCCGCTCGCTGGAGTCGTTCGCGGCGCTAATCGCGGAGAAGAAAGGCGTGATGGCCGTTCCCGACGCGCTCATCTGCGCGGTGGGCACCAAGGTGTACAAACGCGTCGACGACTCAAACGTCGCGAAAGACAAGACGGAGAGCCTCGTCGCGGCGACGCTCAAGAAGCTGCTGTTCAAAGACGCGAAAGAAAAAGAAAAAGCCGACGCCGCGATCGAACGCGAGCTTCGCCTTTGGATCGAGGACATCGACTGGACCGCGCGCCTGGACGCGGATTGGGACGCCGACGTGATCCGCGCGGCGGCGGCGGCCGCCATTAAAATCGCCGGCGACGAAAACGCGCATTTGCGTCCGGAGGAGGAATTCACCGAGCACAAGATCACGCTCGGCGTGCGGGACGAACACGTCGAGAGCGTGATGTTCGAAATCGAACGATTCTGCGAGGCGTTTTCGGAAGGATCTTCGGAAACGCCTCACGGGTCGGAGATGTCCGTCGGAGGTTCGAACGCCGTCGGCGCGACTATCGCGAATGAAACAAAGAGACTCACTAAAAAAAAAAAAAGAGTGATTCCGAAACTCGTCGCGTCTGGAACCGGGGGATGGCAATACTTGGACGTCGTGTCTCGTCGCGCGGGCAAACTCGAGTCGCTGGAGTACGTCCGTAACGCGTTTAACGTCCCGACGTCGCGGACCGTGGCGTGCGGGGACTCGGGGAACGACATCTTAATGCTCGGCGGGAAAAACAAAGCCGTCGTCGTCGGGAACGCGCAACCGGCGCTGTTGCGATGGGCGGAGGAAACGCTACTGACGGAGACGGACCAAAATCGGCTCTTTCTCGCTTCCGAGAAGGAGGCGCTCGGCGTGCTGGAGGGTCTGAGGAAATTCGGGCTCATGGCGGAGAAGTGAGCGTGGAGGGTATTGGTGCGTAATTATTGGTGCGGTATCGTGTAGTAGCGTTCGACTATTAATACCGCCGTGATCGCGTCGTCAATCAATAGCGCCTTTAATTAATGAGCGTCGTCAATCGCTCTTAACCACGGTCCACAGAAACGGCGCGTCCGACGCGTCCTCCGGCGACGCGACGTACTCGTCGCCACCCTCAGCGCCGCTTCCCGCGCCGCTCTCGTCGACGTCACCGACAGAACGCACGATGAGCCTGTACTCGTTCAAGACGAACACGCCAGGTGTAAACGCGGTCGCGACTAACTCGACCGTCACCGTCGCGCCGGGAGAAACCGTCGCCGAGCGTCTGGTCGGCCCGGTCCAGAGCCACGGCGGACCGGGAGGCAGCGACGTGAGCTTTTCCTCAGCGCGTCCTCTCGTTTTCGTCTCGACCGCGTCGTTCCGCGGTGTGTGTATCCAGCCGCTCGCGGGAACGCCGGCGTGGCTTCCGTCGTCTTCTTTCTCTTCGTCGTCGCGTTCCGTGAAGGAAGAGACGTGAGAGACGTTCGAGTCGACGCGCGCGCCGCGCTGCGCGGACTCGAACGTCACGCGCTTCGGGAAACGAGACGGGTTGTGCGCTCGCAAAACAAAACGCGCCGAGACGGAACCTTCCGCGGAGACGCCGTCCGCGGAAGAAACCGGTTTCTCACTCGTACTCGTCTCGATGGTCGATGCGCTCGGTCCTTCCAGCGTGAAGCGAACGCGTATCTCGCGCGTATCTCGACGGTGGCGAAAAAAATGTCCGTCGTTTTCGTCTTCTTTCGCGTCCGGAAGAGCGAAACAACGCGAAGCCGAAAACGCGTGCGCGCCGAAAAAAAGACGCGCGCCTGATTCGTTCGAAACCGCCTCCCACTCGACGACGACTGATTTGTCGCCGCGAAACGCCGCGAAACCCTTCGTCGGTGGGTTCGGGTCCCTTCGACCGTCACGTTCCGGTCCCTTCGACGACGCTTTTCCTTGCCGCGAAGCGGAGCTTTGCGCTTTCGCGCTCTTGGCGGACGCGGCGAAAGAAAGAGAAGCGCGCACCAGTCGTTCGAGCGCCATAGGCTCGTGCGCCGCTTCAACCTCCGATTCGTCAAACGAGGCGTCCACTTCGAGTCCGACGTACGACACGACGTCCGAGACGTTTTCGTTTCTCACGACGTTTTTCCTTTCGGCGTCGTTCGCGAGCGCCTCGGCGGGCCCGGCGAGAAATACCGCGTCCCGCGCCTTTCCGGGCTCGATCAAAAGCCCGCGCGTTTGCGTTTTCGAAGCCGCCGCGGAACGCGGGACGCGCACCGCGGGTTGCAGACAAACGTCGTTTCGTCCTTCCTCGTCAGACGCGAGCAGACGCACGGCGCGCACGAAAAACGTCTCAGCCGAGACGTTTCGCGCGGCGACGCGCACGACGCGCGCCGCGGGGTGCGTCGCGGATGCCGAGACGCGCGCGTGTATATCGAGACTGGGCGTCACCTGTATTCGCGCCTCAACGCGCGCTAAGCGGTACCGCAGGGACGGCGGCGCCGGCTCGGGGGGCTCGTAGCACACCACGAACGGCGCGTCGACGACGCCCGCGCGCGTCGCCCGGAGGTACAACGCCAACGACACCGTCTCGCCGGGCCTTATGACGGACCACGTTTGAGGCGTTACGACCACCGACGCGGCGCCAAGCTTTGGCCGCGAGTCTTTTTCTTTTGCCTTGCGGTCGTCCTCGGCGGAAGTTTCCGCGAGCACCACGAGCCCATCCATTGGCAAACGCACGCGCACGCGCAGCGCCGCCGTCGCGTCGCCTTCTTGATCCGTCGTCAAAGAGTCAGACCCAGATCGTGTCCCTCGCGACGGGAGCGCGACGTTTTTCGCCACGAGCGTCACCTTCGCGACGCCGCCGAGCGGCATCGACGCCGGGACGCCCAGCAAGCGCACCTCCAGTTTCGGCATCGCCGGCGTGACGCGTAACGCCAAACGTCGCAAACGCGGCGTGTCTCGCACCCAGCTCACGCCGTCCGAGCCGCGGCGCGTGCGCGGCGCGCGCGGGTCGAACGAAACGTAATTCAACGAAACCTGCGTCGTGGGAGGCGTCGACACGCCGTCGGTCTCGCCGTTTCCGTTTTTTTGCGTCTCGTCAATAACGCTCAAACGCCACGACACGCCGCGCGCGCGGAGCGTCCCTTCCGTTTCGGGGACGCACGCGAAACGCACGAGCCGCGTCTCGAGCGGACGCAGAGTGATGTCCTGCGTCGTCGCGGAGACGCGTTTCGTGCGCTTTTCTTTTCGTTCCGAAAGCGAAAGCGCTTCAAGAGCTTCGGTTTCGTTTTTCTTTTCGTTCTCCTTCTCGAAATCGCACACCAGCGAAACCTCCGTCAGCGTCAGCGGGATCCGAAGCGGGTTCCGGAACCGCGTCGAGAAAAAAACCGTCTCGCCCGCCGCGCAAACCCCGAACTGCTCGCCGCCCTTCTTCTTGCCACCCGCGCGCGGCGCGTCGAGCCACGTCGATTGTCCCACACCGCCGTTCGCGAGGTGCGCGGGGACGACGCCGTCCGATTCCATCACTCGCCATCGCCGTTCCGAGACGAAACCACCGAGACCGTCGACGTCGCCGGCGGTTTCGCGAGTCTCCAAACGACCGTCCTCGAAACCGACGACGACGTCGCCGACGTCGATTTCCGGTAAACAAACGCCCATTCTCGCGTCAAGCCATGTCGAACCGAGTTCTCGTTTTGAATCGTCTTCGTCGTCCAGCGTCGAGGTGTGCTTCGCTTCGCGCCTCGCGTCGAGAAAGAGAAACTCGCGCAGGTACGTCGCCTGCGCCGCGGCGGAGACCCCGTCCGCGCAAAAGAGGAGCTTCTCGAAGTGCGACGCCGCCGCCGGCGATGCCCCGCACCGCGCAATCTGCCTCCCCAGCGCGAAGTGCAGGTGCTCGCGCGCGCGCGCCCACGGCGTCTTCACCGAAGACCCGTCCGGGAAAAAAGAACGCGCGTTGTTTTTGGTTTCGTTTTCGACGTCGTCGGCGTCTTCGTACGCGGGAAGCGCGGACGCGTAGCACCGCGCGGCGTGCGCGCGAAACCCGGCTTGCGCGAACCTGTGCCCGGCGAGCGTCGCGTGCATCGCGAACTTTCGCGCGGACGGCGGGTCCGTTCGCAAAAACGCAATCGCCGCCGCCTCGAGCGCGGCCGCGGCGCAGTGGTGCGGCAGGCCCTCGTCGCCTGATACGGTCGCGAGCGCGAGCGCGGCGTCTCTGTGTGCGCCGGCGGCGGCGAGGAAGACGGCGCGCGAATAACTCGCGCGCCACGTCCAGTTTGAAGTTTCCGCAACTTCAAACGCGCTCTTGCGGTGCGCGGCGACGGCGGATTCAAAGGCGGCGTCGATTTCTCGTTTCGCGGAGTCGTTGACGACGAACGTTTTCGCGACGGCGCTTCCGAGAGAAGGCAAACAGATCAACGCGTGTGCGAGTCCCTCGTGCGCGCACGCTAACCGTCGGAACGCCTTGTCCAATTTGAAGTCGCTCTGCAGTAAACGGTAGTGGTGCGCGGCGGTTTCGTGGTCTCGTAACGAAAACGCGAGATCCGCCGCTAAACGGATCTCGCACTCGGGCGACCGGAACGAGTACTTGGAGTCTTCGTTCGACGACGACAAAAAACCTTCGTCGCGAGAAGGTTTTTGTGCGTGCGAGGAAGACGACGCGCTTCCAGAAGAAACATCGGCGTTACCCGTGTTGGCGGTGACGTTCGCCAACGCTCCGAAACTGCCGCCGAAGCCTCCGAGCGCGCCGGCGGCGCCGAACCCGCGGCCCCAGAACGTCTTGAGCTGGTTCTTCAAACCCTTCCGGGTCGACGCGATGTTCGCGTTCAGCGCGGTGAGCCGCCGCTCCATGTGCGGCAGGAGCGTCTCGGTCGCGAATACACGCACGAACGTTTTGAGCGCCTCGACGTCCTCGTCGCGGAGGGCGACGCGGTCGGCGATCGATGTTGGCGAACCGTCCGCGGGCGACTCCGACGCGACCAGCCGCGCGTCAGCGTCGCGAGCGAAGAGATGTGCGAGCGCGGCCGCGCGCGCCTCTCTCCCGGCTTCGGAAGCGATACTCGCTTCCGGTATCGCTTCCGAAGAACCCCTTTCGGAAGAAGCCAATATCGGTAACGCCGTGACGAAAACGTCCGCCCCGCCGCTGCCGGGTTTCGTCTTGAGGGCGTCGCGCACCGCTTTTAAACACGCCTCCGATACGACAACCGTCGGGTCGTGGAGCACGACGAAGTGTTTGGCGACGTCCGGGTCGGCGGCTTCGCTGCGAATCGCGGGAGGGTACGATTCCGGGTTTTCGTAATACGGCGCGCTCATCTTCGAAAAGGTTTCGACGAGGTACGAAGTCATCCTCGAATCGTTCGTCGAGGCGACATCCGTATTAGCCTCAGACGAAGAATGACTCGCGTCGACCGCCGTCGCGAACACGATCGCGCGAACGTGGTCGGCGGTTTCGAAATCGGAAAACGCGCACGACGCTCTAAACGCGCGACGCGCGAATCGGTCCAACCACGGCGTGCCGAACCACGACACGAGAGGAGTCTCTTCGTTTGCATTCGCGACGCGGATCGCGTCGCGCGTCGTTTTCGGGACGGCATCGAGCATCGCGCTCAGCGAGTCATCGTCCGTCAAGTCCCACGGCTCGAACGCGCGCCTGGCGTACGCCTCCGCCACCTCCGGCGCGACGCGGCGGCACTCGCGCACGCCGTGGAACCGGATCGATATCTCCGATAACGCGTAAGGAGGCGCCTCCGCGTTGTGTCGCATCGGGACGTTCAGCCCGCTGACGTCCGCGAAGGGGCGCAGCAGATCTGCGAACGATCGAACGCCACACCGCGCGCACGCCGCGTCCGCCTCCGGCGTGGTCACCGTCGCCACCACGGGCGCGTACCGCGCCTGCACCTGCCGGCGGTACTCCGCCATCCGCGAGGACGGCGCCATCGCCGCGGACGCGCGCGCGGACGCGAATGGAGAAGGCGTCTGGAATACCACGACGAGCAGAAGAAGCCTGCCGCGAACCCGTCGCGCGCGTCGGTGACGAGCGGTTGACGTCCATGGGGACGAAAAAAGCCACGACGATTTTGAGAAAAGGTGAACCTCGCGGCGGTTCTTCCGCGCTCATATCGCGGCGCATGGGCCGCGCTTCTTCCCGGCCGCGCTCGCGGCGCGCGTCCGGGGGCGTCGCGTCCGCGGACGCGTTCGTGGACGTCGCCGGCATCACAGCGGAGCGCGCGGCGGAAGGCAGCGGGAGCGAGTGGAGCTCCGACTCGGAGAAGGAAGAGAACGCACGGGAAAGAGCAGTCGTTCCGAGACCCGAGGGCACGGTGGGGGTCGCCGCCGGGGCCGACGCGCGGGTCGCCGTGACGCGCGTCGGCGACGACGCGCGCGCGTCACCTCTCGTGCGCGTGTTCCTGTTCACCGACGAGAAGGGCCTCGAGTCGGCGCGACCCGTGACTGTGCGCCTGGTGGTGGCCTCGAGGCCACCTCCTTTTGTTTCGTCGGGAACCTACGGCGACGTGCTCCGCGCGTCCTCGCCGAAATCGTCCACCACGCCGTTCTGGATTGGGTCAATTGCGGAGCGGCTCGCGGGGCTCGCCGGCGCGTGGCCCGCGTGGGACGTACGCCGAAGCTCGAAAGCCAAGACCTTTCTCGAGACGCAACTCGAGGACTTCAAAAACGCCACGCCCTACACGCCGACCGAGCCGCGACACGACGAAGGTCACGAGAACGAAAGCGACGAGCGTGAGAAGGAGAAACGAAAAGAAAACGCGCGACCTTCTAATCCGCCTCCCCCGATGCCTTGGTCGCCCGACCTCTCCGAGTCCGAGCGCGCCGCGCGGTGGCGCTACGCCGGCGGAGGCATGCACCAGCCGGTGCACGGACCGGCGACCCCCGCCGAGCGTTGGGTCGCCGGGAGAACGAAGAGCGCGGGAAGTTCCCGCGATGGCGTCTCCGCGATCACCGCCGAGGCGCTCGAGACCAGCGCCGAGGTGGCGCTCGCGGTGGACGGCGAACGCGCGCTCTCGCCGCGCGCCGCCGCGGCGGCGGCGGAGTTGGTCCGCCGCGCGCGCCGGGAGGCGGGAAACCAGGAGGCGTTTTTTTCTTCCGCTTCGCGCGACGCGAAACCCGCCGCGGTGTCGCGTAAGAAACGCGACAAGACCCCGCCCACCTCGGAGACGCGCCTGCCGTTGCCGGCGACGTCGCTCGCGGCGTGCGCGAAAGAGAAAGGCGTCTTAGAAACGCCGTCTTCGGAGGAAACAAAAGCGCCTCTTCCGGAAAAGGAAGACGAGCCGGAAAGAAACGCCGCGGGCGTCGCCGCATTTTCCTCCGTGGAGAAATCGAAGCTGTGGGGCGCGTGGTCGCCCTCCGTGCAGCGCCGCCGCCGCAGGAGGCTGGACGCCGCGCGAGGCGGCGGGAGCCTTCTTGTCGGCGATGTATCCTCAGACGTATCCTCAGACGATGAAGACGAAAGAAAGCGCGAACGGCTTTCGCGCGCGAAGAGCCTCTTCCCCGCGAAAGAAAAGAAAAAAGAGGACGATTCGTCGTCGCGCCCGAGCCCGGTCTTTCCGGGCGGCGGCTCCGGGCGTTCCTCCGGGTACGAAGAGGAGGACGACCCGACGGACGATAAACCGACCGGGGACTCCGAATCATCCACCTCTACCTCCGCGTCGTCGTCCGACGTCGGCACGCCCGCCCGAGACGAAGAAAACGTCGATTAACGCGTCGGATGACTTTTTGAAGAGACGACGGACGCCTCGCCTTTTTTCGCGGTTTCTTTCGAAAAGAAACGACGCGCGGCGCGGGAAAAGAGACGCCCTTCAGAGACGTTCGAAGATGAATGTTTTCAAGAGACTACGAGACGATACACACACAGACGTCATTTCATTTCTCTGCTTTTCTTCGTCTCCCAGTACGTCTCCGGTCGGCGCAACACGAAATAAGACCCTTTGTTCCCTTTGCTAATTCGGATATCTTCGTCGAGGTACGTCGTGGCGAACCACCCCTTGGTTTGCCCCGGCCTTATATTCTCCAAGACGTCGAACGGCACGGGGTACGGGATTTTGAACCCGTCCGGCCCGCCCCACTCGTTCTCGACCGAGAAGTACCCGCCTGAGAACCGGTAGAAAAAAGAGTTCGCGTCGCGCACGCCTTCCATCTTCGCCTCGATCGTCAACGCTACACCCGGGCCGAACTCGACGACGTTTTCCCACTTTTTGTCATTCGGAGACGAGTCGGTCGGAGACGACCCGCGCGGGTCCTCCAACACCTGGAACACGTTGTCCACGGTGCTGTTCCCGACAACAAGAGACTGCACCGGGCTCGGCCCTTTCTCGAACAGGTACTTCACCCACGACTCGACGCTGAAGAACGACACGTCCGCCGTGCCCGGCTGGAACGTCGTCAGCAACTGCCACTCCTCCAGAAACAGATCCGGTCGCTCGAAGGGCTCGGGGTTCGGGTTACGAGCCTCCAGAGCCTCCACGAGCTCCTCCAGGCGTTTGCGATCGCCCACGCGCGCCATACGAGACGCGCCGTCGCCGCCCTTGCCGAGCACGGCGAGCAGCTCCGCCTTCAGGGCCTCCACGTCGGTCCCGTCGTCGCTCGAGGAGGCGTCGGCGCGGATCGAAAACCGAACGCGGGCCCGGGCGGGGGAGGGCGCGAGGTGTCGTCGCGGCGCGTCCCTCCGACCGCGGAAGGTGGCCCGACCCGCGACCGGCGTCGCGAACGCCGCGAGAGCCATCTTTGATGCCTTCTGACGAACACCTCGTTGGTGCGGAGGCGAGTGGGACGGACGCGCGAAACGTCGTCATCGCACGTGCCACGTGGAGGACGAGTCGAAGACGACGACACGAGACACGCGAAAAAACGAAACGGCGTTGTTCGCCAAAGAAGGTGTCCACTACGCGACGCGCGATCAAACGATCCTCCCTCCCTCGCATCACACCGGCGCGTTCTTCGCCATCTCGTACGCCACGAGCACGATCCCGCACGTCGGGCCCGCGCGCGCCGCTCTGGGTGCCCACCCCGCGAACAAAGAGCTCAGTCCCCCCTGTCGCGCCACCGCCGCAAGCTCGCCAAACAAACCGCGGCTTTTCACGCGATTCGCCATCGTATCAATCGCCGCCGCGTTCGCCGGAGATACACAGCCGGAATCTCTCTTGGACATACCCCCCGCGAAGTCCAGTAAACTAGGCGCGTCTCTGATCTGCACGCGCGTCTTCACCACGTCCAGCGGCGTGGTGAGCGCCGCCACCGCGCCTCCCGCGACGGCGCCCGAAAAAAAGTGCACGCACAACGTCTCCCGCGAATCCAATCTTGGATTGGATTGGTTTTTCCAGCCCTTCGCGGTTTCCGTCGCCGCCTCCCGCAGGTGCTCCACCGCGAACCAGTACAGCGCCGAGTAGGGCACGTCCCGCGCGAGCGTCGGACCGGCGCCGGTCCACAGCCGACGCACAGCGCCCGCCGCGTCGCCGCCGCGACGCAGGTAGCCGCTCCGCAGGCTTCCGAAAACCGAGCCTTTGTTCGGAGAGAGGTTGGTTTTCCCGTCGCCGCCGACATTGCCGCCGCCGACGCCGACGCTCGCGCCGTCGCGATGCGCTCGGTTGTTTTCTCCGCCCAAACGCGTGTCCCCTCGCGCGGCGTCGCTGAGGCTGGTCCAGACCCCGGATCGGTCCCCGGCTCGAACCCCGCGCGCGCCGCCGCGGCTCGCCTGCGCTCTTGTCCGCACCAGATCCAGCGGCGCGACGCACAGCACGGCGAAGGCTCGGCTCGCCGCGCCCGCCGCCGCGGGCGCCAGAGGCACGAGGTGCTCGGTGTCGTTTGACCTCTTGAGTTGCCGCTTCAAGTACTCGTTGCCGTAGTCGTAGCAGGGGAGGTAAATGCCGACCGTGGGCACCGCCACCAGCAGCGCGGCGCTCGTGCCCCGAAACAACGCGCGCGCGCCCTCTTGCCGCACGATCTTGCGCAGCACGTCGAATGAGGACGTGTACACCTCGCACTCGGGCGCGCACAGCCGGCGCGGGAGGTGCGGGTTGCCCGTGGTCGGGCACTTCGGAGGACACCCCAGCGTGGCGAGGGTCAGGGACGGCGCTCGTCGGCCGGAGAATCCGGCGCGCTCGGAAGGAAACGCCGCCGCGTGCCTGAATCCCTGCGCCTGAATGCGAGTCGTCACCACGTCCAGGGGGTTCACCACCACCGCGCTCACGCACGCCGCGATGCCCGCCGCGGCGGCGCGCCGACGCAGGGGCACGCCATCCTCCGCGTCCATCGCCGCCGACGGAACGCGCCTCGCCCTGTGGCAGCGAGGAAGCTCGAGATCGTGAGAACTGCTTTTTTGCGCGTCGACGTCACGGGCATGACGGGGTCCCTCCCGTAAAAAACGGAACTTCCGACCTCAAAAAAGTCGTAGCTTTCGGGGAGGTCGCTTCCTCTCGCGAGCTAGAGGCGCGGTGCGCGCGGTGGCTGGATGTGGGGGACGGCCGCGGCATATGCCGAAGAAGATGAAGAGGTGCTCGCACGGCAGGCTGAAACACCATTGCGCGGACTGCAACCCCTGCCCGCATGGCAAGCTGAAGAAGAACTGCGCGGACTGCAACCCCTGCCCGCATAGCAAGCTGAAACGCTTCTGCGTGGACTGCAACCCCTGCCCGCATGGCAAGCTGAAACACCACTGCGTGGACTGCAAGCCCTGCCCGCAT
>Ga0181601_10004784_pt1 | contig 11316 bp, 6 predicted proteins | sample 041ome_8_FD_133020 | JGI IMG/M metagenome (GOLD analysis project Ga0181601, IMG submission 133020) | Coastal salt marsh microbial communities from the Groves Creek Marsh, Skidaway Island, Georgia - 041407BS metaG (megahit assembly) | ecosystem: Environmental > Aquatic > Marine > Intertidal zone... | reverse complement strand
TGTGGCCAAGGATGCCCTTCAGGCAAAGCAAGTCATGGAAAATTCGCCCCCAGAGGTGGAGCAAGGAACGGATTCGGGTTCGCCCAATTTATTAGTTTCTCTGGCCATGCTTTGGGTCGCTACCTGCACTCTTTGGATCGGCTCAGAATCCCTGGTTTATGGCTCAAAAAATCTTGCCTACCTCGCTGGAGTGCCCGAAGAACTGATTGGTTTTACCCTGATCGCCCTGGGCACTAGTCTCCCAGAACTCGCCGCCTCCATAAGCCTTGTTAGGAAACAACAAACCGCCATGCTACTGGGCAACATCGTGGGATCCAATTTGTTCAACATTGCCTTGATTGGCGGGATCGCCGGCATTCTTGGCCCCGTCCGTTGTGCCACCCCACGTCCTTGGGTGGATTATTTATCCCTACTTTGTATCACATTTCTGCTTGTCCTTTGGCTCAGGGGAAAAACCCTCCAAAAGAAACACGGGATTCTCTTACTTGCCCTATACACAGGTGCATGCATCAGCACCTGGCTACTCAACAGTTAAAACAATACCTCTTTCCTCAAATCAATGGGGATTGAAGATCGTAAAATGAATGACTCGACCTGCGGGGCAGGGAGAGATGGTGCCCTAATTAAGCGTTTTCCCCGACTTGAAAGCGAAGAAATTTTTCTACCTTGAGGGTACTGCCAATTTCTTTGGAAGTGGCTTCCACCAGTTCCTTGACCGACTGATCAGGGTTCTTCACGAAGGGCTGCTCAAGCAGACAGGATCCAGCAAAATATTTTTCCAATTTTCCGCTGACAATTTTGTCCACCGCCTGGGGTGGCTTTCCTTCAGCCTGGGCATTGGCAATCTCGGTCTCTTTCTCAACCAAGTCGCTGGGCACCTCATCACGGGAAACACAAATCGGAGAAGCCGCAGCGATGTGCATGCAAAGATCCTTGGCCAGAACCAGTGCATTTTCATTGCCGGAAACATCCCCATCAGAACCAATGGAAATAAGAACCGCCACTTTTCCACCTGTGTGAATGTAGGATTGTACGATACCAGTTCTTTCAGGAGCGAGTGCTTGGGATCGGGAAATTTGAATATTCTCTCCGATCTTGGCAATTTGCTCGGTGCGCTTGGATTCCATGTCCGCATCGGGATTGTTGAGAAGTTCCTCGGCCACAGAATTTGCAAAGGTCACGAAATCCTCGTTCTTGGCAACAAAGTCAGTCTCGCAATTTACTTCCACAAGGATGCCCTTGGAAAAATCGGTCGAGATCGACTGTGCAATAATCCCTTCGCCCGCGTCTCTTCCTGCCTTCTTCGCCGCGGAGGCAATCCCCTTCTTGCGAAGAATAGAGACCGCTTCCTCCATATCTCCATTGCTATCGGTCAGGGCACGTTTACAATCAATTAGACCTGCTCCGGTTCTTTCACGAAGGGTCATTACAGCATCTTTGGTGATGGTTGACATTGCTTAAGGTATGTTCGGAATTAAAAAATAACAATACTTTAGTGAAACTTAGGCATCTTCTTTGGCTGCCACAGGTTCCTCATCAGGTTGCTCTTCGGAATCGCCAGAATTAGCATCCACACTTTCTTGCGACTGTTTGTCTTCAGCCTGAGCAACTTCCACAGGAGCTTCTGCTTCGTCTTGTTTTTTGCGGTCATCAAAGTCCATTTCATCATAGCCCTCAGGCAGGGTGACTTCTGGCTCGTCTTCATTTTCAAGGAAGTCAGGTTCCTGAGCAACCGGCGTGATGTCTTTTCTGCGGGTTGGTGCCTCGACGCGCTTGGACAAACCGGTCTGGATGGCGTCGAGGATCACATCCACAATAATACGGATGGACTTAGTGGAGTCATCATTGCCTGGAATCGGATGGGATAGAATGGATGGATCCGAGTTGCTGTCCACCAAGGCAACGACGGGAATCTTCAACCGGTTGGCCTCTGCGACAGCGATCTCTTCGTTGTGGGAATCAATCAAAAAGATTGCTCCAGGAATGCCCTGCAAATTGAGCAAGCCTTCAAAATCACGATGCATTCGGGTCATTTGTCTCTTGATCGCAGCACTTTCCTTTCCGTGCATCTTATCAAGGCTGCCATCCTCTTCCATGCGAAGAAATTTTTTGTACTTCCCAATACTGGCAGAAACAGTTTCGTAATTGGTAAGGGCTCCACCCATCCAGCGATTCACACAGAAAGGCATATTGGTGGCTCCTGCCAATTCCCGGATTGGTTCCTTTGCCTGCCTTTTGGTACCAACTAGCAGAACTTGCTTGCCCGAGGCCACGATTTCTTGGATCGCCTGTGAGGCTTGCTCCAGAAGGTCGTAAGTTTTCTCGAGGTTGATGATGGAAATCCCGTGACGGTTATCGTATACGAAAGGCTTGGATTTGGGATTCCAACGGCGTACTTGATGCCCAAAATGCACTCCGGCATCGAGGAGGTCTTTTACAGATACGTTCATAATTGAGTGGTGTTCAAAGCCCTTCCGAACGAAGAAGGGAGAAATGATTTTCTTTTGACTGTGGTTAAGGTTGAGTTGAAGAGTTGGGAGCAGGGGCAGGATTTGAACCTGCGACCTTCAGGTTATGAGCCTGACGAGCTACCAGACTGCTCCACCCTGCTACAAAAGATCCAAAGTACAGCAACCTGGACACAGTGCAACAAAAACTTTTTTCTCGCCCGGTCCTATCCCCCATTTAGTCTGAGATCATATGGTTGACCTTAGCGAAGTGATTAAATTTTGCGACTATCGGGTGCGCTTGGGGGAAATCCCTGATTTTCCCGGGGCTCACAATGGACTCCAGCTCGAGAACAATGGGGAAGTCACCAGGGTTGGTGCTTCAGTCGATGCTGGACTGGTGCCTTTCCGCCTGGCAATCGAGAAAGAAGTGGACCTTCTTATTTGCCACCATGGATTGTTTTGGACGCCCCCCATCCCCATCGTTGGTTCAAACTTCGAAAAGATCAAACTTTGCATGGACCACAACCTCGCGTTGTACAGCTCTCACCTCCCCCTTGACTGCCATCCGGAAATTGGTAACAATGCCCTGCTTGCCAATAAACTGGGCCTTGAGCCCTGTGGTACCTTTCTTCCCTATAACGGGGTGGATGTAGGACTGATCACTACAAGTTCCTACGACCGCAATGAGCTGATCGACCGCCTGACCGATCTCTTCCCCAGAGGCTTCACCCCAATGGAGTTTGGGATGGGAAAACCGGAAAAAATCGCCATTCTTACTGGCTCCGGTCAAAGTGCAGTAGACCAAATCCTCCAATCAGGTGCCGATACCCTGATAACTGGGGAGCTCAAGCAGCATCATTTCAACCTCGCCCAGGAACTCGAGCTCAACCTCTTCGCCTGCGGGCATTACGAAACTGAGAAGTTTGGAGTGGAAGCACTGACCCTAGAAATTGCCCACCAGTTTGATCTGGGCTATGAATTTATTGAAACTCATTGCCCCCTCTAACGATCACTTCCTGGATTGCGGATTCTTACATTTTGCGGTTTGATGCAAACCATGATGATGAAGATTGGACTACTCAACGGACCTAACCTCGACCGCCTCGGCAAAAGAGAACCTGAGATTTATGGATCTCATACCCTTGAACAAATTGTCGAAGAGACAAAGACTCTCGGGGAGAAGATCGGATGCGAGGTTCATCCCTTCCAGTCCAATCACGAAGGGGCGTTGATCGATCAAATTCATGAATGGGCCGATCTTCACTTTGATGGACTGATTCTTAACCCTGGTGGCTTCACCCACACCAGTGTCGCCCTACGGGATGCCATTGTTGCATCTGGGCTCAAGACTGTGGAAGTGCACCTTTCCAATATCCACGCTCGTGAAGACTTTCGTCACAAATCCCTGATCTCTGGAATTTCCAGCGGGGTCATCGCCGGACTTGGTTCCAACGGATATCTCTACGCCTTGGAATTTCTCGCCTCGCAGTAATGATCAATAGATCATCGTTTCACAGACAAATTATACGCAGGGAACACAGGAGTTGAAGGAATTAGATTCGGAAATTAGTCTCCGAGATTAAGCCACTTGTCGATACTGTAATCGTACATTTTGATTGGATTTGAGGAGTGTTCCTTAAAATACATCCAACCTGCGGATTTGCCGTGAGAACTTGATCTGTAAATGTATGGGTAGGTAGTAGGGTTAGTCCACATCCAACCAATTTCTGGCTGATAATACCAGCTGTTGGTGTACGGCGTAGATTTTTGCAAGGATTTTACTGCGGTCCCTTCTTGAGTGAAGAAATAATTGTATACTGCATCAATGACATTCTTATCACTGGTATAAGGGTCCATCCCAGCAGCTATCTCTACCTCATCAGGCAGTCCATCACTATCCGAATCGAGAACTGCTTTCGGGGGTTTCACAATGCCATTCGGGAAGAACATACTCAAAGTTGAGAAATCATCTGAAATGTAAGATCCAGATAAATAAGAGTAATCGAGCCTCCCTATTGATAAAATTTTGAAATCCCCGGAAAGGATATCCACTTCAACAATTTCAGGGTTGGCTACAATTGAGCTCATCTCATTTTTATAATTCAATCCAAGGAGAATTTTATGATCCTGCAATCCAGATATCATCATCGTGACCTCAGGATATCTGCTCGAAGACCAATACCCCCAGATATCTGAGCGGTGACTAAGTTGCCGTAAGTCAACAACCGTGTCTTTGTCATATCCTTGATCAGTCATTTTGCTAATAACGATTTCCTTTATGGTGGAACTGCCCGTATCATTGAGATAGGTGGAGAAAAAGATTTCCTGACCATCCTCGGACAGCGAAAAGGGAGAATACGAATCCTTAGGAAACTCGTTCATATAGCCTCCGGTGTTCTGATTCTCGATAGGTACGACGAGTTGTACCCCTGAAGAATTCATTGTATGAATTTCTTCTACATCCGCAGACCCCATTCCATCATTGTAAGAAACCGTTGTTCGGATGATGGGAGATTCATTGCCTCGTACATCAATGTAGGAAATTTCAGGACTAGAAGTTCCAAAACTATCAAATTTCTTCACTGCGGTTAAGCCCTGTCCACTAAAGTCACAGGAAACTAATTTCTCAAAATTAACTGAGTAAGTTGCACTCCCATCTGAAAAGCTTTGCTCAACAAAATAAATTTTTTCATTTGCCCAATCCACCGCCAGTGCACCGGTGCAGAAATTCACATAATCAATGTTCATCGAATCCGAAGGGTTTGATGCGACCCACGAGCGAATAACAGAATTCGATCTTTGAACTAAGTCATACGAAATAATTTGGGTGAGGTGCCTTTGGTTGGGTATATAACCCATGGGAGCGGATGCTAGTGAAAACCCAAAAATCAATCGGTCACCTTCGGGTGATATACAAACCTTACTTCCCTCAATTTGAAGATTATAAGTTGTCGTCGAACTCAAACCGAGTTGGTTAATCAGGTCTGTGGTGTTCACGCTGTAGAGAACCTCCTCCGAACCATCGCCCAAATATCTTAGAATCACTGATCTCTTGCTCGATGAAATGCCTGCATAAGGGGTTTCAGAAACTAGTTCCTCACGCCAAAAGACGATGGCACGATCATCCCATAGCAGATTTGCATCTTCTATTTCCTCAGAAATTCGCCCTTGAGTAAATCCTGGAAACAAACCTCCAATAGTGGGATCATCTAATTGGTCAGTTATGAATTTGTTTTTCTTATTCTCAGGCAAAATTTGAGCCAAATCAACATTGCCTGCAAACACTCGGCTTAGATCAAATGTATCCCGACGCTCATCGGCTTCATCTCCCATGAGATGTGGTCCTTCAAATGAAGATTCCAAATCTAACAAAGCATCCCTAAACTCCGCCTCGTCTGCCAAGTCCTCCTGAGATAAAACAAACAATCGATTCTCGACACCCCAACGATTATAGTCAGTTAGTAAAGGAGAGGCTTCCTGGTATAGGTCAATCGCAGTTTGTAAAAACACTTTGGCTTTAGCGAGTTGGTTAGTATTCCGAATACCTCCAAAGTTTGGATTATGATCACGAATTTGCTCAAGTGTCATATTATCAGAGTCATCCAACGATTCCATATACCCCGCATTTATATCCCAATCATATCCAGATTGCAGCGATGCTAAGCCAGCTAACAAATTCGTTATAGTACGCAAAACCAACACATCAGCATAATCCACATAGACCAAAGACTCACTTCCAGTAGTCTCTTGCCCCAATTCAGCAACACTTGATGCTGGCACCCTTGCAAAATAGGAATCTGCAATTTCTAGTGAAGGTATAATTGAATCCTCCATTAATTGTGCCAATTCACCTAATTGAAAAAGAGAATTAAGCTCTGCATCATAACTTTCAAGAGATGATAAATCGCTAAGGAGAAAGGTTCGAATTGCAGGGTCCACACCCACAGAAACAGCAAATTCCTTGAGTCCTTCCACCTCGTTACTTTCGAAAATATTAATTAAGGTATAGACTCCCCTAAGTAGATTGGCCTCTGCATCATTAGGGGAAGCAGACAGGATTTGATCTACTCGATAAATCTCGTAAGTAAGGTCGCGAAAAGCGGCGGGGTATTGAGGCTCATAATCAATGCCAGATTCGTAATAACCCCAGCCCGCATTTATCCTATTTGTGTAAATTAAATTTGATAACTCCGTAATTTTGGAGGCAGTTGTGCTGTCTCCAAGGTCTAGGTGGTTCCCGACAAGGTAAAGTTGTTGAAGGTTGAGCAGGTTATCAAGGATGGATAAATCAGAAAGTTGATTGTCGTCTAAGTCCAATATTTCCAACGCAGACAATGAAGAGATACCAGACAAATCTGCTCCCCTTGCCCCATTGATAGAGAGGTAACGCAGTTCAGAAAGCTCCCAAATTGGAGTAAAATCAGTAATTTGAGAAGCATCCCAAATATGAAGTGAAATTAAATTAGGAAACCATTTTAAATCAGCTATTGAATATATCGACCCTTCCTCGTTATCAAAACTTAACCATTCAATATTTTCAAAATCACTTGGTTTAAAAACATGATCAACACCAGAATAATTGGAGATCCACAGATACCCATTAGCGATTTGATTATGTAAAGCTGCCACAAAATTAGCATCTTCAAAGACAATAGGTTCATCAGGATACAAAATTCTTCTTTCTGCAAAGGAACCGTATGTGTTGCTTTTCAGTTGATACCCATAGCCATTCCACTGGTAATAATTGGAGGTATACAACTGATTGCGATTCCAATAAAACTTATCGTCAGAATATTCTCTAATTATATCAAATTTCCCATCCCCATCTAGGTCCGCAAGAGCAAGGCTAGAAAGACCTGCTTTTTTTCCCCAAGCAGTGAAAAACACCAATGATCCAAGAATGATTGGGCTAAAATACAATTTCATGAAATTATATCAAGGAGTGGGGAACAAAATTTTCAGACCCTTGATTTTCAAGCCATGCAGAATCTGAGGAAGTAGAAGAGGCTGCAACAATGTCAAAATCTCCATCCGCATCTAAATCAGCAATCTCAATTTGATCAACATTGGTTAAATTAGTTACTAAACTCTCAGCCGGGAGGAAATGGTCCGTTCCCTGCCCCTTCATCCATCCTACTAACGAGGAATTTTGAGAGGAATACACGGCATCTTTTCTGCCATCCTGATCGATATCAACGATTTCAAGATCTGAAATCAAGGGTGCACCAGTTCCTAAATTTTGGGGCAAGAAATTTTCACTCCCTTGGTTTTTCGCAACCTGGACACCTGCCAAGGAGGGGTCTGCGTAGAAAACATCATTTTTTCCGTCATTATCATAGTCTTCCACATCCAAGGCTGAAACATTCACCAATCCAGAAGCAATAGGGCTTTGTTGAACCAAACCTCCTGCCCCATCATTTCTCGCCCATCCTACGAGGGAAGGTTGGGTATAAACTACATCCAAGTCTCCGTCTTGATCGAGATCAGAAAGTTGAACATCCTTAACTTCGCCCAGTTCCGAAGCATTCAACGGAATGAAATTTTCTGAACCTTTATTTTCGAGGACCTGCAATGAGCCATTTTCTTGGTTGAGGATTACCAAATCGTTGTCTCCATCCTGATCGACATCCGCGAAACCAACTTGGTCGATGGTAAAATCAGCACCAAATAAATTCTCCTTAGAGAAAGAAAAGCTGTTATTACGAATTAATTTTAAGCTGTTGGAGGAATCAGCGTCTATTATATCAATATCGCCATCTAAGTCGAAATCTACAGGGACAGATGATTTCAATTTTGTTTCAGATGCTTTAGCGGAAGATGGTGTGCTCAAAAATACACCAAGTGCAAGACCCGATGCAGAGAACAGTATTTTGAGATGAACCAAAGAAGATCCTAAAAGTTTACGCAAAAAAGATAGACTCAAGGTCGAGCTTTTTCTTGCACGAATATTCTTCATAACAAAAAGAATATTTTTGAAGCACAAATCACGCTTGCTGATTAATTCACTCATAAATTTCTTCTATCACTCCCCCTTCGATGGTCAAGTTGTTTGAACTCAATTTGTTTGTATCTTCAGAAATAAGAAACATTTCTAATTTGATGAAGATAATGGTCTCGAAATGAAAAACATTCCAAAAATTAGTGTCATAACAGCGGTCAGGAACTGCATAACAGAAACGGATGGTTACTTAACCTCCCTAAGAAAATATCTGCCCAAATTTATTAAGGAAATTATCCTGATCGACGATGGGAGCGATGAAGACACCAAACATTTTCTCCAAAAACAAAATTTACCTGGAAAACTGTTAAGAAATGAAACAAGTCAAGGTTTTGGTATTTCAAATAATCTGGGTGCATCCCATGCTGGTGGAGAATGGTTACTCTTTCTCAACAATGATCTTGTACTAACCAAGGGGTGGAGTTCTCCTTTCGAGCAAGTAATCGAAAAAAAGGCCAAACTTGATAATTTTGGCTGTCTTGGAAATATTCAAATCGATCCTCGCACCAAAAAGATCGATCACGCAGGAGTTACATTTAGTAGCGGAATTCCTGCTCACCATAAGAATGGTGAAAAAACCACAGGGGGTCCAAATGAGTTTTCTGAATTTCTAGCAGTTACTGGTGCCTGCTTGCTCGTAAAAAAGAAAGTTTTCGAGGAAATCGGTGGCTTTGATAAAAATTATAAAACTGGTTTTGAGGACACCGATCTGTGCCTTCGCCTAAGAATGCTTGGGTTGAAATCCTATGTAGCAAATAAAAGCATAATCTTCCACAAACGAAGTAGCACCCCGCAAAGAAATGAGTACAGCAACCACAATAAGAAAATTTTTTACGGCAAATGGGGAAAGCTAATAACCCGATTTGAAGAGTGGGAAAGAGTAGTTTCAACCCATGCAAGGAAAACGATCAAAGGACATTACATTCTTGAATGCCCCGAAAAGTTCTTGTTTGCAGACCAAGCTCTGCTCGTGGAGACATGCAGATATTTCATTAAGCGAAGACAATATCAATATGCCCAAAAAGTCCTTACTTTACTTCAGAAAAACTTCGGAAATCAAGGGGAGTACATACTTTTAAAGTCATGCCTCTTACGCAATAAAGGTACAGTTAAATCCCTAGCTGAATTTTGGTCCAAAAATAAAGAACGAGACCAAGATCATGAAATAAATTTTGAATACGGCTTAGCACTCTCCTCAATAGGCGAAGCCCAAAAAGCAAAAAGAATATTTTCCTCTTTGGCAAAAAAGGGATTTTTGCCGGGAAAGTGCTTCCGCAATATTGCCAAGATTCAGGTTGATCAACAGGAACTGACTGGGGCTGTTGCATCTTTACGCAAGGCTCTAATTTATGCACCAGATGAAGCACCTACTTGGCGTCAATTATCCATAGTGCATGAAATGCTGTTGCAAAAAGAAAATGCTATCTCCGCCATGCAAACCGCATACTCTCTGGATAAATCCATTAACAATTTCGAAAGACTATTCCGCATCTTATTGGCTGCCGATAGGCACAAGCAGGCTTATTTGCTAATTACAAATTCTAAATTACCTATCCCCAATACAATCTTGTTAGACTTTGCAAAAGTTTGCGTTCAGCTTGGAGATCTTGAAAGAGGTGAAAAACACTTAAGAGAACTTATCAGATACTCACTGCATCTGGCAGACTCTTATTTCTTGATGGGCAACCTCATGGTTTTCAAAAAGAAGTTCAGGGCAGCATACAAATATTACTCTTTGGCCTTGGAATGTAAGCCTAATTGGCCGGAGGCGTTCAGTAATCTTACCAATGCAAAAACTTTTCTTTGCGATTGGGAAAATCGACAAGAGGATGCTCAAACCCTAAATCGTCTCATCTCTCTAGAGAAGATTCAAGGCAGCCCATTCGAATTAGCCGGCTTGCATTGGAATGAGCTGGAAGAAGGAAGATTTGCTCAAAAGAGAACAGACAAAATACTAGCCGCAAAAAAAACCGAGCTCAAAGACCAACAAATACAAGCTGATTATGTAAAAGGCGGGCTCAAACAAATTGGCTTTCTATCATCTGACTTCCGTAATCATGCAGTAGGGCATCAAGTTGCTGCCCTACTGGAAAATTTGGATAGAAAAAAATATAAAATTATTTCATTCGCAACTACTCCGGATGATAGCAGCACGATTAGAAAAAGAATCGTGCACTCAAGTGATGATTTTTTTGATCTTTCCACAAAAGAACTCACTGATAAAGCCAAACTAATTGAACAGCAACAATTGGACCTGCTCATCGACTTGGGCGGTTTTTCGAAGGGAAATAACGCTGAGCTTTTGGCACTGCAACCTGCTGTCCGACAAGCACATTACTTGGGTTTTGCATCAAGCATGGGCAAAGGCTTAGTCGATTACACAATAGCAGATTCAACCGTGATCCCCTCCAGATCTTCAAAACACTTTGGAGAAAAAATCATTCGCATGGATGGATGCTTCTTTCCTCCGGGAGATTTTAATTCTTTTGCAAAGAAGGCTCAAAGAAAAGAAGCAGGATTGCCCACCAAAGGATTTATCTATTGTGCCTTTCATGCCGCCTATAAAATCGAGCCTCAAATATGGGGTTGTTGGATGCGGATTCTAAGATCGGTCCCCGGGAGTATCCTGTGGCTAAAATTCAAGCCGGCAGATGATGCCATACAAAACCTAAGAGCAGAGGCCATACGCCAAGGAGTGTCTTCGAAAAGAATTGTTCTAGCCGAGGATTTGCCTGAGAGGGAGGCTCACATCTCTAGAATGGCTGCAGCAGACCTCAATCTGGATTGCCCCCTCTACAATGGCCATGCAAGTGCGATGGATGCCCTGCATGCTAAGCTACCTATTTTAACACTAAAAGGACATCGTTT
>Ga0181601_10004778_pt1 | contig 11323 bp, 9 predicted proteins | sample 041ome_8_FD_133020 | JGI IMG/M metagenome (GOLD analysis project Ga0181601, IMG submission 133020) | Coastal salt marsh microbial communities from the Groves Creek Marsh, Skidaway Island, Georgia - 041407BS metaG (megahit assembly) | ecosystem: Environmental > Aquatic > Marine > Intertidal zone... | reverse complement strand
GCAGAAGAAGTATTTCACATGCCTGTTCGTCTAGGTGAGCCACAACATGTGACAGGCCTCATTGATGTAGTGAGAAATCCTATTCATGCAACTGGAGTCGGCTTGTTAATCTATGGTCATCTGAGCGGACAGTCAAATGAATTAAATAATTTTTCAAGAAATGAAGGACCAACAATGTTTGGTCGAGTAAAAGATTGGATAAAAAGTAATTTTTAATAATTTTAAAAACTCTGAGACAAAACGGGAGAAGAGTTATGTTTGAACTAGTAGACGCATATAGTCAAAGTGCAGTAATTAAAGTCATAGGTGTCGGTGGTGGTGGTGGTAACGCTGTCCAGCACATGGTCAATGCGAATCTTGAAGGTGTAGATTTTATCTGTGCCAATACGGACTCGCAGGCACTTAAGGGCACATCAGCAAAAAGTACGCTTCAATTGGGTGTGGAAATGACCAAAGGTTTAGGTGCAGGTGCGAATCCTGAAGTTGGGCGTCAATCAGCGCTTGAGGATCGCGATAGAATCTATGAAGTCATCTCTGGCACGGACATGTTATTCATTACAGCTGGAATGGGTGGAGGCACTGGCACAGGTGCCGCACCGATTGTAGCTGAAGTAGCGAAAGAATTGGGCATACTGACAGTAGCAGTGGTGACTAAACCGTTCAACTTTGAGGGTAAGAAGCGTAGGGCGATTGCAGATCGTGGGATTGAGGAATTATCTCATCATGTGGACTCTTTAATCACAATTCCTAATGAAAAGCTGCTCACAGTATTAGGCAAAGATATCACTATGGAAGACGCCTTCACCTCTGCTAACGATATTTTATTGGGTGCGGTTCAAGGCATTGCTGAAATTATTACCTGCCCTGGATTGATCAATGTGGATTTTGCCGATGTTAAGACGGTGATGTCAGAAATGGGCTTAGCCATGATGGGTTCCGGGCGTAGTCGTGGCATTGAACGCGCACGCGAAGCTGCTGAATCAGCGATTTCAAGTCCATTACTTGAAGATATCAATATCACTGGTGCGCGCGGTATTCTTGTTAATGTGACAGCTGGTCCAAGTCTTGGTATCGGGGAGATTGCCGAAATCGGTGACCACATAGAAGAGTTGGCCGCTGAGGATGCTACGGTTGTGGTAGGAACTGTCATTGATGAGTCCATGGGTGATGATTTGCGAGTGACGTTAGTAGCGACAGGGATAGGAGAAGAAAATGTGATGAGATCACAGACGAATCCAGAACCCTCACCTGCAGTGACTCATATTAGCATTAATCGAACTCCATCTGAGGCCGTTCCGTTGGCAGCTACTGGCACGAATGACAGTGCAGGTGAGATTGATAATGGACGCTATGATGAGGCATTGCTGGATGTCCCAGCATTTTTGCGTCGTCAAGCAGATTAGCGCGTAAATGGTAAAACTGAGGAAAAATTAATGAACCTCATATTGTTTATGCGTTATATCGAGATGGGTTAGCCGTGGTCAATTATCAGAGTTATTCAGTGTGTCGAGTATATGTCGGCAGTAGCGTTTGGATAGCTCATGATTAGGGGTATGGAGAGGTTTTTGAGCACGTGATGAAGTATGTTGTGGCGTAATCACCTTAATTTTTACCCGTTTAATTGGGGTGATCAATTGCGCTGCAAACTCTTCGTTAATTTGTTTAAGTAATTCATGCTGTTGATAGCGCAGTGCAGTCGCGATATCTGCGCTATCGGCGACAATCAGGGCAAGATGGTCCTTGATATCTATCAGCCAGCAGTGAGCATGAAATTTGCTTGGTAGACGGCTATGAATGCTTCGGCTAAGCAATTGAATTTCTTGTGTTTTTTTCAATATGCTGGGCTCAATGAAAGAATTGATTGTGCGCATAAAATTCTATTGTAGTAATAATGTTCCTGATTCAGATGCAGGGTATAATAGTACAATTGTGACCCATTCAGACCAATAATGTTTTAAAATAACAGCATGAAATTTTCTATCCGCCAACGATCTGGTAAGCGTCTTTACAGCGTTCGTCACGTCGGTATTGAACAGCAGCTCTCATGGGGTGTTGCTGCTTTGGGTGTTTTCACCTTAATGATTCTAATTGGTTACGCGTTGGGTGTGAAATACGGTCATCATGACATTGTATTGCGTTGGCAAGAAGATATTCATGATCAGCAAGAGCGCATGAATGCTCTCACCGAACACAGTCAGGCAAATATTGAAGCTTTAACTCAAAAAGTGGCTTACTTTCAGGCACATATCAATCGTCTCAATGCTTTCAGTTACAAACTATCGACCATGGTAGATTTTGACGATAGTGAAATTGACTTCACACATTCACCTGGCTTAGGTGGTGCGCCAAGTTTCATTGAAGATGTAGAAAATAAACAGATACTCGATGGTATGGAAATGGTGCTTGGTGAGCTGACGAAAGAGTTAGAAATTCAAGAGCGTAAATTATTTTTACTCGATGCATTATTAGCCGATAGAAAATTTCATAAAGAGGCTTTTCCTGAGGGTCGGCCAGTAGAGAAAGGCTGGTTATCCTCTGATTATGGTAAGCGCATAGATCCATTCACCGGTAAGCAAGAATTTCACAAGGGTATTGATTTTGCTGGTAAACAAAACTCAAATGTGATTGCTGTTGCGGCAGGTATTGTTACTCGTGCTGAGAGTGTATCTGGATATGGCAATCTGGTAGAAGTTGATCATGGTAATGGTTATGTCACGCGCTACGGACATAATCACACTATAGAGGTCGAAATTGGACAAGCGATTAAGAAAGGTCAGACCATCGCAAAGATGGGTAGTACCGGCCGTTCTACTGGCCCTCATGTGCACTTTGAGGTATTAAGAGATAATGTCAAAATTAATCCGACAAAATTTATACAAAGTGCTCGAGAGTAAATAAGAGAGCGAACAAGAGTAACACTAGAAATATAGATCATTCACACACCCATTCGAGTACGGTAGAAATACACTTTAATGCAGAACCTAGAAAGTATGTAATCAAGCTGCATAGGTATATTTATTACTCAAACTAAAACATAACACAACATAATCATCACACCATGATCGGAAAGCTGGCAAGAAAAATATTTGGAAGTAGGAATCAACGAGTTTTATCACGTTATAAAAAACAGCTCGCTACGATTAATGCCTATGAACCAGCACTTCAGCAGCTAAGTGATCAAGCATTAGTTGAAAAAACTAAAGAGTTTCGTGATAGGTATGCCAAAGGTGTCGCGCTGCAAGATATTCTTCCAGAAGCTTTTGCGGTGGTGAGAGAAGCGAGTGTCCGTGTGCTTGAAATGCGTCATTTTGATGTGCAAATGATCGGTGGAATGGTACTTAACGACTGTAATATTGCAGAAATGAGAACAGGTGAAGGTAAAACATTAGTTGCTACTCTGCCTGCTTATCTCAATGCTATTACTGGTAAAGGTGTGCATGTCATCACGGTTAATGATTATTTGGCTAAGCGTGATGCTGAATGGATGAATAAGTTATATAACTTTCTTGGTTTGTCAGTTGGAGTGCTGCTATCTGGTATGGCCGATGATGAGCGACGTGAAGCATATTCGTCAGATATTACTTACGGGACGAATAACGAATTTGGGTTCGATTATTTGCGCGATAATATGAAATTTACACTTGATCAAAGAGTACAAAGAGAACTCAATTTTGCTATTGTAGACGAGGTTGATTCAATTCTTATTGATGAGGCACGTACTCCATTGATTATTTCTGGTCCCACGAATAATAGTTCTGAGTTGTATCAAAAGGTAGATAAGATTGTTCCTCATTTGGTGCAACAAGCTGGGGAAGAAGCAGAGGGCGATTATCTGCTGGATGAAAAGTCTAAGCAGGTTTTCTTGAGTGAGCAAGGTCATCAACACATAGAAAACTTACTCACAGAATCTGGTTTGTTAAATGAATATGAGTCTCTATATGACACGGCTAATATCAGTTTATTACATCATGTAAACGCTTCTCTTAAGGCTCATGCTTTATTTAAAAAGAACGTAGATTACATTGTTAGAAACGATGAAGTGATTATTGTAGATGAGTTCACCGGTCGCACTATGCCTGGTAGACGTTGGTCTGAGGGTTTGCATCAAGCAGTTGAGGCTAAAGAGGGTGTCAAGATTCAAAATGAGAATCAAACGCTTGCCTCAATCACCTTTCAAAATTATTTTAGGCTCTATCATAAACTCAGTGGAATGACTGGAACAGCAGATACTGAGGCATTTGAATTTCAACAAATATATGGTTTAGAAGTGGTTGTGATTCCAACTCATAAACCTATGTTACGTGAAGACCGTGGTGATGCGATCTACATGACGATGCAAGAAAAGTATGACGCTATTATTGAAGATATTAAGAGTTGTGCTCAGACAGGGCAACCAATTTTAGTTGGTACTGCGTCGATTGAATCTTCAGAACATCTGTCCACAGCGTTGACAAAATCAAATATTGAACATCAGGTTTTAAATGCCAAACATCATGCTTCGGAGTCTGAGATTATTATTCAGGCAGGCATGCCTGGGAAAGTGACTATTGCGACAAACATGGCGGGTCGTGGAACGGATATTGTCCTCGGTGGCAATATTGAAGCGCAGTTAGAAGGACTGGATGAAACTAATGATGTAGACAAGATTGCTGAACTCAAACAACAATGGCAACAACGACATGATGCAGTGATTCAGTCTGGTGGTTTGCATATCATTGGTACAGAACGCCATGAGTCACGACGAATTGATAATCAATTACGTGGCCGTTCTGGGCGACAGGGCGACCCGGGTTCAAGTCGTTTTTATCTATCTTTAGAAGATAACTTAATGCGTATTTTTGCCTCCGAGCGTATGCGTGTCATGATGCAGAAGCTTGGTATGGAAGAGGGTGAGTCTATTGAACATCCTTGGGTAACTAAGGCGATTGAGAATGCTCAGCGTAAAGTTGAGGCACATAATTTTGATATTCGTAAACACTTGCTTGAATATGATGATGTGGCAAATGATCAACGTAAAGTCATTTATGAGCAACGTACAGAGTTAATGAGTACTGATGATATTTCAGAGAATATTCAAGCCATACGTCATGATGTTATCGATGCACTAATTAGTCTATATATCTCACCTAACAGCATGGAAGAGCAATGGGATATTGAAGGATTAACGAGTGAATTGAAAAAAGAGTTTGAAGCGGATATGCCTATTCAACAATGGTTGGATGAAGAGCATGACCTTCATGAAGAACCACTGCGTGAGCGTATACAAAATAACATTCAGAATATCATGGACAGCAAGCTGCAGGTCATTACTGAGAGTATGATGCGTACGCTAGAAAAAGATATTATGTTGCAGATGCTAGATACTAAATGGAAAGAACATCTAGCCGCTATGGACTATCTTCGTCAGAGTGTTAATTTGCGCGGTTTTGCACAAAAAAATCCTAAGCAAGAATACAAGCGTGAAGCCTTTGAGATGTTTCAACAGATGCTTGAAGATATCAAGCGCGATACGATTATATTTCTATGCAGAGTACAGCTGAAAAATCCTGATGCGGTGGAAGCGAACTTAATAGACCCAAATGTTGAATCTGATACCATTCAAATGCAGCATGCTCAAGCTGATAGTTTACTTCAATCTCCTGAACAAACAGCGATGCCACCAGAACAATCTCATGGCCAATCACCACAAGCCAAACCTGGACTGGCCCCTATCACTCGCAATGGTAAAAAAGTTGGTAGAAATGATCCCTGTCCTTGCGGTTCTGGCAAGAAATACAAACAATGCTGCGGTAAACTCTCTTAATGCCAGTTGGATTTATACAACATGAAACTATACATAGCATTGCAGGAGTGCGCTTAGCCTCTGTGGCTGCAGGTATTCGATATCAGAATCGTGATGACTGTGTGCTAATAGAAATTGCTGAACATAGCTCTGTGGCTGCAGTTTTCACGAAGAATGCATTTCGCGCGGCCCCCGTTGAGTTGGCTGCCAAGAATATTTCACAAGGTTGCCCGCGCTATCTCATCATTAATGCTGGTAATGCTAATGCTGGCGTCGGTGATGCGGGAATGTTAAGCGCATTGCAAACGACACAGGCAATTGCAGCTGCAACACATGTCGAGTCTCAGCAAATCTGTCCTTTTTCTACCGGTGTTATTGGTGAGCCATTAAATGCTGATAAGATAATTGTAAAAATTCCTGAATTATTAGCCAAGCTAAGTGTTGATAACTGGCGACAAGCTGCCTTAGCTATTATGACGACAGATACACAAGAAAAAATTTATAGCAAAAAAATACAATTACAGGGCAAGCCAGTGTGTATTACTGGTATAGCAAAAGGCTCAGGCATGATTCAGCCAAACATGGCCACAATGTTATCTTACATTGCTACTGACTGTGGCGTGCAGGTAGATACTTTGCAAACATTACTGAAGCAGACAGTAGCGACCAGTTTTAATGCTATTACTGTAGATAGCGACACCTCAACTAATGATGCCTGTGTATTGATAGCAACAGGTGAGTCAAAAATACAATTAGAACAATGTAACGCAGATGAGTGTGATCAATTTTTATTAGCCTTGAATGAAATCATGTGTCTATTGGCACAGTCTATAGTTCGTGATGGAGAAGGTGCAAGTAAGTTCATTACGGTTCAGATTCAAGGTGCTAATAGTTATCATCAAGCTCGAGCAATAGCTTTTTCTATTGCAAATTCACCTTTAGTCAAAACAGCATGTGCTGCTAGTGATGCTAATTGGGGTCGTATTATGGCAGCAGCTGGGAAAGTTGATGATGATCAATTAGATTTAAGTGCGGTTAGTCTGAAGATTAATGATGTCTTGATACTGCAGGATGCGCAATTAGTCGATTCTTACACCAACGCGGCTGGGATGGCTGCGATGGCTGATGATGAGATTTGTATAACATTGGACTTATGTGCAGGAGACTATAAACATAGTGTATGGACTACAGACCTTACTCATGAATATATTCGTATCAATGCAGATTATCGAAGCTAATCATTACCATTAATGAAAGGCATTTATAGTATTATTTCTTCATTAAATTCACGATGCTAAAACAAAAAATTAGTTTAGCGGTTATCATTAATTCACAGGGTAAAATTCTACTCTCACAACGTAAAAAAGGTATTCATCTTGAAAGCTTATGGGAATTCCCTGGTGGAAAACTTAACTCTGGAGAGTCTTTCAAGCAAGCATTAAGGCGTGAGATTAAGGAAGAACTGAATATTAACCTAGGTGAATGTAAAAAGTTAATCGATTTTAATTATTGTTATCCTGATCGTGAGTTGCACTTTCAGGTATTTATTGTGCCTGTGAAAGATCTCGTAATTCATCATGCTGAAAAGCAAAATATACGCTGGATAGAAAAGTCAAAATTAAAGACACTAGATTTGCCTTCTGCGAACGAAATTATTTGTAACGCATTGTTGATGCCAGATTTATATATGATTGCAGATTATAAAGTACTCGGTGATAAGATAATTTCACTGGTGGAAAAGCAACTACTTTGCGGTGTACGTATGGTTCAATATCGAATAACTGGTGAATATATTCCAAAGCAAACAATCGAAATTGGATACATACTTAAAAAATTATGCGATAAATATTCTGCCACACTGGTGCTTAACTCTAATTGGCAGTTATGGCAATCAATTAAACCCCATGGCGTGCATATTAAAAGTTGTGATCTTTCCAAATATAGAGATTTACAAGATGAAATACCTTTTCAGGCTTTGTCTGCCGCTTGTCATACTGAACATGATGTAGAAATGATCAATCAATGTGCGATTCATAGTGCAGTTGTTGGTTCTGTGCACCCGACTCAAACACACCCAGAGGCAAGAGCAATAGGATGGATTGGGTTCAGTCGCTTGTGTCAAAAAATCAATAAACCTGTATATGCCATTGGTGGTTGTAACCGAGCAGATGTACGCACCTCACAGGTTTATGGTGGACAGGGTATTGCTTCAATTCGTGGTTTTTTAAATTGATTGTTAGACTAGAAATTACAGCAGCTGAGTTGAAATTTAATATTTTCTTTGAGTTGTCTGGCGGCTTCATCAGGATTTTTATGCGTGAGGAAACGAATTGAGATGCGATGTTTACCTGCACTGATCACTGGGAAACAGTCATATTTCTTTTCGATGCTAACACGAATAAGTTGATTGGGTTGTTGAGGATCAAGGCTGAGTTGGTAAAAGCCTGCTTCTGCTAAGCATTCATTGTAATTTGTGCTTTCTCTTATGAGTTGCAAGCAATTATGAACAGCTTTCTGAATCACCTCAAAAGGGGCTAACCAAGCATTCAACTTGCTTTTTCTGGTGATGGGCTCATGGGATAACCAAAAGTGGTAAGCGGGCAGGTCAAAGTCACAAGTACCTCCTGGAATTGCCATACGTTGTTTGATGGCATTAACAAAGTCATGTTCTTTTAAGTTAGCGAATATAGGGCCTTCAATATGATCAAGTTCAATTACTAGGCTGGCTTGCTGATTGATAATAGTGGTTAATTTACGTTGGTCTATGTCAGGTAGCTTTGCTAGGTGTGTGAGGGTGGTTTGCTGACGATTAATTTCTTTGAGTAATTCCCTCTTGAGGTCACCTCGTGTCACTAATGCATACAACTCAATTAATGTTGATAAGGCGATATGTGTATCCCATTGATGATCTTGATCGATATAATAAATACAGCGCGCATAGAGTTCCTCTACGCGCATAAATGTGCGTATACGTTCATTTAATGGTTGTTCAAAAGTGACTGTGTCTGACATTCAGTTATTATGAGATGAGCTTGCACTTAATTCCATATATTTTTTGTGTAATTGGCGAATCTGCTCATCTAAGGCATCAACAGATCCATAGTTACAGATGATGTCATCAGCATATGAAAGGCGGGTTTGCCGATTAATTTGATTCTGCATAATCTGACGAACCGCTTGTGCATCACAGTTATCTCTCGCACAGACACGTGTCATTTGTGAAGCCTCATCACTATCGATGACTAATATTCTGTTAAATTGGTTCTGTAAATTTAGCTCAAATAGCAACGGGATGACAATTAGAACGTAAGTGGCTTGTATGTGAGTAGTTTGCTGTTGGATGGTATGTAATATTCTAGGATGGAGTATGGCTTCTAATTGTGAGCGTTTCTGTTCATCAGAAAAAATACTTTGGCGTAAATAGTTTCGATTGATATGACCATCACCTGATAGTACTTGCGGCCCAAATTGATCAACTATTTGCTGATGAATCTGCTCATCATTATCCAACAACTGACGATTGATTTCGTCAGCATCTATAATGGGACAATCAAAGAGGCTTTGAAATTTCTGACACACTGTGGTTTTGCCAGAACCTATTCCGCCTGTGAGGCCAATCAGAAGCACAGTTCACTCTTTTTATAATATATTGAACAAAGATTTTACATGATTACTCAAAAGTAAACAGATAAGACCGCCTAATACTAAGTAGGGTCCAAATGGTATGGCAGCATTTGAGGCTAATCGTCTTGAAGTAATCAAGCTAATACCGACAATACTGCCGACAATAGAGGATATAAATATAATTGGTATGATAAAGCTCCAGCCTAACCAAGCTCCCAATGCAGCCAAAAGCTTGAAATCTCCATAACCCATACCGTCTTTGTTAGTCATGAATTTGAAAGCTTGAAATACTGACCATAGAGATACATAACCAAAAATTGCACCATACAAGCTATCCTGCAGACTGCAAAATAATTCGAAGCTGTTGGCTATCAGACCTAACCAAAGTAAAGGCAAAGTTAAACTGTCCGGTAATAGTGAAGTATTGAAATCAATGACTGCGAGTGTTATCAAGCTCCAAACTAATACTAGAGCAGTGATTGTTTGTAGGCTGGGTCCATAAACATAAGCGCAAGCAATCGACAGTAAAGCGGTGCAGATTTCAATAAGTGGATATTGAATTGAAATTACGGTGTGACAGTGTCGACATCGGCCACGTAAGACAAGATAGCTTATAACAGGAATGTTTTCTATCCAGCTGATCACATGATGACAAGATGGGCAACATGATCGAGGTGTGAGTAAATTAAATTTTGGTTGAGTGTTTAACTTTGAGACTTCATTGACTTGCTGTTGATAGTCATGCGCCCATTGTCGTTCTAATATGACAGGTAATCGCGTAATGATAACATTTAGGAAGCTACCAATTAACAATCCGAGTATGCCAACAGATAATTGTAGAAAAAGTAAATTAGTCTTTAGAGTCGCGAGAAAATTCATTGTGTTTTATACCACTGAACCCATTTGGAAAATTGGTAAATACATTGCGATGACTAAGCCGCCGACGAGCACACCGAGAATCGACATGATTAAAGGTTCAAGTAAACTATCCAATCCATTCACCAAATTATCCATATCATCTTCATAAAAGTCAGCAACTTTTGCAAGCATACCATCTAGAGACCCTGATTCTTCACCAATCGAAATCATTTGTATCACCATATTAGGAAATAATTCATAGCCCTGCATGCTCCGGTGTAGTTGTGTGCCAGCTGCAACATCTTCCCGCATATTTAATATTGTCTCATGGAACAAAATATTGCCAGTAGTACCGGCGACTGAGCCCATGGCTTCTACCAGTGGAACACCCGCTGCATACATGGTTGATAAGGTTCGGCTGAATCGCGCAATCGCTGATTTCTTAAGAATGTTACCGATGATAGGTAGCTTTAAAGCAATATAGTCACATTGTTTGCGCACAATAAAAAAACGTTTTTTTAGTTCGCGTAGGCCAAGCAAAGAGATTAATGAAATAGATAATAATATCCACCAGTACATTTGCATGAGTTCTGATAGCCAGATAACTAAACGAGTAAATTTAGGCAAATCTGTACCAAAACTAGAAAAAATCTCTTGGAATTGTGGCACCACATAAATTAGTAAAATTACACAAACAATTATAGCGATGATAACAACCGCGATTGGATAAAATAATGCTTTTTTAACTTTGGCTTTAATTGCTTCATTCTTTTCTTTATTGAGTGCAATTTTATCTAAAAGAGTTTCTAGGGTACCTGATTGTTCTCCTGCGGCTATGAGGTTGCAAAAAAGTGCATCGAAGTGAGATGGATGGTTTTTGAGTGCATTGAATAAGCTATTGCTACCCTCAATGTTATTTTTTATATCTAGCAGCATTCTTTTCATTGCATGATTGTCATGCCCGTTGGCTGTGATTTCAAAAGTTTGAACTAAAGGCACACCGGCAGATATCATGGTGGAAAGTTGACGTAAAAAAATTGCAATATCTTTAAAAGTAAT
>Ga0181601_10004777_pt1 | contig 11325 bp, 9 predicted proteins | sample 041ome_8_FD_133020 | JGI IMG/M metagenome (GOLD analysis project Ga0181601, IMG submission 133020) | Coastal salt marsh microbial communities from the Groves Creek Marsh, Skidaway Island, Georgia - 041407BS metaG (megahit assembly) | ecosystem: Environmental > Aquatic > Marine > Intertidal zone... | reverse complement strand
ATTCTTATGACGAAGTTTTAAATGATTTAAATGAGTGTTTCAAAATTCTCGTGAAGGGGGGAATTATAATATTAGATGATTATATTTGGAGTTGGTATAAGGACCCAAAAAAAAATCCTGGTTATGCAATTAATATTTTTTTAAAAAATAATTTTAATAAAATTAAAGTTTTATCAATGACCGAACAAGTTATTATAAAAAAATTATAATATGTAACTTTATTTAAAATGGAGATTTATGAATAATTTACAGGTAGTAATTTTGGCAGGAGGTCTAGGAACTCGTTTAATGGAAAAAACAAAAAAAATACCAAAACCTTTAGTTACAATTGGTGGAAAACCTATCTTATATCATATAATAAAACATTATCAATTCTATGGATTAAGAAATTTTATAATCTGTACTGGATATAAAGGTGATTTAATTAAAAATTATTTTAAAAAAAATCAATTAAAAAATATTAATGTTAGATTAATTCAAACTGGCTTAAATTCTTTGACAGGCAAAAGAATTTTAAAAATAAAAAAATACATTAAGGAAGATTTTTTTTTAACTTATGGTGATGGTCTGTCCGATGTAAATCTAATTAAAAAATATAAATTTTTTAAAAAAAAAAATAAAATTGGATTAGTCACTGCAGTAAGTCCTGATGAGAGATATGGTATTTTAAAAATAGATAGAAATTGCGTTGTAAATGACTTCTCAGAAAAACCAAAAAACTCTACTCATCGGATTAATGGTGGATTTTTTATATTTAATAAAAAAATATTTGATTATTTAGATAAAAATAAAAATGAAATGTTGGAAAGAGAGCCTTTAAAAAAACTAACTAAGCATAAAGAGCTTGTTGCATATCATCATAAAGGCTTTTGGAAGCCAATGGATACTCTCAGGGATAAAATTGAGTTAGATAAAATATGGAAAAGTAAACAAGCTAAATGGAAATCTTAGATTCTATTATAAAGCCTAATATATTTTTTTGATATTTCATCAATGTCAAAATTCTTAATTTTTTTTTTACTCTCTTTGATTAAATTTTTATTATGTTTATTTTTATAAAAAAATTCAATACCTTTTAATATTGCTTTAGCATTTTGTTGGGATACTAAATAACCATCAATTTTATGGGTAATTATGTCTTTTGCTGCATATGAATTAAAGGCAATTACAGGTGTTCCACAAAAAATAGACTCAAGTATGACCTTTCCAAAAGTTTCTATTGTGGATGGAAAAACAAAATAATCTGCAGTGTTATAAATATTTCTAAGTTTATCTTCATTTGAAATGTATCCAAGGTCGATATACTCTATATTTTTTTTAATTTTATTTTTAATTTCATTTTCAATAAAACCAAAGCTCATAAACAAAAATTTTGAATTATTAATAATTTTTGAAAGTTCTATAATATATTTTAATCCTTTCCATTCTTGATTAAGGTTTTGAGCTCCAAATAAAATAATTTTTTTTTTGTTTTTCGATTTAAATTTAAAGTCCGATATATTTTTTTTATTAATATAAAATTTATTCTTATTAATTCCATTAGGAATATAAAAAATTTTTTTTGGGTTAAAAAGCTTAAGTTTTTTTATCTCATTCCCCATTTCTATATTTGGAACAACTAAATTAATATTATTTTTATTTTTTCTTATATTTTCTCTCTTTTTTTTTAAGTTGTAATAACTAAAGTCTTTTTCAAATCCAATATTCTTTAAATGAGGACATTTACCACAATTAAGTTTATATTTTTTACAGTTTACTGGATAATTACAGCCTCCAGTAATAAACCAGTAATCTCTCATAGTAATTACAATTTTTGATTTAATGTCTGAAATTTTATTTAAATCTAATAATCTTGGAATCCAATGAAAGTGAATAATATCTGGATTTAAGTTTTTAATTATATCAAGAGAATTAGTTTTGATAATATTATTAAAAAAAGCGAAATGTTTATTTTTTTTTATAATTCTTAACAGAAAATTTTCTATTTTAGAAAGAAAGTAAAATCTTATTTTAAATAAAAATGGTTCATTAAAAAAATTTATTTTATCGCTAAACTCTCTACTTTTTAATATATATACAGTTGATTTTATTCCTCTAGTATTAAGAGTCTCGCTTAAATTTATTACACTAGAAGTTGCCCCATCTTTTAAAAATGTTCCACTTAAATGTAGTATGAATTTTTTCATTAATTTTGATTTATATTAATCCTATGGATAGGATACTCATCATTTATAATATAGTTTTTATTTATTAAAGATATTTTATTATTTTTAATTTCTTCATTATTAAATGAGATTATATATTGAAAATTCTGGTCTTTCGTTATTTGTAGCTTTTGTCCTAATATTTTATGGAAATCAATTGATTTTAAATTTTGATCAACTAACTTTATGTAGCTATTGTTATAAGTTCTAAACATTTGGTAAATAGACTGATATGGCCCAATTAGTCTTATAAGTTTTTCATCATTGTTCATTACAATTAAAATATTTTCACCATTTTTAATATATTTCTCTATTTTTTTTACCTTGTTGATTTCTGGGATGGTAAATTTTTTAAAGTTTTCTCTGTCTGAAAAGGTTTTTAACCATGAATCTGTATCGCTATGTTTTACTAACGGCTGTGGTACATGTCCAAATAGATTAAAACATATTAATGTAATTACATAAACTTTAATGAACTTATTATATTTTAATAAAAATTTATTATTAAATATTGCAAATAATAAACATCCCATTACATAGTATGCTGACAAATATCTTGCGTTCCAAGGAAACCAAGAAATTGTGAGGCTAAAAAATAAAATAAAAAACAACGAAGTAAAAATTAGATAGGATTGGTATATATTTTTAATATTAAAAATTGAGATGATTGGAGAAAGAAAAAAAACCAACCCAAATATTCCATAAAAAACGAAATCACTATGAGGCCTCAAAAGGTATTTATAATCAAAAAAAACACTATCTTTTATGAAATTTGAGATCCCCAATGTATTACTTGAGAATAAAAAAAATTGAAAAGTTTTATTTATACTATCAAAAATATCAGTAATATTTGAAAGGCCAATCCTGTGAACTGGAAATGATATATCAAAAGATAAAATTAAATATCGTACAATATTTGATAACATTCCTTTTAAACCATCTTCATGTAAAAAGATATTACCAACTTCAGTATTAGCTGATCCAGTCAAAGAACCTGTAAACTTTAAATTTAAATAAGCTATATCAATTGGAAGAATAAAAATTATTAAAGGCATAAAGTACAATAAATTCTTTAAAGAAAACATTATTAGGTTTTTTTTATAAAAAGTTATAATTGATAAAAAAATTATAGGTGTAATTAGAAAAATTGATGTCCATTTAATTCCAGATAAAAAACATACACTTAAAATTAAAAATATAACGTATTCTTTTTTATTTTGTAAAATTTGAAATAAAAAATAAAGAGAAATTAAAAAATAAATTGTAACTTGAATGTCATTTTTCGTATTAAATTGGCTTAAAAAAATATTACTGCACGAAAGAAATATGAGTAATATTAAAGGTACTTTTTTTAATTCAACTTTTAAGATAATTAATAATTTATAAAAAACTAATCCCAAAATTATAAATCCAAAAAAGTTTGGTACATTCATAAAAAAATCAGAGTTGAAAACGGCATAAGTAAGAAATTGTAGATCTGAATTTAATGGCATAATTAATAAGTTTTGTGACCAGATATTCCAGAACGGATAAAGATTATTTTCCTGAATAAATAAATAATTTCTTGTAATATTATAAACAAAGCTATCCAGGTTAACTGGTGGCATCATGATAGATTGTAATAAAGCGTATAAAAATACAAAAATTAAAAATAAAAATAAGTAATTATTTTTATTTTTAGAAACTAAATATTTTAAGTTTTTAAAATTATTTTTTATTACAGATCTTTTTAAAATGATTATAGATAGATATATGATAAGAATTATAAATATAAAATATTTATAAAAATAAATAATATTAAAATATAAAAAGAATTTATTGAATAAAATAATTGAGATACTTCCAAATAAATAACCTAAGATTAAACTATTATTAATTTCATATTTTTTTTGAAAAATTAAATAGAAAATACAATAACTAGATAGTAAATATAAAGGAGGTATCAAAATATCAAAAATAAACATTAATTTATTTGATACATGTATATTTATATTTTATAAAGAACTATCTAAGTATAACCCTAAATTAATTTGTCGTTAAAAAATAAAAATATTACTTTAAGAATTGTTGGTGGATTAGGAAACCAATTATTTATTTTTGCTTTTCTGTTGTATTTAGAAAAGCATTTGAAAACTCGTATTTGTATAGATTTTAAATCTGGATATCAAAATATTTTAGGTTCAAACAAACATAATGAAATTTTTTTATTATATAAATTAAAATATAATTTTTACTATCAAAAAGATAAATTTTGTTATCTTGGTTATATTGGAAAATTAAGAAGGTTTTTATTAAGAAAAAGCAAATTATTTTCAATATTTACTAATACTTCCTATGTCACAGAGGATAAAAAGGGCAATATTTTAACAAAAATAAGAAATAATAAATTTAAAAATATTTATATAGATGGTTATTTTCAAGATTTAAAATATATCAATGAAAACAAAAAAAAAATTAATAACTTAATTAAAACATCTATAAGTTTTAATAATAATTCTAGGAAAATTAACGCAAATAATACAATGTGTATTTTATACTCTAATTACATGCACCAAACAAATAAATCAGCTATTAATTTTGAATACAAATTAAAAAAAGTATTAAAAAATTTTAATTTATTCTATATTTTTTCATATAACTATTCAAAGAATTTAAATAAAATATTTAAAAAAAAAAAAATAAAAAATATAAAACAAAATAAAAAAAAAGATTAATTTAAAAATTTAATTTTAATTTCAAAATTTAAATATTTTATTTCTGATAATTCTACGTATCATTGGTGGGGTATATGGCTTTCAAATTTTAAAAAAAAAACAGTTTATAAATTAAATAAAATAAATAAAAATATATTATATAATAATTATGTTAATTAAAAAAAAATTAAGTTTTTATAAAAATAAAAAAGTGTTTGTAACTGGTGCAACAGGTTTTAAAGGTTCTTGGCTTTGTTTATGGTTAGTACTTTTGGGTGCTAAAGTTTATGGAACAGCAATGAAAAAAAATAGCCAAAAATTATTTTATCAATTACAATTACATAAAAAAGTAAATTTATCTTATTTAGATATAAGAAAGGATTATTCTAAAATTGAAAAAAAACTAAAAAAGATACAGCCGCAAATTATATTTCATTTAGCAGCACAGCCATTAGTTAGAACTTCATATGAGCAACCACTAAATACTTTTAGCACCAATATTATGGGAACAGCAAATATTTTAGATATTGCTTTTAAAGTTAAGTCAATTAGATCTTTAGTTTGTATTACTAGTGATAAGGTATATAAAAATCTTAATTGGGTTTGGGGTTACAAAGAGACAGATATTTTAGGTGGAGATGATCCCTATAGTGCATCTAAAGCTTCTGCAGAGATAATAATTAAAAGTTATAGAGAGTCTTTTGGTAAAAAAAGAAAAAATTTAGGTATTGCTAGTGCTAGAGCTGGCAATGTAGTTGGAGGTGGAGATATGTCTAAAGATAGATTAATCCCAGATACAATTAAAAATTTATTAAAGAACAAAACTGTTGTTATAAGAAATCCGAAAGCAAACAGACCTTGGCAACATGTATTAGAGCCTCTTTATGGTTATTTGATTTTAGCAAAAAATCTTTATTTAAACGGAAAAAAATATTCAGAAGCTTTTAATTTTGGGCCGTCAACTAGTTCTATATTAAATGTAAAAGAAATTGTAAAAAATATAATCAAAATTTGGGGTTATGGAACGGTAAAAATAATTAAAAAAAAAAATTATCCAAAAGAACAACAGTTATTACAATTAAATAGTGAAAAAACTATGAGTAAGATGGAATGGAGGCCTTTTTTAACAACATTTGAGACTATATCTGAAACCATTCATTGGTACAAAAAAGTATTTAAAGATAAAGAAAAACCTTTAAAAATAACAACAGAGCAAATTGAAAAATATCAAAATAATAAGTATTAACAATGAACTGTAAAGTTCATAGATATGATGTCGTTAAAACACCGCAAGGTAATATTTTTAAATTAATTAAATTAAATAAAAAAAATTCATCAAATAAAGAACTTTATATTAGTGAAGTAAAAAAAAATTATAAAAAAGGCTGGAATTTACATACAAAACATACATGTTTAATTTTTTTAATTGAAGGTGAGGTAAAATTTAAAGTTTATAAGAATAAGAAAAACAGCAAGATAAAGTTGTTCAATCTAAGTTTTAAAAGAAATAATATTTTAGAAATACCCCCTCAACATTGGTTTTCATTTGAAACAACAAAATACAAATCATCTAAAATTTTAAATTTACTGTCTGGATTTCACAGCAGAACTGAAACAAAAAAAAAACCTATAAAATATTTTAAAAATCCATTAAAATAAAAATTATTTATTAAAGCTAATATTATAGTAATAGTAAACAATAATTAAAGTAAAAATAAAACTTAAAAAAAAGCCTAAAAAACCATTATAAAAAACTGCTATGAATAAAGCAATTAAATTTGAAAAATTATATAAAACAAATTTTTTGAGAACAAATAAATGAGATTTTTTTTTTCTAATAATTGGCTGTAAGAAAAAAAAACAAAAATCTTTCTTAAATATATTTCTATTTTGAATGATTTTTTTAAAAAGACTAATTGAAATGTCTAAAAAAGGGTACATCGTTAGTATTAAGCACTCGTAGACTAAAATTTTCTGTTTTAAGTAAAAACTTACTATTAGAGTTATTAAAAAACCAAAATAAAAACTACCAACATTTCCCATAAAAATTTTTGATTTAATATTAAAATATGAAAAAGCAATAAGAGGTGGAATTGAAAAGTATAATAAATTAAAAAAAATTAGATTTGAGGAAAATTTAAATGTGTCAATAATATAAATTCCTAAAGTGAAAAATAAACAAAAGCTAGCCAAGAAACCGTTTGAGCCATCTATAAAGTTAATTGAATTGATTAAAATAAATAAATAAAAAAAGGATAAAATAAATATAATTTTCTCATCTAAATAAAGTAGGTTTAGATAAGTTAAGTTTATTGAAATTGTAAATGAAATAATGATTAATAATTTTAAAGTAGACTCTATAGAGAAAAAATCTTCAATTAATCCAAAAATAATAAACAAAGTAAATATTGTGAATATATAATATCCAAAATCATTTATTTTAATATCTTTCAAAAAAATATAAAAAATTAAAAATAAAAAAGAATAAAAGATAAATACAATTCCAAAAGACGTTGGTATTTTTTCTTTATTGATTTTATCGAAACTATTTAGTGTATGAGAATATATTTTCCATATTTTAAACTTAAGAATTAAAAAAATAGATAAAAAGGTACAACAGAAAGATATTAAATATAATAAGTTTTCATTCATGATTGTTTGTGTTCAATTTTGAATAGATAACTAAAAAAAAATAACCAATAACAGAAAAACATTCTATCAGTTAGGAAAGGAGTTTCTATACCCATAAAATACTGAATTGATAAAAAAAATACTAAATAGGCTTCAAAAACATTATTTTTCATTAAAATTTTTTTATTTAAATAGACGTAATATAAAAAAAGAATATTAATTAAAAAAAAAATTGAAAATGCAAATGTATTTCCTAGATAATAAAAATTTAAATAAGAATTATGAAAGAAGTCTTGATTTGAAAAAAAATACCCTTCAGGATTAAGCTTCTCAAATATTTCTATAAATTTTGCTTTATTATCAGTTAAAATAAGCCCAAGAAACCCTATGTAATTATCTTTTACCCTAGAGTCAAAAATAGAATATTCATTATTATTTAAATTCTTTAAATCTTTTAAAAATCTCTTTTTGGTAATATTAAAACTTTCAATATTCATAATATCTTTTATTTCAAGACTATTTTGAATTTCATTTAGTTTTATCTCAGATTGATTAAATAAACTTAGATATTTTTTTTTTGAATAATCATTATGAAAAAAATTAATATTGAAATAAAAAATTAAGATATAAGAAAGCAAAAATAAAAAACTTGAAAGTCTATAGTTCCTATAAAAAAGAAAAAACATTAAAGCAAAGTAAAATAAAATGAAACTTCTTGATCCAAAAGAAGAACCTAATACTAAAATTAGAATAAAAATTGAATTATAAATATTCTTTTTAAATTTATCTTTCTCTGAAAGATGTAAAAAGGTTAAACTTATAAGAATTAAATATAATTTAAAATAAAAGAAACTTATTCCAACTCTGTGTTTATATAGCGCTTTATAATATTCAATTTGATCTAAATTGTTATAAATATTTCTATCAAATAAAACATTAAAAGTTAATAAACCGTTCCTTAAAATTGGATATTCTAAATATATATTAATAAAAATATCAATGATTAAACTTACAGATATACTTAAAATAATAAAAAAAATATATTTTCTAAAAATTTTTTCATCATTTAGATTAGATTGAACACAAAGCCAAAAAAAAATTGAATAAAAAAAAGGCCATCCAATTTTTTTTGAAAAAGAAAAGCTATAATCACTAAAAAAAATAAAATTAGAAATAAATATTACAAAACAAATTAACAATAACTTATAATTAAGTAACTTTATTTTTTTAAATTTTGAATTAAAAAAATATAAAAAATAAATTAAAGTAATGTATATGTATTTTTTAATCCCTAAAAAAGTTAAAAATATTATAGCTGTCATTATTATTTAAAGATTTTTAATTGTTTTATCTTTGAAATTATTTTTAGAATATATATTATTGCCGAATAAAAATTATAATATTTAAATAATATTATAATATCTTCATATATTTTACTTATAATATTATTTACACTTGAAGAAATTCCGCCATTTCTCATAATTATGAAATATTTATTAACAAATAAATAATTATATTTTTTATTTGAAAATAGTTTTAATAAAAAATCTAAGTCACTGGAGATATTAAATCTTGTATTATACAAACCTAATTTTTTAAATATTTTTTTTTTTATAAAAAAAGATGTATGAGCTGGCATATTAAATAAATATTTATTATTTACTTTGTATGTTCCATTCCACAATCTTAATATTTTTTTTTTATTATTCTTTTTTGAAATTTTTATATTACCATAAAGAAAATCTATAGAATTTGTCTTAAATTTTTTGAACGTATTTTGTAAAAGAGTTTTATTAATGATCAGGTCGTCTGAATGAAGAAGAAATATCACATCACCTTTGCTTTTTTTGATACCATAATTAATTGCTTTATAAACACCAGTAGATTTTAAAAAAAAAACCCTTTTTTTTTTATAATTAATTTTTTTTAAAAAATTATCAGTACCGTCAGTTGATTTTGAGCAAATGAATAAATGTTCAAAATTTCTATAATTTTGATTTTGAACAGACTTAATATTATCTTTAAGATATGGTAAGCTATTTTTACAACATGTAATAATTGAAAATTTCATATTTGTAATATACGAATTAAAAATTAATGATAAAGATTTTATTTTCTCTGAAATATTTTTTAGATAAAAACTTAAAAAATAAATTATTAATTTTATTTATTTTATATTTAATTTTTCCTGTAGTTGAATTTTTTAATTTATCTTTTTTTCTAACTTTTTTAGTTTCATTATTTGATCCTGAAAAAACCAATTGGTTAACAAGTGTTATATTAAATTATAACAACAATTTAGAAAATTTAAATATTGTTATTTTTTCTTTTTTAATAATTTTTTTTTTCGCTTCTAATCTATTAATGGTCTATGTGAACTATAAAAATTATTATATTGGTGAGGAAGTGGCTGCAAATTTAGGTAGCAGATTGTTTAGTAGAGTTATATCTGGAAAATTTATTAATTATATTAAATTTCATCCTTCAGAAATTATTAAAAAAATAAATATTGAAATTCCCATATTGAGTGCTGGTGTATTTCAGTCAATCTTACAAATTTTATCAAAATCTCTTATTTTTTTAATATTTTTAATATTTATTTTTTTTAATTTCGAAAAAAATTCTATTTTTTATATAAGTATTTTTGTAGGTATTTATGTCTTAATTTTCTTTTTTTTTAAAAAATTATTATTTAATTTTGGAAAAAAAGTTTCAAAATTAAATTCTGAAATAAATAAAAACCTTTACGATTCATTAAATAATTTTAAAATTTTACAATTATATAAAAAAGAAAAATTTTTTTTTGATCAAATAAGTTCACATCTTTACTCTCAAGCTAAATATAAGTCATTTGGTTATTTAATTGGTCAGTTTCCCAAAAGTTTTATTGAGTTTTTAGCATTTTCATCCTTAGCAATATTTTTTTTATATGTTAGAAATAGGAGTGGAGATAGTTTTTTGTCGCAAATACCACAATTAGGCTTAATAGCTTTTATTGGTTATAGAATGCTTCCCATAACCCAACAAATATATTCTAGCTTTACATTAATTAAAAACTCACTTTATATACTTAATACAATTAAATCTGACTTCATTTTATATAAAAAAGTAGATTTTAATAAAAATGTAAGAATAAAAAATTTTAAAAAAATAAATCAAATTAAATTAAAAAATATAAATTTCAGGTATTTTGATGGACCAAAAATTATTAATGCTTTTAATTATAATTTTAAAAAAAATAATATTTATTTATTTTTCTCTAAAAGTGGTAAAGGAAAAACAACATTAATGAATATTTTATCTGGTTTTTTGTTACCAGAAAATAATGGAAAACTATTTATTAATAATAATCAGGTAGATTTCAAAAATTTAGAAAATCTCAAAAATTATACAACCTATATGCCACAATTTACGCATTTATTTGATAGGAGTTTATATGAAAACATAACATTAGATTTAGAAAGTAATTTTAAAAGAGAAAATAATAAAAAATATTTTAGTTTAATAAAAAAATTAGGATTAAATATTGAGTTAAAGAGATTGATTAAAAACTCAAATAAAAAATTAGGCCATAAAGGATCAACATTAAGTGGTGGTCAGATTCAAAGAATTGCTCTTGCAAGAGCTTTTTTTGGCCTCAAAGATGTAGTTATTTTAGATGAGCCAACAAATAATTTAGATGAAAAAAATAAATTTAAAGTTTTAAATTTGATCAAAAATAACAAAAGAGAAAAAATTATAATAATTTTATCTCATGACGAGGATTTAAAAAGAATTGCTAGCAAAATTATTCAGAT
>Ga0181601_10004776_pt1 | contig 11325 bp, 5 predicted proteins | sample 041ome_8_FD_133020 | JGI IMG/M metagenome (GOLD analysis project Ga0181601, IMG submission 133020) | Coastal salt marsh microbial communities from the Groves Creek Marsh, Skidaway Island, Georgia - 041407BS metaG (megahit assembly) | ecosystem: Environmental > Aquatic > Marine > Intertidal zone... | reverse complement strand
GGCAGCATACTTGGGTAAATGCAGGTTTTGAGAAATTGGATGAACTCATGGAGTGGGCTGCTTCCAATCAAATGTATGTAATGTTTGATATGCACGGTGCCCCTGGTGGTCAGGGGAAGAATTCAAACATCAATGACTATGATGAAAATCTTCCTAGTTTGTTTGAAGATGAGGCCAATAAAGATAAACTGGAAGCTCTTTGGTTGAAATTAGCTCAGCGGTATAAAGATAACCCTTGGTTTGGGGGATATGATCTCATCAATGAACCTAATTGGAAGCTGGGAGATTCGGGGAATGACAATGGATGCGGAACTGAGAACAATGATGAACTTTGGGATTTGCATTTACGCTTAACCAAGTCTATCAGGCAGATAGACCCTAACAACATTATCTACCTATCGGGGAACTGTTGGGGTAATAACTATAGTAGTTTCGAAAATCATCCACTAAGTACGTATGATGATAATACCGTAATCACCTTTCATAAATACTGGAACCAAAATGATCAGGAATCTATCCAATGGGCCGTGGATATGCGCGAGCAGTATAACCGCCCATTATGGATGAGTGAGTCGGGTGAAAACTCTAATCAATGGTTTGCAGATGCCATTCACTTGTTCGAATCCAATAATATAGGTTGGTCTTGGTGGCCGGTGAAGAAAAGCCGCACCAATAATATCTTTAAAGTGACTACTCCAGAGTCCTATTACCAACTCTTAAGAGCATGGGAGAATGGAGAATCACTATCGGCCGAGCAGACCTTTCAGGCGGTAATGGAATACTCCAAGGCACACCGTCACGAAAATACAACCGTTGCTCCAGATGTTATTCATGCACTTATTCATAACCAAGACACCACAGCAACCAAAGCCTTCGGATTTCACCAGGTTAATGAATGGATATCCTTTGTTCATTACGACTTGGGTCGAGATGGCTATGCCTATAAGGATCGATTGTCTCAAAATATTCATGATGAGCAAGGGCAGTGGAAGGTATGGAACGAAGGGCGGCAGTATCGAAACGATGGAGTAGATATAGGGGGTGTGCCCGATCGGTATTATGTGAGTTGGACGGAACCCGGTGAATGGCTACAGTTTACCATTCAAGTGCCGAAGGCTTCTGAGTATGCATTAGAACTTGAGACCAAAGGAATCGCTAGTATAATTAAATTGGAAATTGTTGATGAAATACAACTCGATGAAATTGCTATAAACACAGATCCTGATATTACACCGACAGAGTGGTCGAGCACTACCGTACAAGGTATTGAACTACCTGCAGGGGAGCAAAAAATTCGATTTCATATACAGGAGGGGGCCCCAGATTTACGAGCCTTTCGATTAGTTAGCGTCGGTCAATAAGCGTTTCTTGAAAAGGCGCTAACATCTCCCATTCTTCAATCGTCGCCAGTGCTTTTTGATACTCCATCAGCATTTGCCACTGACCATTCGAGCGTGTGAGTAAAGCCTCTAAATGTATATATACCACCTGAGATTCTTGACCGGTATTTTGCCATTCATACCGAAAAATACCCGTAAAATGGGCGGTCGAATCCCCCAATGCATACTCTGAAAAGCGAAAGCCAACAGAGGCGGACATCTGTCCCGATTTGGTATCTAGAAACCCCGCTTCCCACCCATCAAGCGCACGTTGTATGGGTACACTGGAGTTGTTCATTCCATTAACCAAGATTGCTTCGGGATGAAAGGACCTAGAATAGGCTTCGAAGTCACCTTCCGTAACTTGCCGCTCAGCCTCAAGCCAGAAGTTCTTTAACTCATCAATAGTAGAGCTTTGAGCCCAAAGATTTCCAACTCCAAGTAATAGTATGAATAGAATTCGGAACATTTTCTTAGCAAAATACTAACTACCGCACAAAATACGTCATCAAATATTGTTTTGGTTCAGACCTACTTCTAAAAATTAGAATTAGGAATTACTAACCACTGATTCGCACAAGAGAGTGACTTGAGGTGAAATTTTTTATCCCTCAAGTATCTTTTCTATTTAGTATTTGCCAACAATACCTCTCATAAGCAAAAGAAAACCGCTTACAAACTAGCTTGTTGAAGAGAATTTCAGAATAATTCGAAAATACTTACTGCCATATATAAACCGTAACTTATAAGGCTGTAAGACAAATCAATTATTTAGCATGCAAAAGATTTTAAACCTCTTCGAGGGAAGTAGTGACATTAACTATAAAACAGAAATTCTCTCGGGTTTAACGGTAGCCATGGCCTTAATACCAGAGGCTGTAGCTTTTGCGCTCATTGCGGGCTTATCTCCTTTAACCGGATTGTATGCGGCATTTATGATGGGTTTAGTGACATCTATTTTAGGTGGTCGTCCAGGTATGATTTCCGGAGCCACCGGTGCGGTTGCCGTAGTTTTGGTGGCGTTGGCCCAACAATATGGTGTCGAGTATGTGTTTGCAGCTGTGATATTAGCAGGGGTACTTCAGGTAATAACAGGAGCTTTAAAGCTCGGGAAACTTATGCGACTAGTGCCTCATCCGGTAATTTTTGGATTCGTGAATGGATTAGCGGTTATCATTTTTATGTCGCAATTAGCGCAGTTCAAAGACCCGACAGGCGCTTGGTTAACTGGGTCTAAAATGTTCATTTTTCTTGGCTTTGTTCTACTGACGATGGTTATTATCTGGGGACTGCCTAAAATCACCAAGGCTGTACCTGCTTCACTGATGGCCATTCTTAGTGTATTCGGCATTGTTGCTGCCTTTGGTATAGAAACCAGAACAGTAGGAGATATTGCTTCAATCGCAGGTGGTTTCCCTCCCTTTCATATTCCTAGTGTTCCTTTTAGTATAGAAACCTTGGTAATCATCTTCCCCTATGCCGCGATCATGGCAGGTGTAGGACTTATCGAAAGTTTGCTAACCTTAAATATAATCGATGAAATAACTGAAACCAGAGGGCGAGGTAACAAAGAAGCCGCAGCGCAAGGGATTGCGAATATACTTTCAGGTTTGTTTTCTGGAATGGGTGGGTGCGCGATGATTGGGCAAAGCCTAATTAATATATCAGCTGGTGCTAGAGCTCGACTTTCAGGAATTGTAGCCTCGGTCATGTTGCTCGTTTTTATTATGTTTGGAGCGGGCTTAATTGAGCAAATGCCCATGGCTGCACTAACAGGTCTTATGATTATGGTATCGGTTGGAACCTTTGAGTGGGCCAGTCTTCGCACATTCAACAGAATGCCAACTTCCGATTTATTTGTTATGGTGGTGGTTACCTTGATAACGGCAGTCTTGCATAACTTAGCGGTTGCCGTGCTTGTTGGGGTCATTATTGCAGCTTTGGTGTTTGCCTGGGACAATGCAAAAAGAATTCGAGCCCGTAAGCATATAGACGAAAATGGGGCAAAACACTATGAAATTTACGGTCCACTGTTCTTTGGGTCGGTCACGGTTTTTAACGAAAAATTTGATGTACTTAACGACCCTGACGAAGTAATTATCGACTTTAAGGAAAGTAGAGTGGTGGATATGTCGGCCATCGAAGCCTTAAACAAAATTACAGAACGCTATTTGAAGGTAGGCAAAACGGTGCACCTTAAGCATTTGAGTCCAGATTGCAGAACCCTTTTAAAAAATGCGGATAAAATCATCGATGTAAATGTGTTGGAAGATCCAACCTATCATCTTGTGGTGGACCGGGTGTAGGATTCATTCCGGGTTGATGTAGATGCTGGGAGAGGTATAGCCCACCTATTTCCAGACGCATCAACCCGTCCGTTTAATTCGTCAGAAACGACCATATCAATGACTTTTAGGCCGTTTTTAGCCATATTTGGGAAGGTGTCGTACCCGTCGTTGGGGAAGCCTTGCCGGGTGCGATGGATGTGAAAACTACGCGATAATGGTTGACCAAAAGCAGCTTCAACGGCGTCCGCACCCATCATAAATCCCAATAAACCGGCCCAGGTAGCGGTAGGATTGTCTGAGTCCCATCCAGCCAAACTACCAATTCGAATCGTCTCTAAAAGATCTCCCTCTCCATAAAAAAGGCTGATAAGACTGGCGGCAAAATTTATGCCACCCGCAAAACAACCATTACAGTAGAGATTCTGCGAGCTCAAGTCATACCCATGTCGCTGCTGAATTTGATAGGCTTCATACACCGAATCACGAGTGGCTTCCCAGCTAATCCCACTTTTATACAGCCCCAAAACATAGTCATACATTTTTGCGGGGTACTGTTCGTCGCTTAGTGAATCACGAGCAACAGAAGCCATGAATTCCAACTTATTTCGGATCTCTTTATTTGAGGGTAGTGCAGCTAGGGCAAACATGTTCACGTAAAAAAGGGCGATCTCTTCGGTTTCCTCATGGGCAACTGTCCGTATAGGAAGACGTGCAATCTTGCGGGCAATGTCCGGCCGGCCAGGGGCAAACAATCCAAAAAGTTCGGTAGTAAGCTGTGCATCTATCATTTCGGTATGCTCATTGAGATCAGGATTGCCAGTCTGGGGCGGTACGTAGCCTTGCGCCATTAAATCTAACGCACGTTGATTCGATACCCACAGATAATTTTCTTCTTCAGTTGCGATATGGCTAAGCCAGCCATTTTGTATTTGCTGTGGTGTTAACCTAGCGGTGTTATGCTTAAGCATTAGATATTGATACATGTACTCGATGTCGGTATCGTCATCGGCTCCCCAGTGTTGTCCAGGTGATCGGAGTACAAAATCGATGGTTTCCGATAACTGACTAGGTTGACCCTCGTCCCAAATATTGGGTTCATCGGGCATACCCCAATCTTCCCGAGTATAAAAGGCTCCGGTTCTTATCTCTCCTATATTCCCAATTTTATCCATTTCAGTAACCAATCCGGTCCAATTCCCAATCGAAGTACCTAACCAAAAGCCTTCTAGTGCATTGGAATAGCTAGCACGGTCTATATATAAGGTGTCCTGTTGAATGTAGTGACCGCTCCTCTCCACCTTTGAGGTACAGCCTAAAACTAGAAGTAGGCCGAGTAGTATCCATAGGGACCCAAAGAGAATGAAAGATGTTTGTTTATATATAAAAGTGTGTGAAATAGGCATGTCGTAGAACAGAGCTTATTTAACTAATAGCATTTTTTTGGTATCGCTAAATTCGGATGTAACCAGTCGATAAAAATAGACACCGCTAGCAAAATGGTCCGCATCCCATTGAATATGATGATATCCAGCTGAATAATGACCTTCGGTGAGATCCATTATTTTTTGCCCCAAACTGGAGTAGATTTCGATACGGGCAGTGGTAGCCTCTGGTAGGCTAAAACTAATCCAAGTGCTAGGGTTAAAGGGGTTTGGATAGTTTTGATTAAGCTTGAATTGTATGGGTTTATCAGGGGAATTAGCTTCGCTTGAAGTAGCTAATCCATTGAGTAGGCCAGGACTGCCTAATAGATTATTGGAGGCTCTCCAAGACTGAGGAAGGGAATTATCTGAGCTTAGGTCGATGAGTTCCAGACTGTATCCTTCACCATCAGCTGCTGATGGCCAAGGGGCAGCATCATCGTATTCAACAGAGTCAATGAGTGAGCCAAATGCGTCAAAAATACGGACTTGATCGCTGCCACCACCTAAACCGTAATCCAGTTGGCCTAAAATTCTCACGGGATGGGTGTAGATGGTATGGAATAAACTACTATCGCGGACAAGTACGGCATATTCATTGGATTCTAAAGTAGTTCCGGGCGCGAAACGAAATTCATGGCTATTATCGGCGTCTTTTACAATCCAGTCACTTAAGTCCAATGTGTTACTCTTCCCATTATATAATTCAATCCAATCTTCCGAATCTTGTGAATTGTTGGCATTGTACATGATTTCGCTAATGACCAAGCCTAGAGTATCGGTTGATGGACTAAAGTGAGCGGTTATATTCATTCCGGCTTGAATGGTAATAGCCGATTCAGAGGAAACGATATCACCCGTCCAGCCAGAAAATTCGAAGCCATTGCGTGGGATTGCTCGAACTGGAATATCCACTCCACCAAAATATTCGCCAGTCCATTGAGCTTGCTCTATAGACAGACGATTTAACTGAATTTGACCTCTTTGTGGATCGTTAATTTGAACGCTGGTGCTCGTCAGAGGACCAACCCCTAAATGCCCCCCTTGACTACGTTCTTGGGTGTAATATTGCTCTATGTAGGCAGGTCTATCTGTCCCAAAGTTTTTTAGGCTGGTCAATTGGTTGTACCATTCATTCATAGAACCACCCCAAGCTCCGCTTCGGGTTACATTGGCCATATGACGAGGCATTTCGGTATATATTAGACCTGCTAGAGAGTCGATTACCCCATGCACATAATCAGGTTTGAAAGAGGTATTGATAAAATCGGCCGTTCTATTGACAAAACGTGTTCTGAATTCGGCACTGTCAAATAGTTCACGAAGTAATAAGGTGGACCAGGGTGGATTGGGCCAGCCGGGACCGTTGGGCTCTAAGGCAAAATCAAGGGTATTATGCCATGATTGCCCTCCATAGGATAAGTTAAATCCAAAATCAGTATCGTAGAGTATCCAGCGCCATTTACCTGTTTGGCTTCGTTCACGCCATAATTTAGTATTGTTACCTGGCCAATCAGTGTTGGCATAATAGATTTGAGCGACCACATAATCGATATAATTATCCATATCCATCATCTCTTCTACCTTGGTAAAAAGGTTAGGAAAAAGCAGGTTACTCCGTTGAACATATTCGATAAGTGCGTCGTACTGTTCGGCCGTACCATGCGAGGCTGCAAAGTAATTGAGTCCTGAGCCATTGTAGAGTAGGTCAATGTTATCGGAGTCAATGCCGCTATTACTCTCGACATAATGTTCATTAATTTTTTCGCGGATATTGTGTATTCCCCAATATTCCCCATTTAGGTAAACTACTGCTGGCTGAAAGCCCAGGCCATCAATTTCAGTATTATGGACGAGGGTTTGCATGAGTCCATCTCGCATCATAGCGTTTCCTTGAGATGTAAAGTCATTGCCAGCATTTCGTAGAACAATAGACTCGAAACGGGTAATGTTTTTATTTTCGAATAATTTATACTCAATTTCTCCAAGACCGTATTCAGAGCGGAAAAAAATGGCCAAGGACTTCATGGGGTTTAAGCGACTCCAACCTCCCATTATTTTTGCACCAGCACCAGTTTCGATTTGCTTCACTTTATTTTGATCATAAAGCTCAAAGCCAATAGGAATTTCCCAATCTTGATTCCAATTCGCATTATCGTGACCATTTCCACCTGTACCATTGGTTCCTACTACATAAATTCCTTCGGTATCACTCCATAAATATTTGGGGTCGGTTGAAACAGACACAATGGGTAAGTTGTGTTGTTCATCAATAAAAAAGGTTTCGGTATGTATTGGGCTGGGCAAAGCGTTCGGCTCTATGGCCCTCAAACGAACAACGGTTGTTTCGTTTATGGTAATTCCGTTGGATGGTAATCTTTGATCACTCTGGGTAGGGGTGGAACCATCAAGAGTGTAGTAGATAGCGGTTGGATTAACCCCAAAATAGGCTTTGAGTTCGATAGCTTCTGAATAAAATCCACCATAGTGACTTAATTCTGGAAAGGTGAGACGCTTGGTGTACCCTTGGGTTACGTTAGGGTAGTTAGGCGTGGGAATGTTGAAAATAACTCCATCGGCCTCGTTGCTTTGATCGGAGGTTCGGCCAAATGATTCATCAACTAGCAATGGGGGGAAGGCTAAGCTATCGACAAATTCACCCTCTGCTGTAGTCAGATAAATGGTTTCACCTGACGAGCTTAATTTGAAATTAGTATGAATATATCCTAGATCCTCACTTGGTAACTCAACTAGATCGGCAGGGCCAACAGAGGTGGTAGGAGCTTGGCTATAACCCAGGCTTAAAAAAGGGCGAAGACTAAGATCAGAACTGGTGCTATTAAAATTGTGAACTTGAATAGCAAGAATGTTTTCCCCGGCTTTAAGTAAAGAAAGATGTTCAGTCAACGAAGCTGACCATAGTGGATTGCCATAGGGGAGCCGGGGCTCTGTATAATTGTCCGCGGGTGCATTGTAGGCAAGAGGAGCATCCCCTGTGATATTTTCGCGGGCGATTTCAACGCCGTTTAGATAGGCTACAAAAGCGTCATCATAATCGATATGGAGCATCATGTCAATGATGGCAGAGGGATCCGAAATCGTGAATGAACTCCGGGTAAAGATTGACAGAGTCCCTGTGGGTACATCCGTAGCATCATCGTCATCGCCATAACCCAAACCGAATACCCCTTGGGTCCAGCTATCATCGTTAAAATCAGTTTCTACCCATCGACTAGACGTTAAGGCATTGGGTAGAGTGTAACGAACCAAACTTCCGTCTTGTATAGTAGTTTCCCATGCTTTAAAGGAGGGTAGACGATTTTTGTCAGAGGCGAATAAAACATGATAACCAGAAGGAGGTATGTATATGGAAGGTAGGGCGAATTTTTGCAGGTTTTGATCATCGTCACTTAAAAAAAGATTCGATAAAAAGAGTGTATCTGTTGTGGGATTATGTAGCTCTATCCAATCGCTAAAGTCCCCATCTTCGTCTTGTAGCACTGAAGAATTACTAGCGCTTAGTTCATTAATTCGGAGCTGTGCAAGTCCAGCATCGGCCGTTAAAAAGAACACTAGAAAAAAGACCGCTAAGGTCATTACTGGACGAAATATGGCCATGGTATCTGTTGTTATTTGGGTGCACTAATCAATCGACATAATGTACATAAAAAAAGCCCCAATCCGAATGGATTGAGGCTTTAGAAAAGACTAAGAAGTTAATTAGCAATTATCCAGCTAAGTTCTTTAGTGCTTCCGCAAGGGCAGTCACTTTAGTTGGGTTTGCAGAGTTAGCCGCTTTAGCAGCTACGCTTTCCGATAAATCTTCCAGCATACCCGCTTGCTTACGTTCACTCGCCATTTCCGCGCGAGCAATAGATTGACGAATCTCCATAATCTCAGCGTCGCTCAGTTCCCCGTCACGATCTAGCTGATCTACATATGCTTTAGCTAGGTGGAAGGTGGCTGGCCAGTAGATTTTAGGCTGACCTTGAGCATTTAGGTATTCCCATTGAACCGTGTTAGCGGCTGCAATCTCATTCTCAGTCATGAATGGACTTGGAGTGAGTTTGAACAGATCTAAACCACGAGCAATTTCAGAGTTTACAATAACTCCATTATACCAGTACACGCTCCAGCTTCCACCCATAGACATAGATTCGCCAGATACAGGACCGTAATCATGGAATGCAATTTCAACAGGGTTAGAAGGGTCGGTGAAATCAAAGATAGAAATACCACCTTGGTACCACGATTGTACCATGATATCACGGCCAGGTACAGGAATTAATGAACCATTATGGGCTACACAATTTTCGTATACTGTTTGCGGTGCTGGGACTTTGTAGTACTCCTTGAATACCATTTTGCCATTCTCAATGGTGAATATGGCATTTGCTCCCCATTCCATTGGGTCGGTATCACGGCACTTAGGTGCACCACCTCCACCCCACTCATCGGTGAAAATAACGGTGTTACCATCATTATTAAAGGTAGCCGAATGCCAGTAAGCAAAATTTGAATCGGCTACGGCATCAATACGCACAGGGTTTGCAGGATCACTGATATCTAAAAGCAGTCCGTATCCCTCGCATGCACCACCAGCTAAACCTAATTCGGGGTATAAGGTGATATCATGACATTGATCAGGACCTCTTCTAGCGGTAACATCATCCTCGCCACCACCAAACATCTCTTCGATGATGGACTGAATATTTGCGCGAAGTGTGGTTGAATCTTCTGCAGTAGGTGCCCCTTCGCCCCCACGCTCTTCAACTACATTTGCTAAAAGGCCTTGTACAAAACGACCTGGAAGAACGCGCTCAGTTCCACCACGTACGTAAGTGAAAGCACCAGCAGCTTTGGCTGCTTCAATCGCAGCAAGATCAGCAGGAGCTAAACCGTGAGTTGGAGGAGCTTGAAGATCCTCGAATATACGAGGAGAGCTAACAATGGCAGCATCTTCAGGGCTGTCTAATGGCACTTTGATTACTTCGATTCGGAATAAAGCAGAATTAGGGTCTTGCTCCGGTTGAAGGTCAGAACAACCTGCTAATTCTTCGTCTGGACGAACTACATAAGATCCAGAAACATAGACATAGATATTTTCATTGTCATTTGGATCTTTTAATACCGAGTGAGTGTGAGAACCACGACAAGTTTGTACGTTAGCAACATACTCAGGGTTTTGAATATCAGTAATGTCAAAAATACGAATTCCACGAAGTCGCACGTCACTCACCGCTTCTCTAACACCTTCAGTACCACAGTCAATACGGCCTTCTAACCCCTCTCCAGAGACAAAAAGAAGATTTCCATATACAGAAACATCACTCTGTGAGGCTGGGCATTCGTAATCGTTTACAAGGACAGGATTAGCTGGATCGCTGATGTCCCAAACGATTACACCATTGTAATTTCCTTGGAAAGCATAGTTCCCTTTAAAGGCTAAGTCTGAATTGGTTTTACCGATGAACTTTTCAGGAGGAGGAGTTTGCGATAGCACTTCCAAATTCCATACGGCTTCTTCCGCATCAAAAAGACCCGCATCAAGGCCAACACGAGGGTCGGGTGTAGGTACCACAGCTTCTGCAAGCGGTGCTACTTCTGGTGCATTAACAGGAACCATGGCGGTTTCTTGAGAAGAGCTACAACTCATAAGAGTAGCTACTGCTATAAAAGAAACCCACAGCGCTGAACTAACACGGTTTTTATTCATAAATAGTGTCATTTATTTGTGATTTGTGATTGGTTATTGTTGTTTTTAAACGTTCGTTTTAAATAAAAGTTAAAAAGTCAGAGTGGATAATTTTTGATGAGTTTGCCAAAGCTGCTGTATGGGTTATTGAGCAAGCATAAATGAAGTAACTATTCAGATTAAACTAATCATATAATCCTGTGATATGATGAAGTTACTAAGCCCTTATTTAGTTACTCAAGCCAACTACTTCCATAAGCATGAGACGCATGCGTTCTATTTCGGTTTTCTGATCAACATTGATTTCGCCTGCAAGCTTGCCAATTTGTACTTCCTGTGCAGCTCCATCGGTTTCAACCAAATCTTTCACCATGATTATGGCCCCGGTATGGTGTTGTATCATATAGGTTAAAAACAAGCGGTCGAACTCTGTTCCTTTTGCTAGAGCTAATTCCTCGAGTTGTTTTTGGGTTAACATACCAGGCATGCTGGAATGATCATGCATGCCAGAATGATCCATACCTTCATGGCTCATTTCGCTT